>Ga0272443_10004801_pt1 | contig 14409 bp, 12 predicted proteins | sample SSMAcet12_FD_193581 | JGI IMG/M metagenome (GOLD analysis project Ga0272443, IMG submission 193581) | Marine sediment archaeal communities from Little Sippewissett salt marsh, Falmouth, MA, United States - SSM-Acet-12 | ecosystem: Environmental > Aquatic > Marine > Wetlands > Sediment ...
GAATTGGAACAGGGAAACGCACAGGTTATAAATAGACTGGGGATGCATGCCCGCCCGGCGGCCATGTTTGTCAGCCATGCATCCCGGTTTAAGGCGGATGTTTTCATAGAAAAGAACGGGCTTCGCGTTAACGGCAAATCGATTATGGGGGTAATGATGCTGGCGGCCGAGATGGGCTCGAAACTGACAATTATCGCCGAGGGTGAAGACGAAAAAGAGGCTGTGGCAACTCTTGTCGACCTGGTGCAAACGGGCTTCGGCGATTTAAAAAATCTATAATTTTATTGCTAATTCAATTTCCATACATTTATCTTCATGATGATACCTGATAATATTTTGTTATGACAGAAACCACAAAAAGATTCATATTAAAAGGAACCCCGGCGTCATCCGGTCTGGCTTACGGTGAAGCCCGCGTCATATACCGCTGGAGACATGCCGTTGAGGAAAGAGCAATTACCGGCGCGGAGGTCGAAAAGGAATATTCCCGCCTTGATAACGCCATCGCCAGAACCCTTGAAGAACTGGGCGAATATCGTCGATCGGCCGGACAGAAAATCGGCGGACCGGTAGCCAGGATTTTCGACTCGCAAATTCTTATAGCCTCCGATCAGGATTTTTTGCGCAAGGTGAAATCTGAAATCCGGAAAACTCGTAAGAATTCCGAATACATTTACAGCATGATGGTGGAAAAAAACATCATGCCGCTGCGTCGGTCCGAAGATGAATATATGCGCCAGATGGTGCTCGATATCGAGGCGGTATTGCACCGGGTGCTTCATTTCCTGGCCGGGGAAAGCGAACCCGACCTCAGTAAGTTCGCAAAGGACCGGATTTTTGTTGGGAAAATTTTTACTCCGGCGGAAGTTCTCAGTTTATATGAGTGCGGCGCCAGGGCCATAATCACAACTGGAGGTAGTCCCAACTCCCACATGGCGCTCATTGCACGTTCTTTAATTATCCCGACGGTTATCGATGCCCGCCGGGCCCATTTGCGCATCAGATCCGGAGATCAATTAATCGTTGACGGGGATAGCGGCCAGATAATCGTCAATCCTTCCGAAGTGGAATGGAAACGCGCTGTAAAAGCAAGCCCCAAACTTCGGGAACTCCCGCTCACCCGGCTCAAAAAACTTCCCAAAGTATCACCGGTGACAAAAGATAATGTTACCATTGATGTCGCCGCCAATATTAATCTTCCGGGGCCGCTGGACAGAATCCTCTCCAATCATAAAATCGGTGTCGGATTATACAGAACGGAATTTTTCTATCTGCAACAGGGGAAATTCCCATCCGAGGACAGCCAGTTCGATATTTACGATTCCATCGCGGAAAGCTATTATCCCCAATCGGTTGTAATCAGAACTTTCGACCTCGGCTCCGATAAAATAAATCACGCCGATAATTACGGCAAAGAAGATAATCCGGCTCTGGGCTGGCGAGGTATCCGGATTACGCTGGAAAAACCGCAAATTTTTAAAGAACAAATTCGCGCTATCCTGAAAGCCTCCACCCGGAAAAATGTAAAAATCCTTCTGCCCATGATAACGGATATATCGGAATTAAAAAAGGCTCTGGCGCTTATCAGAAGGTCTATGGCGGAGTTGAAGCGAAAGAGTATTGACTTTGATGAAAAGATTCCAGTCGGCATTATGATTGAGGTTCCATCAGCCGCTATATCTGCGGATACCTTAGCCGGTAAAGTTTCATTTCTCTCCATCGGCTCCAATGACCTGACACAGTATACACTGGCTGCGGACCGCGATAACAAGAAGCTGGTCCGAATATTCAATCCCCTTCATCCGGCGGTGCTGAGACTGATAAAGATGACGGTCGATGCGGGGAAAAAACACAATATCCCGATTACGGTTTGCGGTGAGATGTCCGGCGATGCACTCGCCATACCTCTTTTGATAGGGCTTGGCATTGATGAACTATCGATGAATCCGTCCCGTCTCCATAACGCATATAATGTCATTCCCAGACTCACCGTTGCCTCGGCCAAAAAACTGGCCAATGAAATTATGAAACTGAATAATTTGAAGGATATTGAAGGCCGGTTACTTGAATTCAACCTGGCGTTAGAATAACCTGCAATGGATATTCTCGATTCAGTACAAAGGATAAAAGCCATTGATCCCGGTGGCATGTACGATAGGATTTATAATTTCCCCGAACAGATTGATGATGCCGCCGAAATCGGGAAAAGGCTGAAACCCGAAACCGGCCTGGCAAAAAACATAAAAAATATCATTATAACCGGAATGGGTGGTTCGGCCATTGGCGGCGATATTATTCGCACCTATCTGGCGGGCACTGCAAAATTCCCTATTCTTGTAAATCGCCATTATCGCCTGCCTGCTTTCATCGATAATAATTCCCTTGTGGTTGCGTCATCATATTCCGGTAATACCGAGGAAACATTGTCGGCATTCGAAGATGCCCGGTCGCGTGAAGCGAAAATTATCTGTATCACCACTGGCGGCGAGCTGGGTGAACGCGCTGGCAAATACGGGCTGATGACGATTAAACTACCTGAAGGGTATCAGCCTCGGGCAGCCCTGGGATATTCATTTATACCGATGTTATTCCTGTTTTCAAAGATGGGGCTTACGAATGATGTCGTCGGCGATGTCGCCGGACTGGTGCCGGGATTAAAAAAATACCGTGAACAATATGCGGTGGAAATAAAGGGTAATGAGAATCCGGCCAAGTTGCTGGCCCAGAAACTGCACGGTAAAATCCCGCTTATTTATACCGGCCCGGAATTAACCGGCGCTGTCGGTCTGCGCTGGAAAGGTCAGATTTGTGAAAATGCCAAAATGCTCGCTTTTAATAATCAGTTTTCCGAATTCAACCACAACGAACTGGTCGGCTGGGAAAAAATCGAAAATTATCGAGACAACCTGATCGCTGTCTTTTTAAGAGATAACGGGGATCACCCGCAAATCAAGAAAAGAATGACTGTTGTCCGCTCCGTAATCGAAAAACAGGGCGTGGAGGTAATAGAAATTTCCTCCCAGGGGGATTTTCCGCTGGGCAGGATTTTTTCGCTGATTCAACTGGGTGATTTTGCTTCTTTTTATCTGGCCGTTTTAAATCAGGTCGATCCAACGCCGATAAAAGTCATAGACTTTTTAAAAGACCAACTTACCCAATAACCGGGGGAATCAAATCGCCTCTTGCCAAGATTGAGGAAACTATTATATTTAGCCGGTGTTATACGAGCGAAGAGGAACTGGAAACGGAAATGCTGTTATCGATATGTAAATCAAAAATCCATCGGGTCACAGTTACCGAGGCCAATATGGATTATGAGGGTTCAATAACCATCGATTCCGATTTGATGAAAGCCGCCGATATTGTCCCTTACGAGAAAGTCCACATTGTCAATGTAACCAACGGCAACCGGCTGGAGACATACGCTATTGAAGGTGAGCCCGGATCGGGGATTATCTGCCTGAATGGCGCCGCCGCCCATAAGGGAAAAGTTGGAGACATTATAATTATTATCAGTTACGGTCTGGTTGAAAAGGATAAGGCAAAATCTATCTCTCCCCTCGTCATTAAAGTAGATAAAAACAACAAGATTATTTAATCCAAGAGCAAAGTTATGAGTTTAAGCAAGGCGGCGGTGGTTCTTGCCGCCGGTAAGGGCAAAAGGATGAAATCCGATTTGCCTAAGGTTCTTCATCAAATCAACAATAAATCACTCATTCGCCATGTGATGGAAACAATGGCCGAATTCTCTTTTGACAAACTGGTGGTTGTTGTCGGGCATAAAGGCGAGATGGTTATTGACGAACTGGCGGACTTTAAGGCCGACTTTGTCTGGCAGAAAGAGCAACTCGGTACCGGCCATGCCGTCATGATGGCGGAAGACCATTTTAAAGCCTTCAACGGAATCTTGCTGGTGGCCGCCGGAGACGTGCCTTTTCTGGCCGCCGAAACCATTACCAGACTGCTCAAAACGCACATGGACAATAAGGCCTCGGCCACCTGCCTGTCGGTTGATTTCGATAACCCGGAAGGTTACGGAAGAATTATTCGCGACAGAGACTCCGATGTCTTGCTGGATATAATTGAGGAAAAAGACGCCGGCGAGGATATTAAAAGAATAAAAGAAGTAAATTCCGGGACATTTTGCTTCAACTGCCCCGATTTATTCGGCGTCCTCCACAATCTAAAAAACGACAATGCTCAGGGTGAATATTACCTGACCGATACAATTAAAATTCTTCAGTCAAAAGGCAATAAGTGCGCCGTTTTTAAAACCTCAAATCCATTGGAGGTCGCCGGCGTAAACTCTTTTAAGCAATTAAAACAGTTGGAAGATGCGCTGAATCAAAAAAACCATTAAACGATTTTGGCTTTAAATTGATATAATAAATGGAGTAAATATAACCAAAAGCGGAACCGATAATATAAAACGGTTGGGAGACTTGCCTGAATCCGGCTGAGCCGCAACGGCTTTTTTTGGCAGGCAAAAATGGTTGACAAAACCTTTAAACTTGGATAATTTAATTTTGAACCTGCCGAAAGCGGGGGAATTATGAAAAAAACAGCTATAGTTTTAATGACAATAATGTTGATGTTTTCAATAGCCTCGGCTCAAATGGCCGATAAAGCTGAAGTGGAAACCATAAAAAAAGACTATCTGGGTTTAAATCCTGCCGGTAAGGCCTTTTCGCTAATCGACTTATCGAAACTCCACTGGTCTCATTCGTACTCATTTACATATTTCTCCGGCGGGGGGACATCAGGCTCAATGGGGGTCTATACCGGCAACGTGCTTTATGAAATCACACCGAATCTGTCATTGAATCTAAAATTAGGGCTGGCGCATGATCCGTCGAGTCTTTTCGGCAACAGCTCACTGGATAATGCTACTTTCCTTCCCGGTGTGCACCTCAACTATCGCCCCTCGGATAAGGTGAGTATATCGGCCGGCTTTGATACGGTCGTCGGTAGTGGTTATTATCTTTATAATCCTTACTATAATCCATATTACTGGAGGCGCTGATTCCGGACCATTAAGTTATTCCACACAGTATTTCACCGCATAACCGATGCAATTCAAAAATTCAAATAATAAAAACAGCAATATTAAAAGGCGTACAGTCACCAAAAAGAAAAAGAATTCGCGTCTGCTGGAACTGGCTATTATAGGCATATTTGCACTGGTGGCCATTTATGCCGCCAGCTTCGCTATTCGAATAACGCACGGGCTGTCGAAAACCATCGAAACGCCGGAGCATGTGATAAGACTTCAGATACTAAACGGGTGCGGTGTCGACGGCGCCGCCAATCATGTCGCGGAAAAGATTACAGGATTAATCAAAATACCACTCGAGGCAAAAATTATAGACGTCGATAATTTCAAAATTTACGATGTCAAAAAGACTTTTATAATATCCAGAGATGAAGACCTGACAGCCTCCAGATTACTGGCCGGTCAACTCGGACTTGACGGGGACGAGATTGAATACAGCCCGATGGAAAACAACTATCGTAACATAAATGCCACGCTGGTGATTGGCAGTGATTATATATCAATATTTAATGCCTCTCGAAAAAATAAGGAGAATTAAAGGAAAAATTTGAAATTAACACCATTAGTTATTGCACGAACGGCGGGAAAGCTCGCTCTCTCCAAAAAGGGTTACGACATAAAAATCCTCAAACTTAAAGGCATCTCCTCAATCTGCGATTATTTCGTTATTGCCAGTGGAGATGTGGACATTCATGTTAAGGCTATCGCCGATGCTGTTTATGATGGATTACGGGAGAAAGGGATTAAACCCTGGCACCGCGAAGGGGTTCGCGGAGGCAACTGGATTTTACTTGACTATGTCGATGTTGTCGTGCACGTTTTCCAGCATGCTACGCGCGATTTTTATGCCCTTGAAAAACTCTGGGGAGATGCACCGTTGGAAGTAGTGGAATAATTTCCCCCTCCTTTAATTAAAATCGAAAATAAAAAATAATTATAAACAAAAGGATACTGTTATGGAATTGGCAGCAACTGAACTAAAAAACAAAACGATTGCGGAACTTTTGGAAATAGCCGAAGCGCTGGATATTCCGGGTGTTTCCGGTCTCAGAAAATCGGAACTGATTTTCAAGGTCATGGAAGCCACTTCGGCCAAACAGGAAGGTATGATTTTCGCCGAGGGTGTGCTCGAGGTTCTCTCCGAGGGGTACGGCTTCCTGCGCTCGGCCGATTATAACTACCTGCCCGGACCGGATGATATCTATGTCTCTCCATCGCAAATCAAGCGTTTCGATTTGCGTACCGGCGACACTATCTCGGGCCAGGTTCGTCCGCCTAAAGATAACGAACGCTATTTTGCTCTTTTGAAAATCGAGGCTATAAATTTCGAAAACCCGGATATCGCCAAACATAAGACTATCTTTGATAATCTCACTCCGCTTTATCCCGAGGAGCCGTTCAAGCTGGAAGTGAATGCGGATGAGTTGACCACAAGAATTATGGATTTGATGACACCGATCGGAAAAGGTCAGCGGGCACTGATAACATCTCCCCCGAAAGCCGGCAAGACCATCATTCTGCAGAAAATCGCCAACTCTATAACCACCAATCATCCCCAGGTGAAGCTTATTGTCCTTTTAATTGATGAGCGCCCGGAGGAAGTCACCGATATGCGCCGTTCCGTTAGGGGTGAAGTGATTTCGTCAACTTTCGACGAGCCGGCCGACAGGCATGTCCAGGTGGCCAATATGGTTCTGGAAAAAGCCAAACGGCTGGTTGAGCACAAGAACCATGTCGTTATTCTCCTGGATAGTATCACTCGTTTGGCCAGAGCCCATAATGCCGTTGTACCGCATTCGGGAAAAATCCTTTCCGGCGGTGTTGACAGTAATGCCTTACACCGGCCGAAACGTTTCTTCGGTGCCGCGAGGAATATTGAGGAAGGCGGCTCCCTGACAATAGTCGGAACGGCTCTGATTGAAACCGGCTCCAGAATGGATGAGGTTATTTTCGAGGAATTTAAAGGAACCGGTAATCTGGAGATGGTTCTTGACAGGCGGCTTTCGGATCGAAGAATATTCCCCGCTATGGATTTAAATCGCAGTTCTACCAGAAAAGAAGAGCTTCTTTTAAAGGAAGATGTCCTTGCCAAAACCTGGATATTAAGGAAATTCCTGGCCGAAATGAGCCCTATCGAAGCAATGGAGTTTCTGATTGATCGTTTGAGAAAAACCAAGAATAATGATAAATTCCTGGCCTCAATGAAAGATTAATTGATTATTTATAAAAGGGGGACTATGTAATCACGATGTTATTTCTTTAATCGAAATATTTTTGTTGTACGGAATCCTATCTCCGTCCCGCGAAGGCTATCGCCGACAAAAAATATATTTAAAATCTTCGCACAGCGTCAATTTATCTTTATTTGATATATCGGGAGGGATCTGTAATGGCACCCTTAATAGCTGTGGCGGCGGCGGTTGCCGGAGATACAAGAAACAACTCAGCACCGTCGGCACCCTTTGGGCCTTCGCTGTTACTATTAAATGTCGCCGCACATTTTTCCCCGGAAGCAAGACCTCCGATATGATTCCCGTTGCAAAAATTGCTCCCCGGACTCATAACAACAGCGCCAGCTTCAATAAAAGCCCGTATCAAACCCTTTTTAAGCGCTTCCAGATATATCGACCGTGAACTGGGATAAATAAGAAATCTTACCCGTGGATTTACCTTTTTCCCCTTAATTATATCGGCGGCGACTCTGAGATCGTCAAAGCGGCCGTTGCTGTCGGTCCCCAGAACAACCTGATCCACCGGAATGCCTTCTCTTTCGGCGACCGGGACAATATTATCAACAGCATCGGGGCAGGCAATTTGGGGCACCAGTTGATCAATATTGAATTCATAAGACGCCTCATAAACGGCGTCTCTGTCGGCCAGGGCGGGCCGATAAGGCATGTTTGTTCGCCTCATGAGATATCGCCGGGTTATGGAATCAAAAGGCACCAAGGCGGCCCTGGCACCCAGATCACGGGCCTGACTGGTCAGGGTAAAACGTTCCGAAATCGACATCTGCGAAACAGCGGTCCCGTAAAATTCTACGGCCTTGTCGGCGGCGGTATTACAGCCAAGTTTCTGCGCCACAAAAAGAATAACATCTTTGGCGCAAATCCCTTTTGGCATCCTGCCGTTGATGATAATTTTCAATGTGGCCGGGACCGGCATCGTCAGCTTTCCGGTAGCCCACACAGTTGCCATCTCCTCAATGCTTATTCCTCTTCCAAATGCTCCCAGACACCCGCAGGAAGTCGAATACTCATGGGTGCCGAAAGCCAGTTGACCGGGAAGAATATGAGCTTTTTCCACGATAATTTGATGGCAGTTTCCCTCGCCAACTTCGTAAAAATATTTGATATTTTGCTTTCGAATAAAATCCCGAATCGACTGATGAACTTCGGCCGCCCGGCAGTTATCCGGCAATGACTGATAATCAAGAGGTATTACAATTCGATTGGGATTCCAGACATAATTAAGACCGGATTCGGAAAAAATCTTTAAGACTTCCCCGGCATTATCGTTTGACATGGCCAGGTCAGGTTCCACTTCAACGGTTTGCCCTACCTCAATTTGTTCCAGCCCGGAACTGTCGGCCAGTATTTTCTGTGAAATTGTCTGGCATCCGGTATATTTTTTCCGCCCGGGAACACCGCCTGAAGGACCAAGATTCAGTTCCAGTTGCTCCAGTTTAAGAAAGGCCGGTTTTTCCTTGAAACCGTAACGACGACGCCAGTTATAAAAGGCGGCCTTGGAAATGCCCAGCTCCAATCCGCATCGATAATCATCACCGAACCGCTCCCAGAGTTCCCTTATCTCTTCGCTGGAAAATTTGGCAAAGGAATACTTGGGGACGTTTTTTTTACGGCGCCAGTAGGCCACCAGCTGAGGAGTTACATTTCCCAGACGCTCCGCAATCTTTTCGTCGGTCTTGTATAGTTTCTGGAGCTGGATCAACTCCGCTTTGGTTGGGATTTTCTTTCGGGGCATAAAGCGTCAAACCCTCTCTTGAGAATTCGATAGGTGTTTTCCAGTGCAAATGAAACCACCCGGGTTTTCCCTATTACCGGCATATAGTTGGTATCTCCGTTCCACCTGGGGACAATATGCATATGCAGATGTCCCGGGACACCGGCCCCGGAACCGCGTCCCAGATTCATGCCGACATTAAGCGAATGGGGATTTAAGACTTTTTTTATCACCCTGACTGTCAGTCGTGTTAATTCAAAAAATTCCTCGGCTTCCTGCCTGGTCAAACGCTCCAGAGAGGCGACATGCCGGTTAGGTACAACCAGGGTATGCCCGGAATTATACGGATACCGGTTTAGTATTGCAAAAACCTTATTGCCGCGAAAGACAATATAATCCCGGCGATCCTCATTTCGCTTAATGCGGTTACAGAATATGCAACCTTTTTCCTTTTTGCCAAGTATATATGCTGCTCGCCACGGCGCCCACAGATATTCTTCATGCATATCTCATAATATACAAATATCCATCCAATTTCAAATTCTTTATTCAATTATCACTGAAATCGACTGATTGGCCGGAATTAGATAAAAAAAGCTCCCAGTAAATGAGAGCTTTAAAATCAGGTTATAGATAAAAACCCGCTCTATTTCTTTTTTTTCTTCTTGGGTTTTTTCTTCTCTTTTTTTGGTGGTACTTTACCAGGCACAGCTATTCACCTCCTGTATAAAACCGGCTTCAAGCAATTTAATTAACCGCTAATCTACAAAAACAAATATATCCTGCAAGCAAAAAGGCAGCCTTTCCTTCAAGCTGCCCGCGAAAATAATTATAGAATCATCTTAATTAATTGAATTTACACTGCCCAGATCAATATTATACTGCTTAATTTTCAGTCTCAGGGTTGATTCGGGAATATTCAAAAACGCCGCAGCATGTTTTTTAACCCCGCCCTGATCGCGCAGCGCCTTGATAATAAACCTTTTCTCGTATTCGGCCAGATAATCATAGAGCGAAAACTTGTCATTGAATGAAATGTCGGTATTTATTTCAAGTTCGCCGCTCTTATCCTTCCCGTTTGCTTTCAGTATCTTGCCGGAAAGGAGTGAAGCATCGACAATACCGCTGTCACCGGCCAACAGGATAAGCTTTTTAACTTCGTTTTCCAGCTCTCTGACATTTCCCGGCCAGTCAAAACCAACCAGCAGTTTGACCGCCTCGGGCGTGAATTTTACCTTATCAGCGGCGAAATGTCGCACCAGAGGCATTATATCTTCTTTTCTCTCACGCAGCGGCGGTATCCCGAAACAGAGTGCTGTTAATCGATAGTACAAATCCTGGCGAAAACGCCCGGCCTCCATCTCAATCTTGAGATCTTTATTAGTCGCCGAGATTATCCTGACATTCACCTGCCGAGGTTTGGTTTCGCCCAGCCTGACAACTTCCTTTTCCTCAAGTATACGCAACACTTTGGCTTGTATCGACATAGGCATATCGGCAATTTCATCCAGGAAGAAAGTCCCGCCGTCGGCCTCCTCAAAAAGACCAATCTTATCCTTATCGGCACCCGTAAAAGCGCCCCTTTTGTAGCCAAACAGCTCCGATTCCAGAAGCGATTCCGGAAGCGCGGCGCAATTAACCGATATAAATCTCTTTTCGCGGCGGTTTGAACTGTAATGGATGGTCTTGGCCAGCAAATCCTTACCGGAACCGGTTTCACCTTCAATGGCTAATGAAATATCGGAATCAACCACCTGCTGGACACGCGCCAGCATCTCAAGCATTGATTTGTTATTGGTTATAATATTGGGAAAAGTGGCCTTTTCCAGCAACTGGGCCTTGAGACGTTTATTATCCTCTTCAAGAATAGCCCGATCATATTCGGCCAGCTTCAATGAGATTAAATCTGCAAAGCCGACAACGAAATTAAGCTCAATCTGGCCGAACGGACCGACATGACCATTCGATGAAACTCGATCCAGGTACAGATAGCCGGTTATCTCATCGCGAAGCCGGAGCGGCGTCACAAGAACACTGGAAACAACCTTGTCCTTTTCGGTATGAAGTAAATCATTAATAAACGGATCCTTACGGGCATCAAAAATAAGGGTGGGCTTGTCGCGGTTTATTTCTTCACCCAGTAGTTCACTAAACTGTTGAGCGAATTTTTTGCGCTGATGTTTTGATAGATTGAGCGGCGAGATAACATCTCCGCCGTTTTGATCAAAACTATATACGACTACGCGACGGGCCCGTGTACGATTGCCGACTATTTCGAGAATTTCTTCAATCTGTCCTGATTTCAACTCACCATATTCACGATCGGAAAAATAATTACCGAATATTTTATATTCGTTCTGCGGACCCAGAGAAACCGATACCGCCTGCCGCGAAAGCTCCTGCATAAACAGCTTTATGGAACGAATCTTGGCCCGCTCGGAGATTTTTTCAAATATTTTTTCGGCTTCATAGAGATTTTTAAAGCCGCGGGCAATATCAAGCTTCTCGCAACTGAAAACACCCTGCCTGAAGCGGACTTCAGCAGACCAGTAAAAAAGCTTCAACTTATTAAAAATGCGAAAAGCTTCATCATATAACTTATAGATATTATTCCTGTTGATTTCACCGGAATCAGCGAAGACTTTGGCGGCCCTTACCAGAGATCTGCCCAACTCATATTTGTCGCCGACTTCCCGGACAACCTCCAGACCATTCTGGATATACTCCAGGGCGGCCTCGGTATTTCCCCTGGAGGCAAATATCTCCGCAATGGTAATCTGACTTAATCCGATTTCTATTTTCTCACCCAGCTTGTCGGCCAGATCAAGTGCCTTCTGTCCCAGCCTCAGGGCTTCATCAAGGTTATCCAGGGCGAACTCAACCATGGCCAGACGGCGTGAAATTTGAACCATCAGGGCCGATTCCGGGGCCATACGGCGCGATTGATTATAGCCTTTAGTCAGCAGATTTTTGGCTTTAACAATATCACCCAGCTCATACGCCAGCTCGCCTTCATATTCATACATAATATTCTCTTCGCGGGGCAGCTGGTGGTCGTCAATAATAACCGCCGCTGATTTAATTTCCCGTGAAGCCAGAATAAACTGACGCTGCCTCAAATACAGGTAGCCAAGTGAAAGATAATTTCTGGCCGCCGAAGCCGGCTGTTTTAAATCCAGAGCCAGTTTCAAGGCCGTTTTAAGGTTATGTTCCGCCGACTGCCAGTCACCCTTATTTATCTCAATTCGACCCAGGTTACCTATCAATCTGGCTAATCTGATATTATCGCCCTTTGACAGACCGATGGAATCATTTACATATTCGGCCGCTTTATCGAAATCACATCGGATTATGGCCAGATAGCCAAGACCATTCAGGGAATCAATCTGGCCTTCGATATCATCAATTCTTCTGAAAAAGGCATAAGCATCACGGACACAGGTTTCAGCCCGTTTAAAATCGCCAATGGCGGAATAGTTTTTATACAACAGCCATTGGATATGCCCAAATCTTTTATGATAGGCGGAAGAAGCCAGAAGCTTCTTTGCCTCCAGACAAAGTCTAATTGACTCCTTATAATCGGCGGCGTTAGAACGTTCTCTTGCCTTTAACGACAAGAAAAGACCCAATTCAAATCCTTCCGGATTATAATCAGAATCAGCTAAAGTCCTGATCCTGTCGCCGGCTATATCAGGCTTTCTCTGGCGATAGAGCTCCTCAATTTCCAAAAGCCTGTTATCAAAACCGTTATTTTGATGTGAGGGTAGGCTCATAGTCCTTTTGGGCCTTTTCTGACCCCTGTTTAAATGTTTTTTGCCTTTAGCCTATAATTCTAACATTAATTAACCGCATTGCCCGTTATTAAATCAGAGTGCTAAAATACCAGGTCACCAACTGAACATCAATAATGAATGTTGATAAGGAACCTACCTCATCAGCAACCGCATTCGTTGATGAACCCGTTGATGTGGTATCCTTCTCGCCTGTGCCGGGTTTGCTACTGGAGCCATTATTATCCAGCTTGCCGGTGCCTTCTTCATCCCAGGGAACATCATCCCCGGCAAGTATTAACGGGGCATTGAAGCAAAAAACAGCCAGGACAAGAGCAAACATCAATGCCAACGCCTTGGCCATTTTCATAATATCAGCCTCCTTCACTAACATATAAGGTCGAACGATGTTGCTGCGAACCAAACGGTTGTCTATCAAAGTTTAACCTGAATCAGCTCCGAATTGTTATCGCAAATTCTGCTATAGTCAACCTATTAAATAACAACAGCTTTGTCAAGGAAAAAATCGTTCCGCGCAGGATTTGCGCTCAAAATTGACTACCGGATAAATTTTTTCGCCAGCCAGGATTTTTCGATATAAACCGACTTTTCCGGGCAGAGTTCGTGACAGCACCAGCAGTTTATGCATTTACCATAGTCTATTACAGGTGCGCTGTGGTTTTCATTAGTAAGAGCGCTCACCGGGCAGGAATTGACACAGGTATTGCAGGCCGTGCATAAGTCTTTATCAATGGCCGGGCGAACCCAGATATAAGGATCAATCATCCTGACCAGGAATTTGGGAATCAATTCCAGCTTGCGGTTGGAGGTCAGCTTAAAATCGGGAATCCTGACATCAGCAAGTTTTTCCCCGACAATTTCAATCGCTTCCGGCCAGCCGATACCCAGACCGGCATCGGAAGCTATCTTCGTGGTCGGAACTTTATCCGGCTTCAGACCGATTATATCGGCGGCGACAGCATCAAGCGCCACCGGATCGGTTGAAGCCAGCAGTAAATTCGCCCAGCGGGGTTGACCCGATGAGGGCCCGTCGCCTTCCATGGCCAGAACGGCATCCATAATGGTCAGGCCCGGAGGTTTGAGAGAAAGAATATCGACAATAACCTGGGCAAAATCGTTCGGTTTGGGGAATTGCTTATGGTAGGTGGCTTTGCGGAATCCGGGTATGAGACCGAACATATTTTTGATGGCGCCGGTCATAAGGGTTAAAATATGGGTTTTCAGTTTGGGCAGGCTGATGATAAAATCGGCCTCGACCGCCGGTTTGGAGAGAAAATAAGACCGCCCGTTGACCTTAAACTCTTTAACCCCGGAAGCCTCGAAACTGACCAGTTCCAATCCTTCGCGTTCGGCCATATCGAGCATCCCGGTATTGCGCCAGACCCGCCGGACTCCCCGTTTGGCGCCGCCGGGGGAATCGCCGATTATAATTTCCGCGCCGAGTTTGCGCACCTCGCGGGCCACCGCCGCGACAATTTCCGGGTGGGTGGTTATGGCCCGTTCCGGCTCTTTGGCGGAGAGTAAATTCGGTTTCAGGAGGACTTTCATGCCGGGCCGGATAAACTGCTCCAGCCCGCCGATAAGTTTTATTGTCTCCCGGAT
>Ga0272443_10004804_pt1 | contig 14403 bp, 9 predicted proteins | sample SSMAcet12_FD_193581 | JGI IMG/M metagenome (GOLD analysis project Ga0272443, IMG submission 193581) | Marine sediment archaeal communities from Little Sippewissett salt marsh, Falmouth, MA, United States - SSM-Acet-12 | ecosystem: Environmental > Aquatic > Marine > Wetlands > Sediment ...
TATAACGAGGAACTGCCACATCTGGGCTATCGAAACATGGGCAAACGACCCATCGACACAGTCAAACAGTTCATCAAGCCTGTTCGGAAAGGTGCTTAACTATACAAATTATTATAACCAGATGCTTTTTACTTGGAGATACTCGGATTAAATTTTCTAAATGTTTCTTAACTACACAAACTTGTATGTGAAATTAAGCACTTGCAAAGAAAACAAATTTGTCCATTACACCACAGCTTTTTCACGTGTTAGTTCCATGTTTGATTCAAGGACCATGATCTGAATACCAAGACTTGACCCTAGCTATCAATAGTTGTGGTAGGGCAGCAAACCAGCATAAGCTCCGGGGGTGTCATGGAGATTCATGACAGGAAACTAATTGCACTTTTGTGCTCAATGTTTTTCTTGATCAACCTTTCCTTTGCCAAGCCGATTGATGAATCGCCAAAGAAGATTCCAGACTTTGAAGTCTTTTCGAGGGGCATTCCGACATCTGAAGGAATGAATTCACCGATTTCTATCCTCGAATCGATGGACAATGAGGATTTGGGGTATTTCTATGAATTGCAGTCATGGGACTTTGAGACAGGTGACGCCTGGACTCCGGAATTGAGGCGGGGTAGCAGTCTACCTGCTGGTGCCTACTGGCAAGCAAGCAGTTGGGGCGGTTATAACGGCACAAATTCCTGGTGGTGCGGAGTCAATGCACCTGCAATATCATATAACGGATACGACAACAACTGGTTGCAATTCCTCGAAACCCCGGTTCTTGATCTCACTTCTGCTGGTACAGCAATGACGTTTCAATTCATGATGAAAGCATATCTCGAGGGTGGCGCCTATCATCCAGATTATGACAGCTGGGACGCTTGCAATGTCTGGTATTCACTTGATGGGGGTGGCACGTGGACGGTGCTTCCGAACCCGTCTCTCGCCTACAACAGCTCAAGCGACTATGCATTTGGGCAGGGGTATGGCTACTACTACAATAATGGATCAAGCATGATTGGAACACCCGTTCCCGGTTGGTATGGGAATGTCACTGGTGGCAACTATGTTCCTGTTTCTTTTGATGTTTCAGGATTTATTAACGAAACGAGTGTGAAATTTCGGTTTGGGTTTGCCAGTGATGCGTCAGAGTCCGCATCGAATTATTCTGCTTACATTGGGATGCTGGTTGACGACATACTTATTTACGACAATGTTGGTACAACGTTCCTGAGCAACAATGCGGACGGAGTTGCGATTCCCTCTGATTTGATCCCCATAGCGCAGTATGAACCAGAATGGGAGCTGACTGAGAGCTCCGCCAACAGTGCAACTCACTCCTGGCACCTGGCGAACGATTTAAATGTGAATCACGCTCTTCGATCCCCTTCCTTTTTTGTTCCTTCTGGTCTTCCGACATATCTCAGTTATCACGTCTGGTGCGATATGCCGGATGCTATAGGAACAGATAATGGTAACTTGGATGACTATTATAGAATTATGATTAGCATTAACAATGGCGTTTCCTGGTATTCCTTGACCGATGACTGGTCAACGAGACCCTCACCCGACGGTCCATCGCTGGAAGGATGGAAATACCGTAACCAGGGTTTTAATTCTAATTCAAAGCTTATTGATCTGACTCCCTATGCAGGGTATAACGTTAGAATAAAGTTCCAAGCTTTAAGTGATTTTGACGATGATGCGGGTGTGGGAACGGGATTCTACGTTGACGATGTCTCTGTCTTCCAGTACGAAGGATTCCATGATTATGTCTGGGAACCGACCGAATATAATTGGATTGAGCTCGCCGATGATCCGGAAGCGCAAAAGCTGACAGTTTCCAACTCTGGACAGTATTTCTCGATTGATATGGTAACTTCACACAGTTTCCAGATGCTTCAGTACGATGAAATCTGGAATCAGATATACATTAATGCAAACGGTGCATTCTATGTAAGGAGTAGCAGCCCTACCTCTGTGCCGGATGACCTGAGTAGTACCAGCTATTCGTCAGGAGCTGTAGCACCGTTTTGGGCTAATCTGGATTATTCTGACCGGGATGAAGCGGCAGTCTATGTGAAAAATGTCGAGGGCAACCTCATCATCGAGTGGTTCATGCCGCACATCGAAAGTGATCCCGACTGGCCTTTGGCTTTTCAGGCGCATCTCTTTCCCGATGGAAGGATTGAGTACCACTACCAACTAGTGCCTGATCCAATTGGAACGATTGATCCACTTGTGATAGGAGTGAATAACCGAAATTGCACCAAGAGAGTCGAATTGACGCCTGAAATGGGTTATTTGCCAAGTTGCGAGATGGCTGTTGCTCTTATCCCCGGAATGCCCTCATATGGCTCGTTGGAAGTGACAGTTATTGATCAAGACTTGGGCCTGCCTGTTCCTGACCTTGAACTTTATCTGGAGGAGCTTAGTCAGTATGCAAATACCGATGCCAACGGTGTTGCGACCTTCACAAGCATCCCGATTCATGAGCATCCCACTGTGGAAGTTGGATTATCTGTTGACCACTATATCCACGGGAACATCTTCGTAGACCTCATCCCCGATTTTACAGTTCAAGCGGAAATTCAGGTTCAAGCGTTGTTGAATCCGGTGAGAAACGTTGTTGTAAACAACAGTTTTGATGACAAGATCGAGTTGTCCTGGGATCCTCCCAATTCTGAGTATAGCATCGACGATCTTGGTGTTTTTGAGAGCGATTCGATGAACTCGTACAGCTTTGAATACGAGGGTGTCGCTCAGGGAATGGATTTTTCCATCTACGAGATGAACGGCTATTTCGATCTGGAGAGTGTTGAGGTTTATCTGATAAACGATTACGGCTATTCCTCAGATATCACTCACATGCCGCCGATAGAAATCCAAGTCTGGGATATGACCAATCCATCAGTACCCACCTCGCTTTTCTCAACCATGTATCAACCAACCGAACAGCTTGGATGGTTCACGATTCCGATTGGCTTGGTCGGGCTGGATTCGCCGAAATTTGCCATTACCGTAAGTACGCCGGAACAGAGCGGTGACATGGCTTACAACCTCTGGTTCGACAGCGAGAATGATTATAGTTGCGATCTGATCCTTTATCCAGATGGTGTAACCGAGGAACCGGTTGTCTTGGGAGGGATGCCCGGTGATCCGCTGATGGCGGCCAACATCCGTTATTGTGGAGAATATGAACTGGTAGCACCCAACCCAAGTCCTACGCATCAAGCTGCATTCGATGCAGGAAGTGGAGCAGGGAAAGAAGTGAGAAAGTACCGAACGGGCATGTACATGGGCACGTTGTCTGCTCCTTTCGATGGACGAGCAACGTTTGAACATTCTACCGTAGGACATTCAGTTTCCATAATCGGATCAGATGCCTATACTGGCGATGTCGCCTATTACAGGATTTATCGTGACGACTCTCTTATCGACTCGACTGCTGATGACGGAACGACGTCCTATTTGGATTCCGGAGTTGATGAGGCAATTGCCTACACCTATGAAATTGCACCGGTGTACAATTCTGACACTTCACAAGTTGAAGGTGTTCGATCCGAGCAGATTGTCGTTTCTCCCGTCATGCATCCCAATCGTCCTGACGGCGGTGAAGGTGTAGAAATCGCCAACGAGACAATCGATGGTGGTGATCTGACAATCAATTGGGACGCTCCAACCACAAATGAGGATGGCACTCCGCTGACGGACCTGACAGGGTACAACATCTATATGGATTTCGATTTGGGTACACTAATTGCGCAGGCATCAGCCAGCGACACAACGTGGACCTTGAACGTGTCCAGAGGCTATCACAACGTCTACCTGACTGCCGTTGACGAGGTTGGGTACGAATCAGATCCATGGATTTTCCCCTATCATTGGGTTGGAGTTGCAGATGTAGTCTTCGATTTTGAGGCTGATGATGGAGGATTATCTGGTGTCGGTTTTGAGTATGGTGCTCCTGCTGCGGGTCCTGCGTCCGGTTATGATGGAAGCGCAAATCTCTGGGGAACGAACCTCGATGGCTATTACGAGAATGAGACTCTCTACAAACTTGATTTGCCATCACTCCGTATAGGCGCAGAGAACAGCTGGATCACATTCTGGCAATGGTACGATTTTGAGCTGGGATATGACGGAGGTATCGTCGCAGTTTCAACGGATATAGGACAGACCTGGAATATCCTTGATCTGGCACAAGACGAAACGATCTATGAGCACACCTACCTGGGTAGTTCTTACAGCAATCCTCTGACCGATTTTGTATCGGACGTGGCAGGAGTTATCTCAGGACAAAGTAGCGGGGCGAGTACGGCCACACCTGAAGGTTGGGTAATGCGGGGAGTTAACCTCGGTGAATACGCAGGTCAGGATGTGCTGGTCAGTTTCATAGCCGGAACCGATGCAGGAAACAATCTCCACAATGGCTGGTATGTTGACAATCTTTCGTTCTGCGATGTCACCTTCATCCCATCATTGTTCTCGTTGATTGGCCCGTTGAATTCGGATACCTGCTGGACGCTGGATACAACTTTAGTCTGGCACTCTGCGACAGATCCAGATCCAGGAGAAGTGGTGTTCTATGATGTGTGGGTGGATACGCTGGCCAATATGTCCACTGCTCAGCTTGTCGCGGATAGCTCTGCAGATACAGCATTCTCCCTGACTGATCTGTTGGATGATCACAATTACTATTGGACCGTAAGGGCTACTGATAGCAACACTTCGGGGACTTGGGCAGATCAGGGATCGTTTACTACCTACTGTCCGGAAGCCCCGGAGACGTTTGCGCTGTTGGCGCCTGCTGATGGTGCGGATGTGTCGATGAGCGAGTTGTCTCCAGTTGTTTTCCATTGGCAAGCAGCGACAGATCCTGACCCCGGCGACACTTGCTTATATACCTTGGAACTCGCGTTGGACGAGCAGTTCTCGACACCAATTACGGTGGATGCGGGGATTGCGGATTCAGTAACTCTGGAATCTCTTGAACAGAACACCTATTACTGGCGGGTGAGAGCAACAGACCGGTATGGGTTTGAAGTATTGTCATCGGGAACATGGACGTTGAGCGTTTCGCTTTCGGTTGCCGATGACCGCTGGGCGGGCATGCCAACGGAGTACTGCATCGCAGGTCTTTATCCAAATCCATTCAATCCGAGTCTATCTGTGGTTGTTGGGCTGCCAGATATAGCTGATCTCAGGGTTACAGTTTACAATGTGATGGGCCGTAAGGTCGATGAACTGGCGAATGGTCGCATGCAGGCGGGATACCAGACATTTTCGTTCGATGGATCGAGGATGTCCAGCGGTATCTATTTTGTAAGTGCGTCAGTGCCGGGGAAAATGAACCAGGTGAAGAAGGTTGTTCTGATGAAGTAGGTTTCGAACAACTCGCGATTGGACATGAGAGGTACCGAAGGGAAGTTGAGAAACCGCGTGGGTGATAAGAATAAGGGCCCGGGAGTGATCCCGAGCCCTCTCTTTTTGTACGCCTGCAGGGATTCGAACCCCGAACCTCCTGGTCCGTAGCCAGACGCTCTATCCAATTGAGCTACAGGCGCATCCGCCATTTCTGGCAGGCCCTAAACTATTGGTTCTCCCTCCGAAAAGCAAGGGGTTGTGAGTGTGCTATGTCTCTCGCGTGGACCACTCACTTTCGCTACCTTTCAAGGTACTGAATCCGAAGGTACTTGGAGTGAAAACGACGATGAGTGACCAACGCCGAGAGCTATTGAAGCACCTGCCTAAAGTGGATGATGTCCTCGCCCAGCCCGTGCTGAAACAGTGGGTAGGGTCGCCAATCGTTCTTAAAGCTGTTCGGGACGAGATTCAGGCCGCGCGTGAGGCACTGCTCGCAGGGGGCAAAAAGGCGCCCACGTCGTCGGCTGTCGCACGTGCCGCAAGAAAACAGATCGAATCCAGTCTCGCGCCGCGGCTTACCCGTGTTATCAACGGGACAGGTGTGATCATTCACACCAACCTCGGCCGCTCGCCTCTTGGGAAAAAGGTACTGGACGCTGTAGTCGAGGCCGCATCCGGGTATTCCACCCTCGAATATGACCTTGGCAGGGGTGAGCGTGGTTCCCGGCACGAGCTGGTGACTCATTTGCTCACCGCTCTGACCGGTGCTGAGGATGCCCTCGTTGTCAACAACAACGCCGCCGCAGTGTTGCTGGCGCTGGCGAGCCTCGCTGGTCGCAAAGAGGTGGTCGTTTCACGGGGGCAGTTGGTGGAAATCGGCGGATCGTTCCGTATCCCGGACATCTGCAAGGCCTCCGGCGTAAAAATGGTCGAGGTCGGTACGACGAACCGCACCCGCATTTCCGATTACGAAAACGCCATTGGACCGAGAACGGGACTTCTCCTTCGTGTTCACCCGAGCAATTTCCGGGTGGAGGGATTTACCGAAGAGGTGAAACTGGCGGATCTCGTCGCGCTCGGCGAGAAACACGGGGTACCTGTTGTGGACGATCTTGGTAGCGGAGCACTCATGGACCCGGCGTCGCGGACCACACTGCCGCATGAACCGCTCTCTTCCGCATCCATCAAAGCGGGCGCACACATCGTAACTTTCAGCGGCGACAAACTCCTCGGCGGGCCACAGGCGGGGATTATCGTTGGCAGGCGGGAGCAGGTCGCGAGGATGCGAAAACATCCACTGATGCGGGCCGTGCGTCCCGATAAAATCACCTTCGCTGCTCTGGATGCTACCCTCAGGAGTTATTTCTCGACGAGGACGGTTGGGGACGAAGTTCCGATCTGGAAGATGCTTGAAGTGAAAGTATCCGAGTTGGAGAAGTGGGGCAGACCAATCGAATCCGCGCTGAAATCTGTGGCGAAGAGCAGCGGTTTCGTTGTCAACATTGAACGCTCTATGGCGACGCCGGGAGGTGGGTGTCTGCCTCAGGCGGAATTGCCGAGCGCCGCGCTTCAAATCAGCGGACCCGGAGGAATGCTTACAATCCTTCAATCCACTCTACGTCAAGCAAATCCTCCAGTGATTGGGTATCTTCGTGATGGGGTCTTCCGTCTTGATCTTCGGACGATGTATCTCGAAGACCGCCAAACGGTGATTGATGCCGTACGTTGGGCATTGGAAAGGATGAACTCATGAGGATAGGAAAAGTCAGCGGACTGGCCATTGTTCTGGCGCTTCTACTGATTCCAGTCCTGTCGATGGCACAGTCGAACGTCATTCACCAGATTGACGTTCACGGTGCAATACATCCCGTATCCATGGCGTGGATCGTCCATAACGTCGAACGCGCAGAAGATGCGAACGCTACAGCGTTGTTGATCCGGCTCGACACTCCCGGTGGATTGATGGAATCGACTTGGGGTATCACGAAATCGATACTCAACAGCCACGTTCCTGTGATTGTTTTTGTCGCGCCGGAGGGAGCTCGTGCCGGAAGTGCGGGGGTGTTCATCACGATGGCGGCGCACGTCGCTGCGATGGCGCCGAGCACGAACATCGGAGCAGCCACGCCGGTTGGGATCGATGGCGGCGGAGGCGCTGAACAGGATTCATCCGCTGACGCAAAATCCGACAAACAGGCGCTTCGTCGGAAGGTGACCAATGATGCGGTCGCCCAGGTCCGTGCCATGGCCGAGCGGCGCGGCAGGAATGCGGACTGGGCAGAGAGCGCTGTTCGCGAGGCCGCCTCGATCCCCGCGAGTGAGGCGCTCGAGTTGAACGTCGTTGACCTGCTCGCCACGAATGTGGATGATCTGCTGGAGCAGATTGACGGAATGATCGTGGAGACTGTGGATGGCGAGCGGATGCTTTCCACGTCGGATGCTCGAATAGTGATCTTTGAAAGATCATGGCGCGAACAGTTCCTCGACACACTTGCCAACCCCAACCTTGCGTACATTCTGTTGATGATTGGCTTCTACGGCCTCATCTTCGAGCTCTACAATCCCGGTGCGATCATACCCGGCGTTGTGGGGGTTATAAGCCTGATCCTCGCTTTCTTTGCGATGCAGACTCTTCCAGTCAACTGGGCAGGTTTGCTCTTAATCGTAGTTGCGCTAGTCATGTTTTTGCTGGAGATCAAAGTGCCAAGTTTTGGGTTTCTCACATTTGGCGGCATCGTATCGCTGACCCTCGGATCGATTATGTTGTTCAACGGTCCGGTCCCGGCGTTGCGCGTATCCCTGTCCGTTATCGTCCCGGCTGTCGTTGTAACCGCCGCGTTTTTCATTTTCGCCATCACCTACGGTTTAAAAGCACAGAAAAACAAGGTGACGAGCGGTTATGAGGGACTGGTCGGTGAGATCGGCGAGGCGACGACGGACTTGAATCCGCGCGGCAAGGTGAAGATTGGAAGCGAGTACTGGAATGCTGAGGCAGAGAGTGAACCGATCAAGTTGGGCCAACGGGTTACAGTCGTCAGCTCGGACCGCCTGAACGTGGTCGTACGTCGCCTGAACTGATCAGGATGACAAGGCCGACTGGACTGCTCCTCTTTGCGGCCGCTGCGTTCACTATCGGCCTGCTCCTCCCCGGCTTTGAGCTGGGGTGGGGGTGGCGGCTCGCGGTTGTTCTGCTACTGTTTCTCGCAGTGCTTCTTCTTCGCAAATCTCCTGTTACTCATCCTCGTCTCCTCGTACTATCGCTGGCACTCCTCTGGAGTTCGCTCGGTTGGCTCAGTTCTGCGGAAAAACAGTACGAGTATCCGTCAGGTGAGGTGTGGATTGAGGGTCGGGTCCGTGTTCCTGTGGAACAGTATGACGGATCAACCCGCATCCGCCTCGATCTCGACCGTTGGGTGGCTGGGGAAACAGCAGGACATCTGCCGGGCGGAGCAGTGCTGAAAATCCGTGGGAATCCCCAAATCAGCGCGGGAGAAACAGTTCGATTTATCGGGCAGTTCCTACCATTAACCGGGCCACGAAATCCGGGAGGATTCGACGAACGCGCGTGGTGGGGAATGCGGGGCGTGCAAACCCGGATCATCCGCATCAAATCTCTCGAAAAACAGGGTGTACATGGGCTCACAGGTAACATTTCGGCGTTCATAGAACGGATGCGGAATTCCACCGAACGGGTGATCGATCGGTATGGTGACAAGCAGACGATTCCACTGACCAGAGCGCTCCTGCTCGGGGACCGTACCGGGTGGGATGGTGAAACTAGGGATCGACTCGCCCGAAGTGGATTGATGCACCTCTTCGCCATCTCGGGATTACACGTTGGATTGCTCTGGGGAATCCTGGTTTCCCTTCTGCTTTTGCTAAGAGTACCGAGGCTGGCCATTTCGCTGATTTCCCTGCTACTTCTCTGGGTCTATGTGCCGTTTACCGCTGCGAACCCTCCGGTGCTGCGTGCGGCAATCATCGTTACGATTTTCACTCTCGGCAGACTTCTCCAGCGCCAAAACCGCATCGGCCACTCCTTTGCGATTGCCTGGATCGTATTGCTGGCGTTCCATCCCAAGTCGCTGACCGACGTCGGTTTTCTGCTCACCTTCGCCGGTTCCATCGGGAGTATTGCTGCGGGTTCCCTGTTCAAGGAACTGACACTCCCGGGGCAGGATCGTTATTTGCCGAAGTTTATCCGAGGGGCTCGTAAAATGGTCAGAACGGTGAGCTATTCACTCGCAATCTCATTCGGAGCGATGCTGATGTCGATGCCGATCGTCATCTTTTTCTTCGGGCGGGTCCCCTGGTTCGGTCCAATCGTCACCGTATTGGCTGTTCCATTGCTCGTAGGTATTCTGATCACAGGCTGGGGGATGGTGCTGCTGGCATGGCTGCCCTGGTTGCCGGGACTTCTCGGGGATGCACACTGGGCGCTGATCCGCCTGCTCGACCTGCTTGCGGGTACCTCATCATCATGGCTGCCCGTATCCGAATTCCTGCCTCTCAGTTCAGCCGTGGCCGCCGGAATTGTCGCTATGCTCCTGCTTTTCTACGCTGCAAGGTTGAAGCAGTTGGGCTGGATAGGCGTGGTTGCGGCATTGCTGATTGTTGGCAATGGGGTCATCTGGTCCACGGCGTGGATGCCCGATAATCGTGTAAAAGTGGGCATTCTCGACGTTGGCCAGGGAGATGGGATTCTTATCAAGCAGGGTAGACGGGGTATATTAATCGATGGGGGACGTGGTTTTCGGGGTGTAACTTTAGACCAGATAAGGCTTTCCGGTCTTAAAAAGCTCGATCTTGTTCTTCTTACTCACGGTGACGAGGATCACGCGGGAGCTGTGACGCAGATCGTACGTTCGCTGCCGATAGGGGCTGCAGTCATCGGTCCGGGTACGAGGCAGGATCGATCTGGCGACCGTGCGGTGAGGGCGATGTTGGCCGAAGAAATTCCTGTTTTTACTGGTAATCAAGGTGGAATAATTCAGCTCGGTTCCATGGGCACTCTATCTATCCTCAGCCCATCCGAAGCAGCGGCAAACAGCCCAAGCCGTGATGACAATGACCGTTCACTTGTTATACTTTGGGAATTCAAGGGAGCCGCTGCTCTGTTTCCTGGAGATGCAGGTGAAAAAATCGAGCAAATTCTTCTGGATGGCGGCCAGTTGCCGGATATTGATCTTTTATTGGCGGGCCATCATGGAAGCCGGTTTGCGACGACAGCCGAGTGGCTGGCTGCGCTGCAACCCGAGGTCGTAGCCATTTCATCCGGCAGGGGTAATCCCTACGGCCACCCTGCGACCGAGTTGATGGACCGTCTCGATGATTGTGGAGTGGAGATACACAGAACGGATCGGGAGGGTGCTATCCTTTTGACGGTTGAGGATGGCAGGTTCAGATCACTCGCAACTACCGATTGGTGGTAAAAGTGACTTTCAGGGTTGAGAATGGGAGAGCAGATGAGAATCGTTGATGTTGAATTCAAAACCCATTGGCTGGATAAAGTGACGGATTTTTATCAGAACCAGGTTGGTCTGGAACTGATAGAAAAAGACGATCAACGCTGCGTCTTCAAAGCCGGTTGGTCACGCTTGAAATTTGTGTTGGATGAATCGAGCGAGGGTCCCTGGTACCATTTCGCCTTTCACATTCCACTTTCACAAATTGAGTCGGCCATGAGATGGGCGGAATCGTTTGCAACGTTGCTGCAGAATATTGAGGGAAAGCGTTTTTATCTAGGCCACCGGAGTGCGGAAGCGATCTACTTTGAAGATCCTTCAGGCAATATCGTAGAACTGATCGGCCGTAAGGAATATGATGCCAAAGCCCTCGATGACTTCTCGTCAGAGTCCATTCTGGGAATTGCCGAGGTAGGCCTTCCTGTCGTCGAATTCGATGCGAATGATCGGTCACTTCGCCGTCAGCTTGGTGTCGGTTATGCTGTTGATCCGACCAATTCGTACGCCGCTATTGGGAACAGGGAGGGAATGCTGGTTCTCATCCGTGAGCGGCAGCACTGGTTCCCGACGAAACGTGAGGCGGAAATCTTTCCTATGAAGATCGCTTTAACGGGGCCACAGCGGGCACATGTTACCTTCGCCGCAGTACCCTATTTGATTGAGATGGAGCGTAATGCCTGATTTTCCGCAAAAGACAACCCTCCCTTCAGGATATGAAATCGCCTTTCGTGAACGCGAAACCGGCGATCCGGACTCACCGGCGATTCTGATGCTGCATGGATTGGGAGATGATTCCACTGCCTGGGAACACTGGACAGAGGATGATCATGTCTTTTCCGGTTGGAACCTCTATGCGGTTGATCTACCGGGTTTCGGTTCATCGCCGGGTCTGAACAGCAGCACAAATTTGTTCCCCAAGATGGTCGAGTTGGTCGCTGAGTTCATCGCGGTCAAGCAGGTGAAACATGTCGCTGTGGTTGCGCACTCAATGGGTGGAGTGATTGGTTCGCTGTACTGCTTTTCCCTGCTTATGGGGCGGGGAGGGGAAATTCCGGAAGCATGGAGTCACAATTCGAGCACGATGCCTCCTGAACTTTCCGAACCCATCCCGGATGGACCCGAACTGGTTGGATTCATCAACATCGAGGGAAATCTGACGAGCGCCGACACCTTTGTCTCGGGCAAAGCCGTTGCGGCGAATGAGAGTAGCCGTTTCACACGTTGGATGGCGGGTTTTATCGAGGCGATGATTCGCAGCGAGCATGATTCGGATCGACGCTATGCCTCCGCGCTGCTCGGTTGTGAAAAAAAGGGGTTTCTCGCTGCGGCACAGGCGTTGCTCACGTGGTCGGAACTTGCGAATGAAAAGGATGCCTGGTGCGGCGCTCTATCCAAATGGCTGCCGATAAACAAATTGTATATTGCAGCGCAGGACAGCATTCCCGCCGAGACCCGGAGCTGGCTCGACGAAAACAAGATCAAGTACGAAATGACTGATCCTGCTGGCCATTTCGTCATGAACGATCAGCCGGAAAAGACCGCGCACCTGATCGAGTCCTGCCTCACTGAGTGGAATATGTAGCCCGGACATGCTTGTCCGGGGAGTATGTGTAGGCCAGGTTCTCCGAACCCGGCGATCACTTTCACGAGTCCCGCCGCGTAGTCGTCTTGGACAATGGAATGTCATTGCCAGACTGCGAAACAGTCGTGGCAACTCCCCGATCAGAGGGGATCACCACGCTCGCTTTCAGCGAGCTGGTGATGACATAGCATGTAGCCCGGACATGCTTGTCCGGGGAATATGCTTTCACGAGTCCCGCCGCGTTGCAACCGTCTTGGACAATGGAATGTCATTGCCAGACTGCAAAGCAGTCGTGGCAATCTCCCCGGTCAGAGGGGATCACCACGCTCGCTTTCAGCGAGCTGGTGATGACATGGTGGAATTATTGCACTCTGGTTTACCCAATATTTCTTTTGTCATTGCCCGGCTTGTACGCCTCGGGCGTACACGACTGGGTAATCCAGAAACCCGACTCTAAAGAGTCGGGCCACCCGCCAAAAATCTTACGTGTTGTTTCACTGAACGAAGAATTGACGTTTCAATTTTGTATTTTATCCTTTGAAATCATTGAGGGGCTTCAATGAAATTTCACGTTCAAACACGCGGCATTGTACTCTTACTGCTATTCTCCCTCCTGTTTTTGATGCCAGCATTTTCACAGGCGCAGATTGTTTACAACAATGTTATTCAGGCCACGTCACAGCAAGGTGAGATATTCTTTACGTTAAATCCTTTCGGACCCCATCCGGATATTCAATTTCTGTTTCATTCGACCGATTATGGCGCCACAGCTGAGATACCGAACGCCTTTCAAGATGACAGTTTGAAGCTGGTTATGTATGATCGTGGAATGGATTTGCTGATTATCAAAGGATGGGATAACTATAGCCTTTTTTTCTCTGATTCCACCTACACCTTCTCCTGGGACAGGGGAGTGACGTGTGAGGAAGGACCGGTGATGTCAGGTGGAGCGACAAATATCGGTCCTGTCTCAGGTGAGTTTTACTCGGGAGGTTGGTGGTCGACGGATACACTGAAAACTTGGCGAGAGGGAACTGCAGGGGTACCGCCCCGTGTAGTAGGTTGGCATAGTATATGCGGTTGGAGTCCTGGCGAGAGTTGGGGTATGCAGTGGGAATCAACCGAAGGTACAATCGCCAAGCTTTATCATTGCACTGATTACAACGACAATGTCGAAGTCCATCTGAGTAACATAGATCTGGATTATGGCGGCGACCTCGTGCGTGGGTACTCTCCAGGTGAGATGTACTACCTGGAGTTGGAATACGATACCGAAGTCTACGCCGTCTACCAGCATATCTTCTGCACCACGGACACCGGCCGGATATGGATCGACTACGGGCGCATTCCCTTTGCATTTACACTTGAGTATCGAATTGGTTTCACACACGGCTGGGGGCCGGGTGAGCTGATCGCTTACTATGAGCAAGAGTATCCTTACTACGACATGAATGTCGAGATCCTCTACACGCAGAATTACGGTCAGAACTGGACGTTCACGGACGGTTTTCCCTACGGCACCTCTGTTGACGAAGGATCATCGCGTGAATACCTGCCCGCAAGTTCTCTGCTGACAGTCTGGCCGAACCCGACGAACGGCAGTGTGAGTTTTCGTACGGACCTCTCCCGCCCGGCGCGTTTCGTCCTCTACGCGATCAACGGACGGGAGGTGTGGCGAGGGGTGCTTCAGCCGGGTGCCAACGGCAACCTGAGGCTGGACCATCTGCCCAGCGGCATCTACCTGCTGACGTTGCCTGAAACAGGAACCAGCAGGCGGATCACCCTATTGAAGTGAGATATTTCTTCCCGGGACATTCTGTTCCGTGTGACCATAACGCTTAACAAGTGTGTCATTGCGAGGATTCGCCAGAATCCGAAGCAATCTCGTAGTTTCCTAGGGGATCACCACGCCCGCCTTCGGCGTGCTGGTGATGACATATAAAAGCATGTAGCCCGGACATGCTTGTCCGGGGAATATGCTTTCACGAGTCCCGCCGCGTT
>Ga0272443_10004805_pt1 | contig 14402 bp, 14 predicted proteins | sample SSMAcet12_FD_193581 | JGI IMG/M metagenome (GOLD analysis project Ga0272443, IMG submission 193581) | Marine sediment archaeal communities from Little Sippewissett salt marsh, Falmouth, MA, United States - SSM-Acet-12 | ecosystem: Environmental > Aquatic > Marine > Wetlands > Sediment ...
GCACGGGCAACGATGGCACCGACTACTGGCCGATCCCCGATGACATCGACTCGGATGAATGCCACATCCGCCTTACATCAATGCAGTACCCCGGTGTCTTCGACATCTCACACGTCTTCACAATCCAGTCAGCCAGCCATAAGGCTGGCTGATTGGAGTGCGGGCTGGGGCCACTCGCGAGAGACACGCCGAACCGGCAATAGGCAGGAAAGGCTCAGCAACGGAAGTGTCCCGTCGATTGTTGGAAGTGAAAGCGATGGCCTCCCCCCGCAGCCGGTAGGCTGACGAAAAGGAGGCCACCCAATGAGTGTTGACCAACGTAACGTGCTGGAGCGTCTGGGACAAGTCGAGACAGCAGACGTGGGGAGGGTGTTCCGTGAGTACCTGCGAGGAGTCAGCCGGGAGATGCTGACGAAGGTGATGACTGACGAGGTCGAGATGCTGTGCGGTCCGGCGTACCGCCCTGACCCCGAAGCAAGCTGCTACCGCTCAGGGAGTGCGGCAGGATACGCATACATGGAATCCCGTCGAGAGCCGGTCCATCGACCTCGAGTTCGCCGACGGACAGAAGAGAACACGACGGAAGAGGTGGACCTGCGAAGCTACCGTGCTGCCCGAGATCCGAGTGAAGCGCACCGGCTGTTGATCGAGGCGATGCTGGCCGCTGGCTCGACGCGGAAGGTTGGCAAGCTCGTGGATGGCCAACGGGGGAGCAGTCGATCGCAGCTGTCTCGGCTGCGGCGCCAGGTGGGGCGAGAGAAGTTTGCCCAATTGCGACATCGCCCCTTGGTTGTGGATGAGAAAGGCAAACGCAGAGGCTGGCTGGCGGTGATGCTGGACGGAGTCGTGTTGGCCGAGGATCTGGTGGCCGTCGTTGCTGTGGGGATCACGGTAGACGGATACAAGATGGTGTTGGACTTCGAACTGGGAGCCAGCGAGAACTTCTCGACAGCGGAGGAGCTGATGGATCGATTGATCCGCCGTGGGTTCGGAGTCGCGAAGAACCGGCCGCTTCTTGCGGTGCTAGACGGGTCGGACGCATTGCGCAAGGCGACAAAGAAGCACTTCCCGGATGCTCGGATCCAGCGCTGCTTGGTGCACAAGGAGCGGAACCTGAAACGATATCTCGCCCGTCGTCACTGGGAGGAGCTACACGATCTGTTCGATCGGTTGCGCAAGGCACAAGGAGCCGAAGCCGCAGTTGAGGTTGTGGATGAGCTGGACGCGTTTCTCGCACCGAAGAACCTGGCAGCGCTCAACAGTTTGCATGAAGCAGGCACCGATCTCATCCGAATGCACCTACTGGACACGCCGTCGACGGTGCATGGAACGCTTCTGAGCACGAATCTGATCGAGAACATGATCAACAACATCCGTCGGAGCAGTCGACGAGTGAACCGGTGGCGGCCGGAGACCGATCAGCCGGTACGGTGGTTGGCGACTGGCCTGCTTGCTGCCGAGGAAGGGTTCCGGCGGGTGCCCAACTACCGGGATCTGGGCACGTTGCTGAAACACTTGAAGGAGAAGCGAGACGCAAAGAACCTGGCCGACATGCAGGAGAAACTGCCGGACTGGCTCATTGAGCCGGATACAGCGGAGGAGATCGATGAAGATGAAGCGGCGTCTGTGGATATCGACGTTGACACCACGGACAAGGTCACCGTAGGATCAAGAGGCTGAGCATGCGAGGCTGTCGCGAGGTCAGTTTCAACAATGTACGGGACATCCCCGTCTAGATCTCAGAGAGGCGTGTGCTTCACATCCTCAGCGTTCTCCACCAGATGCCAGTTCAAGTCGATCGAGACGTCACGTTTGGATCAGATCCTGGGATGAAGGTCAGCCTACCCACGAGTGGTGACCTCCTACTCGACCCACCAGAGAGCGCCCTCGACGCTAGGCGAGAATGAGCACGCCATCGTCTCGAACAGCCACGCAATCTCCTCACAGTCGAAGATCGTGATGGTCCCGGCTGGGTAGCAGCCCGGATTGACGGAGTGCACGAAGAGAGCGATCTCATAGCGCTTCCCCGCAAAGGTCGTGGCGAAGACCTCAGTCCTGTACCGGTTTCCCACTGCGCCTTCAGACAGACAGGTCCTGACGAAGCGCGGATAGGGTCCGCATGCCCTGCTCTGTGGATCGGCTAGAACGCCTGCTTGGGTCTCCTGCTCGGGCGCATCTTCCAAGTCCGATACACCGATGGTCACGGAGAACGCGATCAGGTTCGTCCTCTCGCCGGCTTCGTTGATCGAGGGGTCATGCTCCGGGACGAATGAGACAACAGCACCGTTCGGCACCAGTGTATCAGGAACCTCCGTCCTGTCGAGAGTCGGCGGGTACTTGATCCCAAATCCGTGCTCATCGTTCGTGTAGACATTCCACTCTGCAGGTGTGCTCCCTACTGCGGGAGACGAATCCAGCAAGACACCGCAAACACCGGTGCCAGAGTCCGCACTCGCTGCCTGGCCAAGAGTGGCGAGGATTATGAAGAACACGTACACCGTCTGCGATTGCTTACTCAAGAAGAACACTCCCTCCAGCATTGACACAGAGCAATACTCTGCTCTCCTGCCCATTCTTCCTCGTCGCTCAACGCCCCCCAACCCACTCTGTCCAGCAGGGCTGTGCCAGACGCCTCACTCAACATGGGGACACGCATCGCTTCGCCCGGTCGCCGTCGGGATTCCTTGATTCATTCTCACGACGTACGCTTGCCTCATGACGCGGTCAAGAATCCAGCACTGTCGACTCCAAGTTCACCGCATCACCCTATTCGCTTCCCTTCTGGCTCTGGGTGTCGCAGCGTCCTGTTTCGGGGATCAGCTTCAGTGGACCCCACTCTCTGTCTGCAGAGATGCCGCTAAGATGATTGCCAGACAGCCGCTTCTCGTGTCGTTCTGTTCGCGAGCTGATGAGGACTACGTCGAACTCTGGCTAGTACGAGACCTGCAAGTCGTAGCGACGCCAGCGCCCAAGCTGCACGAAGTCATCGTACTAGCGGAACGCCTCTACAGATCGGACCACGCCTTTTCCTCGACGGAGTTTCCGGTCTCGGAAGAGCAGTGGGTCTTCAGCAGAGCCGAGGATCCTCGCCGCTTTGTCGTGGGTATAGACCTCGCCTATGTCTACCTCTATGTCGGTGACGGATCGTTCCAGTGCCTTGCCCAAGTGCTTGGGCTTCCCTGCGTGGTTGGAGTCGACGCTATTCACCTGCCCGATCATGTCCTAGAGAATGTCGCGGAGTGGTGCGAAGCCAAGCGACACCCCCCTCAGGGGCTGCCTCAGAAACCGCTTGAGCGATCTCACCAGGCTGGTCGCTGAGAAGGCAAGCGGACCACGGTTGAGATGCAGCAGCAGAGCGTGGCCGGATTTGACGCATCCTCCTCGCCACCGTTATGTTCACCGCCAAGCGATTCCTGTCGAAGCGTTGAGGGAGGTCGCAAGATGCAGGCGCTCATCGTCGCCACATTGGTCCTCGTGCTGATTGGGGTGCCAGTCGCGGCCGCACAGTCCGCGATCTCGTTCGCAATCGAGTTGTCCGTAGGGACGGCGGCCGCCGCAGTGCCCTTCTATGCCGTCTTGTTCCGCACTTCTGAAGCAGTTCAGCCATTTCAACCTTCTCGATTCGCTGAGCCATCCATTGAGGACATCGTCCTTGGCCTCGCTGTGCCACCTGTTGCGGCCGGGGCAGCCGTAGCATATGCCGGTAGCCTGTTCGGCGTCACGGCCCCCCTTGCCGGCTTCGCAGCCATCCTTGGCGCTTCTGTCGGCGAGATCTTCGCTCTTAAGGTCTGGCAGCTGGATGTTCCTGAGTGGGTGAAGACCATTGCCGTCCCGGTCATCACATCTCTTGGAGCTACGGTTGCCTTCAACCGACAAGCACAAGCCTCGCACTGATCCTCAACCAGGTACCGCGTCAGCGTGGTCGAAGGCAGCGCTGACCAGCGGGGACGACCTGTCTTGAAGAGGAAGAAGGTTCTGATTGCTCTCTGGACGCTGCGCTCATTCGACTCAACGCATCGATCGCCACGTAGCAGCTGACGAACGCGTCCTACATTCAGTCCCCCAGGCTCCAGAACACCATTCCTGTAAGCATCGAGGGTGTCTTCCGCGATTCCAATCTACCTCCGATCTTCCTTCTCGGCTGCGAGTTCATGTGGGAGCCTTCATCGTGTGAGACCCGGTTGCCGTGAGCAGTCGTCTGGAAGTAGTCTCACTGAGAACGGGAGGAGGCGTGATTGAAGACACTCTGCGGTCGCATGCTTGTCGGAGTGCTGTCTGTGGTTGCCTTGGCCGCGAACTCTTGTGCGGAAGACAGCGCGATGGGCTCACAGCTCCAGAGCATGTTAAGGCAAGTGCCCCTGGAGATCGCGAGCTTGGATAGCGATTGGGCGACCGTGCGTTTCGCCGACTTCGAAGCATTGCTCGAGTCTGAAGGGTTTTCGCTTCTCCGTGCTCTCGGCAGCCCGGACATGCTGATGAACAGCGTACCGCTGGGGGCGATACTTGCCCGCATCACCGCCGGGCCTAGGGCTCTGTCTTACGTTCTCGGCAGCGTAGGAGAGATGACGGATGCGGTCGGCTTCGAGTGGCTGGTGGATGTCGATCGTAGTCTGGAATTCGGTGACGCCCCCGATTTCGGGGTACTCCTGGGTGGCGAGTTCGATACAACGCTTGTCAGCTCGGCACTGGAAGGCCGCGGCTTTGAGCTTGCAGAGATCGAGGAGGTGCAAGTCTGGCATCGCTTCGATGATCTCTCGCTCTCTCTGGCGGCGCGCAACCTCGCCGATCCATTCGGTGGAGACCTCGGGGCAGCAGCGCGAATCGCCCTGCTTCCGGACACGTTGGCGAACACACGCACGTGGCACCTCATCGAGGCCATCATTGGCGCTTCGCAGGGGGCTCGGCTGTCGTTGGCTGATGATCCGGCCTATTGGGCGCTAGCCGAGGCGATCTCTGAGCCTGGTGGTTTGCTGCTTCAGGCGTTGTTCTTCTCCGAAGCGGCGCTCAAGACCTTGGGCGATATGATGGAGACAGGACAGCAGGCGATCGAGAGTGACGCCTCACTTCCGAAGTTCTCCGTAGCGGTTCTTGCAGATCGCCAAGAGGGAGATGAACAGGTCCACCTCATTGGACTTGCCTATGGGGATGAGTCGACGGCGCAGAGTGCCGCCGATGTGCTAGCGAAGCGCGTAGAGCAGTTCCATCAACCGGACCAGCCTGAGAACGTGCTCGCGAGCCAGTTCGGCGCAACCGTCAGCATCAGAGACGTTCGCCGAGTAGGCGATGGAACGGCGATTGCAGTGGTCGAAGCTCGCTACCCAGTCCCGGACGAAAGAACGAACCCGGAGACAGGTCTCTACAACACACGCGGCCCGCTGCTCCGTGCTTGGGTCCGCGCGATCCTCTATCGAGAGTTCACGCCGCTTTGGCAGTGAGTGTAGCCCTCCCCCGACTTCGTGAGAACTCCATCCGGCCGGTGCCTTCGCCGCAGGAAGCTGCCAGAGCAGGGTACACATCACCAGCATGCAGCTAACGAACGCGTTCTTCATTCAGTCCCCCAGGATCCAATGAAGACACTCGAACCGCCGGCACTCGTTGGCGGTTCTTCTCTTCTCTTGTCAGCTCTTCCCAACTACTAGGCCGTAGCGGTGATCTAGAGCTTGAAGGCCCGGGTATGCCAGCCTAGGTTGCATCCCAGCACTTGGAGAGTGAGGCTGACGGAGCGATCGACCTGGATGGAAAGGACGGTAGCTGTGAGAAGCGAACACGTCGACGACATCGCCAAGCGCTAGTTCGAGGACGACTCAGGCATGTTCTTCAGGGTGGTCTTCGACTTCGCCTTCAAGACCTTCGTCCCCGTGCTGCAGAAGCTCGCTGAGGAGCTTGCGGAGCACAGGTGCTATCAGTACCGAAGGAACTAGCCGGTGAATCGGGGTTCAGTGGGGGCCAAGGGGACGGTCGCCGGCAGACGGCGAACGACTCCGCGGCCTTCCATCGTCGGCTCAGGGAACCTAACCACTTCTAGAAGCACGTCCTGACCTTTGAGATCGAGGAGGACTCGCCGCAAGCATTCAGTGGCAGAGTCAGCGAGTGCCTATGGGCCAAGACCTTCCGAGAGATCGGGGCGGAAGAGATTGGCTATGCACTCATCTGTCATCCGGACTAGAACTACTACCGCGGATTCAACTCCCGAATCACCATGGCCCGCACGAAGACGCTCATGCAAGGACACGACTGCTGCGACCACTGCTGGACGTGGGAAGCGTGATTTGCCCATCACGTGTTCGGGGAACTCGAGAAGCCAGCACACGGCAGCAGTTCGCCACTCCCCAAGGCGGCCCGGCGTCTCAGCCGATCCATCCATCAGCGGCAGCCGATGCCATGCCTGGACCAGGGCACCTCGTCCGTTTTGCGAAGGCGAAATGCAAGCGCGGTCCGAGACCCGACCAGCGAAGCTCGGCCGCAATGGCGCTTCGGGTCGTGTAGACCGCGCCGCCCTGCTCTGCTCCTAACTCAGCTGCCCTACCAGAGTTCCCATACCTCAGCGATCTCCAGCGGCTTGACCTTGTTCTTGATGGCCACGATCTTGCCGTCTTCGTCGATGGCCGCGTGAGATCGGATGATGCCCATGTACTTCTTCTCATACATCGACTTCTGTCCCCACGCGCCGTAGGCCTCCGCCACCTCGTGATCCGGGTCGCTCGCGAGAATGAACCCGAGATCGTACTTGGCTTGGAACTTGGCCAGCTTCTCTGGCAGATCGGGGGAGATGCCGATTACGGTGACTCCAGCATCCTCGGTCTGTGGCCCGATATCCTGGATCGCACACGCCTGCTTCGTACAGCCGGGCGTATCCGCTTTCGGGTTGAAGTAGACGATCACCCGCTTGCCTTTGAGGTCATTCAGCCGGACGGGCTCTTCAGTGTCCGAAACGAGCTCGAAGCTCGGTGCTGCATCTCCTGTTTTGAACATGCTTGCGACCTCCTCTGCTCCTAGACACACGGCCTCGCTTCGCAAGACCGCTCCTACTCACATGTCAGAGCTCATGGCGTCAATCCACAGCACAATGGGCGTCGACCCGATTCCGAACAGAGCTTCCGGCTTCGGATGGACGCGACTGCCTGGTCTAGAATGGGAGCCAACACCGCGACCGGGAGCACACGATGCACATCGTCTTCTACGGAGACAGCCTAACGAGAGGGGTTCCGGGGATCTCTTTCCTGCGCATGCTGATGCCGATGCTTCCGCAGGACGAGCTCATCAATCTCGGCAAGGGAGGCGACACCGTGGTCAGCCTATACCGCCGGGTCGCGCGCAGCAAAGACCGAAGGGGCTCGGATCTTGCGGTTCTCTGGGTGGGCGTGAACGATGTCCTCGCCACCGTCTCCAGAAGTCACACGGCTCTGAAGTGGCTGATGGGACAGCCTCGCGCACGGGACCTCATTGAGTTTCGCGAGTACTACGGCCGAACGCTCCAATGCCTGTGTTCATCGGCAGACGCCATCCTGACGGTCTCACCGCTCCTGATTGGCGAGGATCGATCGAATCCTTGGAACCGGAGACTGCTGGAACTCGGCGAGACCATCCGATCGATCTCGAGATCGTTGGATGGTGTCCACTACGTGGATCTGCATTCCGAGCTGGCTCCCGGGTGGGCGGCGCTCGAAGCGTCGGACTATGTTCCGAGAAGTGTCACTCGAATCGCCCTGGAGTCGCTCTTCCTTCGCAGTTCGCAAAGCGTTGACCGGATGGCATCTCGTAGGGGGCTGCACATCACACTCGATGGCGTTCACCTGAACACCACGGGAGCCGAGCGGGTCGCCATGGCCATTCGGCGAGCCATCGACAGTCTCCGTGCGCCGCTAGCGGAGGAGCTTCGATCGATGGATCGGGGCTAGTTCGAAGGTTCGTCCGCCACGCCGAACACTTCGCGCCAGCTCTCTCGGAGCCACTCGCATGTCCAGCTCTCTTCTGTCCGGAGCATCACGAAGAAGTGCTTTGTCGGATCCGGATCCTGCACGCTCTCTGTGCCTGCCATGAGAAGCGCGCTCGTGGCCGCCAGAACGTTCTGCTCATCGGTCCACTCGATCAGCCCTTCGATGCGGTCTTCTGAGAGAGCAACACCCTGCAGTGCGTACTGGACCCGCTGCACGACGTAGATTTGCCCTTCCATCAGTCCGAGAAGACTGACATTCACTGTCATGCCAGGGAATCCGTCATCGTCTTGGTCGATCACTTGGGGATCCTCTGGATCCGTCGGCAACTCATCCGTATCCGGGTTCTCCAGGATCGCGCCACGAACCTCGATGTAGGTCGGCTGCTCGAACGCGATCCCCACATCAGTTTCGCTCAGCGTGGCCGTGCGTGGTTCGGGGCGTAAGGATGCCATGAACGCATCCGGTATCTCCGTCGCGGCGATCGAGGAGCTCTCCTCGATGACGGTGAAGCAGTAGCGATCCGTCATGAAAAGGGACACCCCATCCTGTTCGATCTCAACCAGCTGGACGACATAGCTGGTCTGGGCCGACTCGCCGACCAGGGGCAGCTCCGCGATCCGCGGATACACCTGAAGCATCGCCCAGCTTCCTGCCAGATTGGGCGTGGTCCCCGCGGCCGCAAGACCGCCCAGCAAGGCCCAGCCGACCACCGACACACAAGCCCATTGCGATTTCATCCGTTTCACCGTCGCGACCTCCTTCGATCGTTAGTCCCTGTATGAGTATGAGCCGCGAGCCTCAGGTCCTGAGGGCCGGTTCATGCCGTTCGTTGCGTTCGTCCTCTTCACGTCCGTCGGCGCCCCAATCCCTTCATCATTCGGTCGGCAGCGAGCTTCCCCGTCAAGATGGCAATCGGAAGCCCGGAGGGACTGTACGTCCATTGCCCCGCCTGGGAGATGTCTAGGAATGGCGTTACGACCGAGCGTGAGACGTGCTGCATCTTGCGCACCGCTGGCACGGTGGGGTTGGTGAACGCCCACCCGGTGATGGCGCCGTCCGCGCTGCCGACGGTGTCCGCAATCGTCGTCGGCGTTGATGAGAAGCGTGTGGACACGGCTTTCCGCAGGCCTGGATAGATCGAGGCGTCCAGCCCTTCGAGCAGGCAGTCCTCAGTGAGTTCCTTCAGTTCGCCATACCAACCGTGCGAATGCGCAGCTGCCCAGAGGGCATGATCGAACAGGACGCTGACGATCAGCCCCGTCTTGCCCTCCGGCGCCAGGGAAGCATCCTTCAGAACGGGGATCGAGATCTCGTAGGTGGTGTGCGAGACATAGTGCACGATCCAGGCCTTGATTCTTCCAAGGAGTTCGGCATCCCCACGGGATAGAGCCTTGCCGAGCAAGGCATCGAGTCTCGCATGGATCTCAGGACCGACCCCTCTTCTGGACGGCGTGTAGAAGAAGTGGCCGTTTGACCGATCCGAGAACCAAGCCGGCTCGAGCTTCACCCCCAAGTAGAGCGTGAACACGCTGTCGCCCCCTCTGGCATCTCTCACCAAGGCGGCCTGTTCCTGAGCGCGCTTTCGATTCCTCCCTCTTGGCAGGCGTTCCATGTCCACGAGCTTGTAGAGCGTCTTCAGGTCGGCAGCCCAGAGGAGCTGTCGGTACGAATGGGTGACGCCCCACTCGTCGCGTATCGAATGCGCGAGCGGATCGACGGCGACGATTCGAGTCCCCGTCCGAAGCTCGGCGCCCTTCGCCCTACAGTAGGATCTCATCGCCTGAGGAAGCGCGCCCGTTCCGCCGGCCGGGTACATGTAGTCGAGGTAGAGACTGAAGTAGCTCAGAGCGAAGAACGTCGGTGTCTTGCGGAAGAAGTGCTGAGAGATGATGTCGATCAATGCCTGCGAGTGGCTCAGGCTCCTCAGGTACTCATCGACGGGCATACCCATCCGGTTGATCCTGCCGATGGTCAAAAGGAACTTGCCCAGCCACGGCAGCAATGCACCGAAGATGTACGCCCTGTCGTTCTTGAGATCCTTGAAGGCCGGATTCTCGATGCCGTAGAGCACATCCATCTGCTTCATCACGCGTCGGACGACCGAGAGGATTCGTCCTATGTCCTCTCCGTTGCCCGGGAAGAAGTGCTCCAAGAGCTTCCGATAATCTACGAGGTTGGCCTCGGACATGACCGGAATCACCCGATCCTCAATGCCCATGGAGACCGGGCTTGGGAGGAAGTCGACCTCGATGCCTAGATCATCGAGCATTGGGAGGATGATGCCCGAGTCCTCCAACGCACGGATCCCTGCATCCCACGTATACCCATCTCGCTCGAACGATTGAACCAACCCACCAAGGACCCGTTCTTTCTCCAGAAGCAGAACGCGGTGCCCCGCGCGCGCCGCGTAGGCACAAGCGGTCAGGCCCGCCATGCCGCCGCCGACGATGACGACGTCGTAGGGGATCCGCGATGCGTTCTCTGCGTTCACGTCAATCCCGCTAGCTGGAGGCTTTTCTCCCAGACGATCTGCCCAGCGTCCCCATCCAACGCATGGGGTGCCGGCTTCTCTGGGTGTGTGAGGTTGAAGTACCTGCCGCTGACGGACTGCAGATCTGGGGCCGTGGCCAAGTAGTGAATCGCCTGCCCGGAGATCGCTGGATCACCCAGCGTTCGAGCGAGGATCCTCTCTTTGTACCAGCGGTAGAGCCGTCCGTTGTTCGAGCCGATGTTGCTGCGAACGGCTCCCGGGTGCATCGCGTTGATGGTCACTCCACTCCCCTCGAGCATCTCTGCGAATCGCCAGACGGTGAGCAGCTGGGCGGTTTTCGACGCTCCGTAGCCGCGGAGCCCCGTGTAGTGGCGGCGCTCCCAATCCAAGTCATCCACGTCTAGCCCACCGAACCGGTGCCCCTGGGAGTTCACCTGGATGATCCGGGAGGGCGCACTCCGCCTCATCGTATCGAGCAGGGTCCAGGTGAGGAGGAAGGAGGCGAGATGATTGACGCAGAAGACGATCTCCCTCCCGGCGGGGGTGCGCGCGAGCGTTGTGGAGTGCATTCCCGCGTTGTTGATCAGTACATCGATTCGCTCGTGGGTTTCCAGGAGCTTCTGGGCAGCATCCCGGACCTGCTCCAGATCGGCAAAGTCGGCGATGAGGAAGCCACACTCCGTGCCGAATTCGTCGCGAAGCTGCTCGCAAGCACGCTGCGACTTCTCCACGTTGCGGTTGACCATCACGAGGCGAGCTCCAAAGGCTGCAAGCCGTCGCGCCGCTTTGCATCCGACACCCGACGTCCCGCCGGTGATCACGCACAGCATCCCGTCCATGCGGACGTCGCTGTCGTGTGGCTCTGCAAGACTGTTCGCCCGCATCTGCCGCATGTCCTCGAGGCGATACTCCTTGAGATACTTGAGCACGCTCATCTCCTAGCCGAACTTCCGGCGCATGAACCGGCGATAGGGGCCGGCAAACCATGGGATGTTGTCGAAGATGTCGCCCCAGAGGTCGTAGTAGTCCCGTTGACGGCGGATCTTGCCGGCCTGATCGAGTTCAAGCTTGGTGGTCCCATACAGGGTCGAGCTGGGGAATCGCTTGAACATCATCGTCATTTCCCACTCGATGAAGACGCAGTCGTCCGTCTTGACCAAACGCGGGAGATGCATGCGTAGCTGCTTGCATCGATCGGTCAGGCGCCCGCACATCGCCTTGAACTCGTCGAGTCCGTGGATCTCCTGAATGCTGTCCTTGAAAACGATGTTCTCGGCGTAGTAGGGGAAGATGTGCGACCAGTCTGGCTTCCCTTCACGGTTGTAGGTCTTGGACCAGAGATCCCCGATCTCAGCCACACTTAGCTCTGCCAGCGAATGCTGTTCGTCACTCATAGGCCGGTCCGTCCCTTCGTGATCCCGTCGACGTCGAACTCAGGCAATGCCTTCCGAGATGCAGACAGGAGCAAGTATAGCTGGAATGCGAGAGAACCCTCGGGCAGCGATGCGACTCGAAGGAACCGAAGCGTGCAATCGGGAAGCGTATCCATGGCCTGGTGCGGCACCATGCGAGGCGCGGCGCTTGCCCGAGTAGGTCGGCCGCGCTCAGCTCCTGCCAGCAACGGAGAATCGGAATCGTTCGCACTCGGTCCCGCAGCGGACACATCCTGCCCTCTGGAGGCGGGGCATGGCCGCGTTCGGGCGCGCTCTGGAGCTGTTAGAGCTGAGCGATCCAGGCGAAGAGCAGAGATAGCGCGAGCACAAGTACGGCAGTTCCCCATACCAAGTAGCCTGCGAATCTGTGTCTCATGATCTCAAGCGAGATTGAACCTCTCTGTGTGGATCCGCTGGAGCGGCACGCCCATGTCAACCAGTGTGTCCTCCAAGGCATCCATCATGGGCGGAGGACCACAGATGTAGATCTCACAGTCACCTCCTCTACAGCCTTGGGTGAGCAGCTTGTCGAGCATCGTTGATTCAACCCTTCCGCTCAGGCCCTCCCAATCGTCAACCGCGACGGTTGGAACTAGGTGGAGGCGAAGGTTGAGCTGTTGCTGAAGCTGCTCGAGTTCTTCGCGGAACGTCATCTCACCCAGCGTGCGAGCCGCGTAGATCAGGTGGATGACCCTCGTGTCCTCTCGATCATGCATCGTGCGAAGCATGCTCATGATTGGTGTGATACCGATGCCCCCTGCGATGAAGACGAACTCGGAGGCGGAAGGCTTCCGGTCCACGGAGAATGCTCCGAAAGGACCATCAACATAGACGCGGGTACCGACATCGAGTTCCGGGATCTGTGCTGTGAAGTCACCGACTGCCTTGATTGTGAATGCAGGTGCGTCAGGATTAGACGCGCTGCTGGAGTACGAGAAGGGATGCTCAAGATCGGCGAAGGGCGACCGGGCGACGGTGATCCAGGCAAACTGCCCGGGGGCGAACTTGGCACCGGCGTGCCCAATGGGCGACAGTCTGACGGTCCAAGCATTGCCGCGTTCCGGTTCGATGCTCCTGACTTCGTACGGTCGCAGTTTCATCAGGATGGGGCGAGCGATGCGGGCGTAGGCGAGCGCGCCAATCCAGAGCGCTGAGTAGATTGCCCAGAGGATTCGCTTCCATGGAAGCCCCAGGTAGATCCCGACAAGCTGCATGTGTGTCATGGCAAATGCCACCGCTCCGATCGCAAGGAATCCGTGGGTGATCCGCCATGTGATGTACTCGATTCGTAGCTTCTTGCGAGAGATTGAGCCGAGGACGAGGGCAACCAGACACAGAAGCGAGGCCACGGCGAATCGGGCGCGCATCGGCGCAGACCAGAAGGCCAACAGCCTCCACGTCGCGCCGTCATCGATCGCGAGCACGAGGATGTGCAGCAAGATCAAACCGACTGCAACGACGCTGATTCGGTGGTGGAAGTAGTACACAACATCACTGCCGAAAGGGCGTTTGAGGGAGGGAATGCGGGCGGTAAGAACGAACTGCAGACCGATGATGCTCATGGCACAGAAGGCCACGGCCACCGAGAGGTCGCGGAGGAACAGGCGGCCCTCCGGGCGAGGCCCGATCAACATGATGAACACGGGAGCCGCGACGACGAGCGAATAGACGAGGATCCAAGGGAACCACTCGTTGGCCTGGAGGGGTTTTCGGCGCATGGATCGATTCTACCATTCTTCGAGCAGAGGAGGTTTGGGCTAGCTCTAGAAGTGGACCTATCAGGCGGGGCGGGTCAGTGATGTCATTCGGATTGCCCTCGGCAAGCAGTACCCCACAGGCGCGCTCTTTCATGTCGGGCCCCTCCCCCCTCAAAGCTTGTTTTCAATAGCCTTCCAACGATTGCCGGCGAGAGACCCCTCATCGATCACCACGCGACAGCTAACGAACGCGTTCTCCTCTCTCACACACGGTAATCGAGGACAAGCCTCAAGGCTTTGGACTCCACTGCTTCTCGCTCGCCAGTCACCAGAATGCACTGCACGAACGTGTTCTGCATTCAGTCCCCTAGGCTCCAAACCGCCTTTGCCGGCACGCTTTGTGAGGCTTCTCCTGCGGACGAGATGACACGCCTTCTAGACCTTGTCGTGCACGCCAACGCTGCTTGCGCCGCGGCTATGGCGCCACAAGTACGAAGCGGAATCCAGCCCACTCGATGGCCGCCGTATCGGGGTCTCGCTGCATGATCTCGCCTTCGAACGGGCCTCCCATGATACGCGCATGGATTTCGTCAAGCGGCAAGAGGACCTTCCCGTCCTCCGACCAGACGATTCCATCCTCAAACACGATGTCCGTGGTCCAGAGGATCTCTGCATCGCTGTAGCGCGATTCGTGCCGAGGGTGCACTTCGTACGAGCCCAGCCAAGCTTCCCACGCCTCAGGGAGAGACTCCGCGACAGGGTACTTCGGGGTGAAGACAGCATAGGCTCCGCCAAGCTTGACCATCGCATCCCCGGACTCGAGGAAGTCTATCGTGAAGTATCC
>Ga0272443_10004806_pt1 | contig 14399 bp, 16 predicted proteins | sample SSMAcet12_FD_193581 | JGI IMG/M metagenome (GOLD analysis project Ga0272443, IMG submission 193581) | Marine sediment archaeal communities from Little Sippewissett salt marsh, Falmouth, MA, United States - SSM-Acet-12 | ecosystem: Environmental > Aquatic > Marine > Wetlands > Sediment ...
GGAAGGCATCAGAGAGTCGGTTGGGTGGGTGAAGGTGGACCCACGATCGATGTCGAAACGGAGACGGGAGACATCTACCTGGAGGAGACGGAGGTGCTACAATGAGCGTTCTGGGAGACAATGGTCTGATATCACTTTTGATGCTATCCGCCCCAGGTGGGAAGAAGAGGGATGAGAAGTTCGAAAAGGACCTCATCACCGGCCTGATCTCACTGATCCTTCTTGCCGTGTGCGATCGCTCGAAGGAGCCCATGTACGGGTACCAGATAGCCAAGGAGATGGAGGACTCCGCGGAAACCGGTGTGGCTCTGAAACAGGGTACGATCTACCCGGTGCTGAGGTCAATGGAAAAGAAAGGTTATCTGAAGAGCCATTTGAAGGCATCCGAATCGGGCCCCCCTCGAAAATATTACTCCATAACCGGGAAGGGGAGGAGGAAGCTCGAGGTATGGAAGGAGGCCTGGTACAGGACGGAATCCTTTGTCAACAGCATGGTGGGGGTGGTCTGATGGGTTACGGTTCCATCAGGGAGTACACCGGGGCCCTGAAGAGGGAGCTCGCGGGTTGCGATCCCGTACTGATCGTGGATGCGATGGACGATGCCGAGGAGCATCTCTCCATCATGGTCGAGGAGATGGTCGGATCGGGAAGAGCCCGGGACAGGGGTAAGGCCCTGAACATGGCGGTAAAGCAGTACGGCCATCCGAGGGAAGTGGCCCGTATTTACAGGGCGGAACTGGAGGAACCCGAAAAAGACAGAAGAGGTAAGGTACAGCCGGAAGGGAAAAAGGAGGTAAGGGGATTGCTGAAAAGCATCTTCTCTGTCTATTCGGAAAGCCGTACCTACCTGGTCCTGCTCTACCTCTTCCTGATGTTCCCCCTGGGTATATTCTATTTCACATACATAGTGACCGGCATCTCCCTTGGGATCGGTCTCGTGATCACCGTGATAGGCATCCCTCTTCTGATACTATTTCTGATAAGCATCGTGGGGATAGCCTGGCTTCATGGGAGGCTCACGGAGGTTCTACTCGGGGTGAGGATGCCAAAGAAAAGAAGGAAGTACAGTATCGAAAAGCACCGCTACAAGGGAGTGAGAATGGTCTGGGAGAGGTTGAAGTCCATCTTGAAGGATCCGAGGACGTACTCATCCCTCCTCTACCTCTTTCTGATGTTCCCGCTGGGTATCATCTATTTCACTGCGTTGTTGACCTTTCTGGCCGGTGGGATCTACCTGATGATGGCACCCCTTAATCTGCTCTTCGGCTACTATTTCGGTTTCCCCGCGTTCGGGCCCCTGTGGTTCCAGTTCGCGGCGTATATCGGGGAGGTCGCCCTGGGCCTTGTTGTGATAACCTGGACCCTGCATCTGACAAGACTGTTTGGGAAGCTTCACGGCATGCTATCGAGGGCCCTTCTGCTGCGCAGATAGGCCCTCTCTTTTTTTTTTATTTTCGCGTTGATCAGCCGGAACTTCATATCAGTTTGAAGAGCGGAAAAAGAAAATTATTTATACTATTGTGCACTACACACTACTGTGCACCGCACAGTACTGTGGGCATAACAGTACCGTCGGCACTATAATAGCACCAAAAATGAGAACTGAAAGAAGTTCGACAACGAGGAGGAATGCATATGGAGTACAAGGGAAACGGACATGGTATCATAATTGCGAACGCCCTCATGAAGACCTACGATACGGGCACCGTCAGGGTGGAGGCTTTGAAGGGAGTGGACCTTGAGATAAGAAGAGGGGAGATGGTATCCATCATGGGGCCCTCAGGTTGCGGTAAGACCACTCTCCTCAACTGCCTTTCGGGCCTGGACGATGTTACCGCCGGTACGGTCCATGTCGAGGGAATGGACATAGGGAGGTTGAGCGATGACAGGAGAACAAGGCACAGGGCCCGTAGGATGGGTTTCGTCTTCCAGTTCTACAACCTGCTTCCCGTATTGACCGCGGTGGAGAACGTGGAGATGCCGCTTCTTCTGGCGGGTGTGAGGCCGAGGGAGGCGAGGAAGAAGGCCGTGAGGGTACTCTCCCAGGTAGGGCTTTCCGGTTTCGAGACCCATATGCCATCGCAGCTGTCGGGAGGTCAAAGGCAGAGGGTTACGATCGCCAGGGCCCTGGTGAACGATCCGGCAATTGTGTTTGCCGATGAGCCAACGGGGGACCTTGACAGAAAGACCACGGATGAGATAATGGCCTTATTAAAGAGGCTCAACAGAGAGAACGGGCAGACATTCGTTATCGTCACCCACGATGCGAAGGTGGGAGGGGCGGCGTCGAGGCAGATCAGGATGCTCGACGGCCGCATAGCCTTTGACAACGGGACCACCCAGAATACGTGAAGGAGGGACAGTTTTGATCAGCATCAAGGAACCGGAACTGATAACGCCCATAACGGCAGCGCTGCTCCTCATCTGCATCATAGGGGCCTTAGTGCTCTCGCCGACAGCCTTGTTCTATCTTGCCATTGTTGCGGTCCTGTCCCTGGCAATAGGGTTCTTCGCGCTGAGAAACCGCATGCTGTTCAAGTTGGCACTACGTAATATCGTACGCAGGAAGGGTCTTTCCGCCATCGTTGTAGGAGGATTGATGATAGGGACCGTGATCATATCGAGCTCTCTGGTAGTGGGCGATACGATGGATGAGATGATCGTGTCCGTTCACTACGATATATATCATGAGGTCGACGAGGTGATCTATTACCGGGATATGGATATGTCCTACGGCCGGATCAATATCTCCCGGTTCGATGATCTGAGGTCGAGGATCCTCCATGTGGAAAATGTGGATTCCGTGGTGGGTGAGATAGAGGAGGAGGTTGCGGTCATGGATGTCACCTCGGGCCAGACCGAGGGTTCCATGATGCTGATAGGATACGACCCTCTCGTGGATGGGTTCGGGACCTTCAGGAGAGGTGGAGAGGAAGTAGGGATGGATATTGGCCCCGAGGAGTTATATCTGGACCGCGACTCCGCGGACTCCCTTGATGCATCAGTCGGAGATACCCTGATCATCCCAACAAGGTCGGGAACCCACCGGTTCACGGTCAAGGAGGTGATCGACCGGGAAGGCAGGGCCGCCTGGGGGATGGGAAATGCCGTCTTCATGCCGCTTGCTTCAGCCCGGAGGATACTGACGATGAACGGCTCGGTAAATATCATTAAGGTCTCCAATCACGGTGGCGCCAGGGGGGGAGAGAGATACTGCGATCAGGTTGTAGGTGAGATCGATGCCGTTCTTGAGGAAATGCCCCTTTCCGGACTTGAGGTGAGAGAGAACAAGGCGGATGAGATAGAGACGGCCAGGGAGGATATCAAGGAGTTCTCACAGATGTTCCTGGTCTTCGGCTCCTTCTCCATCCTTGCCGGTGTTGTTCTGATAATTAATATTTTCGTGATGCTGGGAGAGGAGAGGAAGGGTGAGATGGGCATCTCCAGGGCTGTCGGAATGAGAAGGAAGCACCTCAGGGAGAGCTTCATCTACGAGGGCACCATCTATGCACTTCTTTCATCTTTCATGGGGGCGGCGGTGGGTATCGGGGTGGCTTACATCGTGCTTTACATCCTGGAACTGATATTCGGCAACGCACTTGCGGGTTCGGGTGTCCTGGAACATTTCACGTTCACACCCGTGAGCATGGCGGTCGCTTTCTGTTTCGGTGTGCTCCTGACGGTATTGACAGTCTCCATTTCCGCCATGAGGATATCAAGGCTGAACATAATCCGGGCCATCAGGAACATCCCGGAACCCAGGCTGCATAAGAGGAGCAGGGTAACATTCTGGATGGGATCACTCCTTCTGGTCGGAGGTCTGACGTATTTCGTCATCTCCTACTGGTCTTTCCCGGATTGGGGGCTTTCAAGGATACAGGAGGTATCCGTCCACCTCGGCATCTCGCTCTCTATGATCGGCGGAGGATTGGTGCTGAGGAGGTTCACCAGCGGCAGGTTTGCCGCCTCCCTCTCCTCCCTTCTGCTGATAGCGTACTGGATGGTCCCCTCTGATATACTGCTTCCGGCTATCGTCCCGGGGGACCTGGAGGTGTTCTTCCTTTCGGGTGTCGTACTGGTGTCATCCGCCATATTCCTTTTCCTTTTCAATTCGAATGATATACTGGGTCTGCTGACCCGGCTCTGGGGCCTGACGGGGCGCTCGACTGCCCCGGTGAAGACCGCGTCCTCCTACCCGATGAAGAACAAGTTCAGGACCGGTATGACGATCTACATGTTCGCCCTGGTCATCTTCACCATAACCGTCATGTCGATGATAATCGGTGTGTTCTCATACAATATCGAGAAGATAACAGAGGAGCAGATGGGCGATATCGACCTCATCGGATTTGCTAGCCCCAACACACCGATCTCCGACATATGGATCGAACTGGAGGAAAACTCCAGCGTGGGGGACGGCTCCTTCAAGGAGATCTACACCCTGAAATACGGGATGGTCAGCGTAAACACGAGCACGGCGGAAGGTCCGTATTCAAGGGAGGACCTTGTGGACTGGCAGCTGATAGGCATACCTGATGATTTTTCCAACTGCGGCTGGTCCTTTCTGGACAGGATGGATGGCTTCGAGACCGACGGGGAGGTATGGGATGCGGTTGCAGCTGACCCCGATCTGGTTGTGCTTGACGGGTCCTTCTGGGACGGGGAATCGATGGGTTTCGAATCTCCCCTGACCGAGTTAGGATTGAGGGCCGGCGATACCATTCGCCTGCGGACTGCCGACGGGACAGAGGTCAACAGGACGGTCGCAGGGATCCTGGACCAGTTCATCATGTCCGGTATCTTTGTTAAAGAGGGCACCCTCCCCGGTACCGATGAGAGCAGCCCCCCTCTTTATATCTTCAAACTGAAGGACGGGCAGAACGAGAAGGAGGTGGCAAGGGATATGGAAAGGGACCTGGGTATAGAGATGTTCGTGCTCAAAGAGCAGGTAAGGGAGTACACGAGGATCATGGAGCAGTTCTTCGATCTGTTCATGGCCTACATGAGCCTCGGCCTGATAGTCGGCATTGCCGGCCTGGGGATAATCACTCTCAGGGCGGTCCACGAGAGGAGGCAGGAGATAGGGATGATGAGGGCGATAGGTTTCATCAGAAAGGGCGTCGCCGGCTCTTTCCTCATGGAGGCCTCCTTCATAAGCATGGTAGGGATACTTATCGGGTCCATCCTGGGTATAGGTATAGGATACCGCCTGTGGTACGACGAGTTCAGGGTGATAGATTTCGACTTCGTCGTTCCCTGGGCGAAGATAGGATTGATAGCCCTGGTGGCATTGGTCACTACCGTGCTTTTCACCATACCGCCCAGCTTCAGGGCATCAAGCGTGACGCCTGCCCGGGCCCTTAGATACGAGTGATATTGGTCATACGGGGGGACATATGGTCCCCCTCCTTTTTTCAAAAGGTCCTCATTATGACCCTGATATCGGTCTGCAGGGATAACCGGCTGTTTTAAAAATCTCGATACCAGGTTGGATCCAAATATATTATTGCTACTTTCATTCCACCTTTACCTTCTTTCCCTCGCTCATCCTGTGTTTCAGGGGCATCACGATATCCAGGAGCCCCTCGCTGTACTTCGCCTTCACCGTGGCAGCATTCACGGGGTGCCCGAGCATCCAGCAGCCGGATAACTCCTTGTCACCCCTCTTTCCCTTCACGCAGAAACTGCCCTCGGTTACTGTGAGGTCAATATCCTCCTTCCTCACCCCGGGCATCTCGATCTGGGCGTAGTAGTTCTCCAGATCGTGGTCTATGGCCATACACGGCATCGCCGCATTTCTTTCGTAGTGGTCGCCACATTCGGTCATGGTAATACCTCAATGTGGTAACCGATGGGATAATATGAGATAGCGGTTGTCCCTGAAAGGTTTGGGGCCCCGGCGAATGGCACCGGAAAAGCGTTTTCCGGGGCCCTGTGGATGGGGGATGATCAGTACTGCTCGTACTCGAAGTGGACCCCGAGGTCCCTGAGGACGGAGAAGAGCTTGGCCCTTGTCCTTTTATCCATGTCGGGCGGGTTCAGTATTATCTTCTCGTAGTCGAGTTCCGTATGCGCGCTTGCCATCTGGATCTACCTCCGTTATCAGATAGTGTTCGCAACGATATATAACTTTGTAACATCAAAACATTTACACCAATGTGTCAGAATAATTAGAAACGTTACTGAATGTAACATGTTTAAGCCTGAATGGATGATCCTTTGTGAAAGGTCCTTTATGGTATTGTCCAGGGAAAGTGGATATCGGGGTTATGTGTTTGGTTCTTCGATGAAAAAACAGGACCTCCTCGAGGGAAAAAGCGTGGTACTGAGGGTGCCCCGACCCGAGGACCGCGGTGACATAACGGAGAACATCAACGACCCGGAGATATTCAGATGGACCCTGATGATACCTGACCCGTACACCCCGGAACACGCAGGGGACTTTTTGGACCATGTGAAAAAGAGCAGGGAGGAGGGATCGGGATACGTATTCGGTATCGTCCTGAAAGGGACCGATGAGATTGTGGGGATGGTATCCGTGGAGGATATCGACAGGAGGAACAGGACCGGAAAGGTGGGTTACTGGCTGTCCGGGAAGCACCGGGGCAGGGGCATGGCGAGAGAGGCCCTGCAGCTGCTTTCCGAGTACGCATTCGACGTACAGGGGCTCCACAGGATATCCGCGTGTATATTCGAGGGCAACGAGAGGTCCGAACGGCTCCTGATCGCATGCGGATTCAGCAGGGAAGGTCTTCTCAGGGACCGTTACGTGAAGGACGGAGAGTACCGCAGCTGTACCCTCTACTCCCTTCTCGAGACCGACAGGATATGGTGAGCATCCGCGATCCCCGGATAGTGTAAGTGATACCTTTTTTAAAGCGATCCGCTTGTTTGTCCATAGAACGGTATTCCACGTTTCAGGCTGTTTTTTCGATGTCAAGCTTGCTGTTGAACCAGACCTCCGTCTGCGGGAAGGGTACCTTGATATCCTCCTTCTCCAGGGCACACTTTATCTCCCACAGAAGCTCCTTTTTCACGTCGTACCACTCCGTGAACGGTGCCCATATCTTCACGCTTATGTCGACCGAGCTGTTCCCCAGCCTGTCCACGAATATGATGGGTTCCGGGTACTTCAGGGCGAAGGGATGTTTATCGATCACTTCCTGGATTATCCCGAGAGCCTTCTTCGCATCGTCGCTGTATCGTATGCCCACGGTGTATTCGAACCGTCTCACCTTGTTGACGAAGTAGTTTGTTATCTTCCCGTTGAACACCGTTAGGTTCGGGATCCTGACGAAATAGCCGTCGAAGGTCCTTATCGTGGTGGATATTATGCGTATGTCCTCCACCTGGCCCACGGTGCCATCCACGTCGACCACGTCTCCAACCTTTATGGGCCTCTCGAAGATGAGGAATATTCCCGATATGAGGTTACCCACGATGCTCTGGGCGGCAAAACCCAGGACTATGGCGAATATGCCCCCCGCGACTATGAAGGAATCCAGATCGAAACCTATCACGGGGAATATGATCATGGCCGAAAAGAAGACCACTGCGAAGTAGACCACCTTGGTGATGATCTTCACATGGTCCAGGGTCATCCTCTTTCTAAGGACCCTTGTCAGGTAGATGCTGAGGGTCTTTCCGATCACTACCGCCGCAAGCACGACGATGATTATCAGCAGGACGTCCTTGAGGGGCACCCCGAGCAGTTCGGCGTCGGACAGGTTCAATAGCCTCCCTCCATCGTGAATTTGGTGGAGAGCTTCTGGAAGGACCCCGGGGTTAGAAGCTTCTGCGACCTCTTCTGTCCCTTTATCCAGGTCCTGTCCTGGAAACGGGTCTCCGCCTTCTCATCGTCGATTAGCGACGCCCTGGCTTTTGTGGTGACCCTGCTGTCCGAGTAGAAGACCTTCATTATGGAACCCTCGAACACGAGCTTTGACACCTCCCTCCAGGCCCTCGTGGAATTGGAGACGTTCACCTCCATTACACCCTCGGTCTTCGGGTCCCCCTTGGGGGGTTTCACATGGACATCGGATGAATAGTAGCGGCAGACGACACCCTCCTTGATATCGCCGTAGAGGGCATAATTGGGGGGGTTCTCGGTGAATACATCGATTATCTTCATCCTGTTGTCCCTGAAGGCGAGGATTCCTATCTCCACCGGGAACTTGAGATATATCTTCTTCACCTGCCTCGGGGGTATGACCAGGTTCCGTGTAAGCTCTATCATCAGGTTCGAAGTTATCATCTTGGGACAGTAGAAGGGCTCCACGGGGAGGATGAAGAGCTCCGACCTCGAACTATAGATCCTCTTTCTGACCTCCCGTGCACCGGTCGTCCTGTGGTAAAGGAGTCCCCCTTTGAAGCCCCTGATGGTTATCGCGTTCCTTTCCGAGGTCCACTTGAAGGGGACCTCCAATCTGCCGTACATGGGGATAAAAAATCAACGCAGGTTTTATATAACTTTCTATCAACCCGAAGTAATTACCATCGGCATGTTCGAGAAGTTCTCAAACCCTTTTTGTGCCGGATCCGTTCATGTGACCGGTGCCTGTTGGCGGTCCGCCTCTATGGTAAAGGTTGAATATTCTCATTACCTTGACCTGCCGGGTAAGTCCATGGCAGTTGAAAGGGTGGGGGTCTCGTTCGACCCCGAGCTCCTCAGGAGGTTCGACGATCTCATCAGGAAGAAGGGGTACCAGAGCAGGTCCGAGGCGCTCAGGGACCTTGCAAGGGGCGCAATAATGGAGAGTGAAATCGACGAGGGGAAAGGGGATGTCATAGGCACACTGACCTACATCTACGACCACCACGAGGGGGACGTGAACAACAGACTCGTGGACATACAGCACGACCACCACGGGGAGATACTGTTCACATCCCACGTCCACATGGACCATGACATGTGCCTCGAGGTCCTGATAGTCAAGGGGGAACCCCGGAGGGTGAGGAGGCTCACCGACAATATCAGGGCCATAAAAGGTGTAAAACACGGGGACCTTGTGATAACAAAGGTGTAACCCCCCACTGTGTAGGTTCATGTGCCGGAGGAGAATGGGCCGGTTCTCATATGAGGATGTGCGACTGTCCGGGAGAATTGGGACAGAGCCCCGTACTTACCTTTCGTCTTAGATCTCCATTTAACGGCGGACCCCGAAGAATTGCACAAGGTAGATGGGAATTCCCCAATTCAATTATTATACCGCCCCGTACATCCCCCCAAATCGTGTTGATCGGTCTTGCGGGCACCGTTGTCGGCCTGTTCATGCTGGTCTACGGCTCCAACCTCCTGGTCGACGGGGCGGCCGGACTTGCGGCAAAGAGAGGTATCAATCCACATATTATCGGGATGACCCTGGTGGCAACCGCCACCTCGCTGCCGGAGCTTGCCACATCGGTGACCGCGACCATTGCGGGAGAGCACGGGATAGCGGTCGGGAACGTGGTGGGGTCCAACGCGTTCAACGTCGGTATAGTCCTGGCAGCCGGAGCCCTGTTCCTTCATGTGGTCCCAAACCGGCTTGTGCTGAGGGACGGATGGATCCTGATCATATCGACCGTCATCTTCTCCTACATGGCCCTTTTCGGCATAACCCGCCTGGATGCACTGCTTCTGCTCGTTCTATACACCGCCTACACGGTCCAGCTCTTCAAGGTCAGCAAAGAGACAATGGAACTGAGGGTACAGGAGAGGCCGTATTCGGTCCTTCTGCTTCTTCTTTTCATCGGGACCCTCCTGCTGGTGGTGGGTGCCCCGGTGATAGTCGGCTCGGCCACCAGGCTCGCGGATGCGATCGGGATAAGGAGCTCGATCATAGGTCTGAGCCTGATCGCCTTCGGCACATCCCTACCTGAGCTCATCACGACAATAACGGCGGCGCTGAAAAAACAGCAGGGAATAGCGGTGGGGAACGTCTTCGGGTCCAATCTGTTCAACATACTGCTGATACCCGGTATCGCGGGGCTCATCCATCCGCTTGGTATAAGCAGGTACATGTCCGGGTCCGTGGTACCCGCTATGCTTCTGGTGACCCTGCTGGGTGTGGTGCTGACAAGGAAGAGGATGGACCGGTTCGGGTCCGCCCTCCTCATCCTGAGCTACGCCGCTTTCTTCTTCCTCATCTTCGCCGAGGGGTTCTGAACCCATAGGGTGTTTTTATTCAAACAGTCGATATCGGGTTAGATGTATGACCAATGAAAGGATAGATCAAATGTAAATTCCATTTCCGACCTCTGGTGGAAAAAGGAAAGCGGACCTTTTATGCTTTAATAATCTAAAAAGGACCCCCCGATATCTTAATAGAGGGCCATTTATCGTTTTCCTCTTCTGGGGGGGTGTGGGAATATTTAGATGGGATTAGGATCGGTTCTTTCTATTTCAACTTCTCAACGATAAGTAGAAAATCAACTTTCGCTGTTGCTCCCATCCCTTTGAATGTTGGTTTTACATTAGGAAAAATTGAGATAATTTCTCCACTTAATGTGTTTAAGAATTCCTCTAATTTTTCCTGCATATCCTTCCTATTTACTTCCAATCGGTGTACTTTGTAATTCATTTTCTATCTCCGTTATTAATTATTATCAGTGTTCATCCGGAATTTCCTGTAATATAAATAATCATTGGAGCTCTCAGTAGAATATTCCTCTTACGGGGGGGAGGTGTAATAGATATTAATTTTGAATTAGTGAAATCACCTCTGTAGTATGGAGTAATCGGCCTTTCAATTCTTCTTTCACCTCATCTCTGAAGAATCCTTTGTCTCCAGTAACGAAGAATGTATCATCATCAGTCGCAATTTCACGAATAACAAATATGAATATTGGTCTATCAAGTGGATCATTTATCAACTTCCTTGATATTGATATCTCATCCACAGTAATTTCTTCAAGTGTTGATATCGTTATGTTTTCGATGTTATCCAGGAGATCATATACAAGTTCAATATCCAGGCCCTTTCTTCTGAATACAGAATCTATCTCCTCAAGAACATAATCGAGTAGTATAATCTCACATCTTCCCAGATCCGCTAATTCAAGGAGATGAGCTTCATTCCCCTTTCGATTATAGATTGCAGAAAAAAGAGTGGATGAATCAATTATTATCCTTGGCAAGTTCTTTGAATTTCTTATCAAGCAGTTCACCTGAGGTTTCCTTTCGAATGTCTGCGAATGTAGCTGGATCAAGTCCCTTCAGTCTCAATTGTTCTTCCAAATCCTTCTGAATCATCATCCTGATCGCGTTCCTTACAACCTCAGATCTACTCTTGTATAATCCCTGTTTCACCTTCTGATCAAGGTATTCGAGTAGGTTTCCGGTAACCTCTACACTTACGTTCATGGTCACACCAATATCAATAACTATTAGCGGGCTAATAAATTTTTTGGAATATTGCATCTCATCTCCATCTTGGAATTTCCGTTTACAACATTTCTCTGAGATTCACTTCCTCTTTGCACGTATACAGGTCTACTCCGTTGATAAGCTTACCTTTAAAACCTCCTTACCTAATCGTGAATGTTTATGGACACTATAGGATAAGGTTAAATGTCTGCATATTCAATATGAACCTCTGAGACCATTGGTTCATTCTTTATTGAGTTAATAAACTCCTTCTCGTTTTCAATATTTTCTGTAATTGAGACAATAAAAACTTCATATATTCCTGTTTCATTTTCTATAGTAAGAAAGTTTATGTCATATTTTGTAATATTATAGGAATATAGTAATGAGTTGATTTCATTCTCTTGAGTTCCCTCTTCAAAAATAATATCTATACTTTTTTTATTTGACTTATTACTATCAATACAAGCAGATATTGGTAAGAATAACAATATCAATAATAATATTATTAGTTTTTTTATTATATCACCTTCATCGGAACCATAGGTTTAATGACCTAAAGGGTTTAAGAAATTTCCTATTAGCACGTTTTCAGGAATTTCCTCCTTCGTCCAGTTGCGGAAGTGTTCGCAAGGCCGTTCACGTCAATCAACTCTTGAGGTACATTGGAACCATAGGTTCATTATACTTTCCGATTTGCACAAGTTATGTGAAAAATCACTTTGGATTTTTATCCTTTCCTGATTTTATAATCAATATAATAATACTAACCACTAACAGGATCAATCCAAAGATTATCGAACATAATCCAGTAACAACTGGCCAATATACAAGTTCACCATACCGGTAGAAATAATCCCTCAAGTAAAGAAAGGGGCCTGCACTTAACATCGTTAGAATTATCCCTGAGATCAGAGAGAAAAAACCTATTAGTTTAACATTAGCTATACTCACTCCCCCTTCCAAATTTTCCTCTTTCGTCCATCCGGGAATTCTAACTATCAATTGCAATAAACTCCATTCGTCGGCAATTCTCACATACTAATCCAATAACCTCAAGCTCTTTGTGACGTCCGAAAAATGAAAACTCTTGGCCCATTGGTTGCCACCTGATTCCACCATTGATATGGGTCAACGACACTGTATGACTGCCAGATCTATCTTTCAAGCGACCTTTAAATAATTTACCTCCACAATGTTTACACCTGAAATCATCCCGTTTTGGATTAAATTCATCATTAATATCAATGATTTCCCGTTCTTCAATATCGAAATCCATCCTTCCCACTCCCGTTTATCCTAATCCATCAACTCATCTATTTCCTTTAATGTCGATTTATATAATGAGGTTTTCCTCTTTACGCTGGAAGGGAAAACCGTTTTTCAGAGAATCTTAAATTTCCTCTTAGCACGTGTCCAGGAATTTCCTCCTTCGTCCAAATCCGGAAATGTTCGCAAGGCCGTTCACGTCAATCAGATCCTAATCTCCTATAGCCTCAAGGGTTTAAGAAATTTCCTCTTAGCACGTTAATAGGATCCTCTATCAGTGCCTATACAGTTTCATTAACCATACTATTGAAGGCAATAAGATTTGAATCTATTTTGATATCATTCATATCATACCAGCATTTAATTAAAAATTCTTCATCCGGTGGTAATAACAACCGATCTTCTGGGAAACTAGTATTCTCATTAGAATATACTCCTAAATATTCAGAATAATGGATCTCATGATTCGGAAAAAGTAAATATTTTTCTTTCCATTCTGGTTCAGGATAACCCCCAAAAAAACGGTTCAGAAAATAGGTATTATTATTTGAATCGACAATGACACCATCGACATTAATATCAAATATCAATAATTTTGGTACATAAATATCCTTTTTACAAATATTCTTTAACGTAATATTGATATCTATAAGTGTACTATTTATATAACCGTCATTATAAATCTTATATTCCAACAATTGAATATGTACTTCCATCTCATTGGAATTACCCCAAGCAACTTCCTCATTTGATATACATCCAATAATGAAAGTACTTATTAAAAATAGAATTGGAATTAATGTTTTTTTCATTATTGCACCTTTATTCATTATTATCTGATTTTATCAAATTTTCCTTCTTCGTCCAAACCCGGAAGTGTTCATATTCTCTACCCGTTAGTATTTTATCTCTTTCTTATTTGCACCCCATGGTGGTAAAAGCTTAAATTCATATTGCTCAAGCTCAAATTCGTTAACTATCCTTTTCTGATCTTCAATAGTAAGATTCCCTAAGGGAAATACATTTGTTTTTCTGTTCTTCTTAGTAATAAGTCTTTTATTTCCCTGGTAGTCCTGATCATAGCCAATTACATCATTCATTCTAATTTCTTTTTGTCGTAACTTTGAAACTAATATTATTTTATCTCTATTGAAGAGAATATACTTAGGAATAAATCCAAATCCTATTGGGAAAAATATTATCATTAAGAATGCAAGAATAATAGATGGGATAGAATATATTCTAAAAAAGTCATATTCCACCCTCATTACTAGGAATAATGGTATAGTAAGTGATGTGCATATTAAGGATAGAATGTATAATCTTCTTCTAGAATACCAATAATTATTATTTATTCTATACATCTTTAATACCTTATCTATTCTTTTTATATTCCTTTATTGCCTTATTAATATTATATGAAGTAAGTAACATTAGAAAGATTACTGTTAATGTCAAAGATACTATCTGAATCCAATAATCAATTTCTGATATGAAAAAAAGAACCATTATTATAATAATACCAATGGGAAACATAGCCAGACTATACATATTAAATTTTATCCTTTCAATTAACTCATTGACACCTTGATTTTCATTTGAAGAGTCCATTAAATGCACCAAATTATTGCCAATTAGCGCAAGGTTTCGGAAATGTTCGCAGGGCCGTACACATTCATCACATCTTAGGGTTCAATGGCCTCACAGGGTCATTAAACTTTCTGATTTGCACCAGGAACCGGAAAGGGTTTTTCAGAGGATCCAATATTTCCTCTTAGCACGT
>Ga0272443_10004807_pt1 | contig 14399 bp, 12 predicted proteins | sample SSMAcet12_FD_193581 | JGI IMG/M metagenome (GOLD analysis project Ga0272443, IMG submission 193581) | Marine sediment archaeal communities from Little Sippewissett salt marsh, Falmouth, MA, United States - SSM-Acet-12 | ecosystem: Environmental > Aquatic > Marine > Wetlands > Sediment ...
TCTCGATAAAATTGCCAAGCGCCATTTCAAGAATTATAAGAAAGTATTATGCTGAAATGTGGACTCAAAGATATTCTGACGGACCGTACTTCGGGAGCCTCCGCTCTCTATCGCAAAACCATCGAATTGTTCAAAACCGATCCTGTTTATAAAAACCATAATCGCCTCTTAAAAGATCTGGATAGAATATCAAACAGCTTCTCGGAAATGGCGCCGTTTATTTATCTGAAACAGCGTTTGAAAAGCCCGCCTGCGGGATCGCGTAGCGATACTCTAACGGATTTGTTAAACGAACTACAATCCGAAGAAAGAAATATTTCAGAATATCTGAGCCTTATCTGGAAAAAGAAGTGCCGAGTAATTACATTCTCGCAGTCTTCCTGTGTTTTGAATATGCTCCTGCAGAGGCGGAATCTTATTAAAAGCGTTCTTATCTCAATCGCCGCTCCAAGCAATGAAGGTGTTCTTGCCGCCCGGAAAATACTACGGGCGGGAATCAAGGTTGCGCTGACCACTGACGCCGCTTTACCGGGTATGATAAAAAGCAATGATCTGGTTCTTGTCGGCGCGGATTGTGTAACCGAAAAATATTTTGTCAATAAAACCGGCACTTTACCATTATTGGTTATGGCGGCGCGAATGAAAGCCAAAAGGGTTGTGGTCGCCGAGAGCTTTAAAACTATTACTGCGTCAGATTACCAATTTTCACCTCGCGCCAAATCGGCCGGAGAGATAATCTCCCGCAGACCCAGAGATTTGACTGTTATCAATGAATATTTCGAAAAGATTCCGCTGGAATTGATTACCTGTCTGATCAGCGGTATGGGAATAATAAGAAATTAAAAAAAAGAGGGCCGAATTTTGGGAGATTCGACCCTCGGTTTGCGCCTATGTTGGGTTGTGTTGTTTCTTAATTTGTCTGTTGTGAAATTATACCTATTTCCGGACCAGCGGTGCTGGTCAGCGGGTTTTGCTCGAATTCATATTTGACCAGTCCGATTCCGGGTGCATACCAGAAAGTGTTAACATAATCCTCGGCGGTTACCCAGACAACTATCAGACAATTATCATAGGTCTGTCCATCAGAACCGCTGATGCTTTCATATCCTGATACACTTATTGTCCCCTGGCCGGTTATGGATGAAGGCGAAGCACAGCTGTTGTCATCATCTTTGTTTTCATATGTTTCTTCACTGAGCGTTTCCACCGGTCCATCCCAGGAATGTCCGATGGAAATAGAATTGGTCAGTAATACATACCCGGAATCATCCACGCTCTCGGATTCATAGACAGCGCCATTGTTGTAATAGCGATAGAAGTATTTTGTTTCCTGGTCGGTGACATCGGTCCAACCGATACGATAGCCACTGTGGCCGCAAATGGTCGCTTCTTCTATTACAGCGGACTGCATATACGCCTGTGTGGTGGAATCAAAAATTGCGAAAGTAGTCGTAAGTCCGGTTTCCAGTGGTATATAATCAGAAGCTTCATACACCTCCGGTATAGAGGAAAGTTCCGATGTAAAAATCTTATCTGAGCAGGCCGGTGTCATTATTAAACTCAAAGCCAGGATAAAAAACAAAAGAGGTACAGGTCTTAAAGTCTTCATGATCTCCTCCCTGAAAGGGGCTATTTTTTCGCTTTATTTGCCGTTAAGTCAAAATTTTATGCCGGTGCTGCCGGCTTGTCCAAGGTTTCTGCAAAGCCGATGCCGAAATCGTTGGCGTTTTGTAACTGTCTGTGTTCCAGCACAATAGGGTGATACTGATTAATTTTAAAAGCCTCTCTTCATATTGGTAAGTATAGTTTTTTTTCAATACCTGGTGGTCATAGCCCCGAACTGCTCAAAAATAGCGCAGATTTTCCGATAAAAGATATATGAATAGGCAGTTAAACCATTTCGGAGGACGGCATGCCACAAATCTATTATGATGTCCTGTTGGGTTCGGTTTTTGTAATCGTACTCACCGCGGCCTGGGGTTATAAATCTCGATTTGCCCGGGCTGACCGCCAGGCGCTGAACAGAATAATTACAGGATTATTCTTTCTGATTGCATTTGTGATCGTACAGGCGCTGGGGCGAGCGGGAGTCTTTCAGGATATTGCCTTTTTACGGGCCGAGGCCAATCAGGAACTGCTTGCCTCCGCGGCGGTGTTCGGCGGGCTGATGTTCCTGTTGATTGGAATCAGTGCCCTGCTCCCTACTCTGGTAAAAAAAGGAAACGGCAAAACCAGTCTGACAAAAAAATATACCGGTCTGAAAATGCTTAACCGCGCGGTGGCTGACAGTCATGATTTTGATGCGGCCCTGCGACGCACTATGTCAATTATGCATTCTTATCTGGATATGGAAAAGGTTGCCGGGTTTAAATTCATTGAACGCAAGGATACCCTGATTCTGGTTGACTCCTTTGGTTTCCCGGACAGGTATCCCGAAGGTTTGCGGCAAATCAAACTAGCCAATAGCGGATTAAAGGATGCGATCTATTCCATGAGACCTACCCGGGAACTGGGATATGACCTGATGCTTAACGGTAACCGGCGCCCGGGAATTATCATCCCGGTTACAGGAAAAGACCGTATCTATGGGGCAATGTTATGCTGGTCGGATAAAGCCGTAAATCATGATGAGGATTTGCTTGATTTTATGGAAGCGATCAGCGGATTGCTGGGGCGACAAGCCGAGTATCTAATCGACCGTACGCGGCTTCAATTTTATCGCTCCCAGAATGACGCCATAAAAAATACTGTCGAATTATGCAACGGAGCAGACTCGGTTGAGACCGTGACACGCGACATGTTTCGTCATCTGCATGATCAGTCCGGAGTCGAATATCTTTCCCTGGCGGTTCTGGATAATTCCGGTGAAAATATGCGGCGTTATTCGATCGGATCGACGGGACGGCTTTTGCTGGAAAAAGGCATTAACCATTCTACACTGGGCAGTGAAATATACAGAATATTTAAAAACGGTCAGCCGGTTTTACGTTCGGAGATCGATCCCGAAAGAGACGCCGAAGTGGAAGACGGTCTGTTTCTGTCCTGCGGTATGCGTTCACGGATTTCTTATCCGATAAAAAGCACCGGACGGGTGCTGGCAGTACTGACTCTGGGGCATACCGAGTCCGGTCGATTTAAACGGCTTGATTTGCACCGGATTGATGTCTTGACCGATATTATAGCCGGGGTCGTTCAGCGCCATCGCCTGCGCCATAGTCTGGAAGTGCGGGAAGACCATATGCTTCGTCTGCAACTTCTGGAACGAGCCTTCGTCAACGGCCAGCCGCTGGAAAATATCTTTGGGGAGGCCTGCGAGTTATTGACTAAAAGAATGGAAGCGACTGTGGCCCGTATATCTCTGCTGGATCAGGCGGGCGAAAACCTGGTTTCACAGTCATGCCGATCCATCAGGGACCTGGGTGTGGAATTGAATGATAATGGTTCTATTCCTTTGTCACTGACTCCGTGGCACCGGATGGTCAAGGATAATGGCAAACTGATGCTGATAAACCAGCGCGATACCGATTCCCGTATGCCGGCGCAGGAGATAACTTCTTCGCTGGTTCCCGGAATCAATTCAGCCCTGCTGGTTCCCATTCACCTTGATGGAAAAGTCCAGGGCGTTATCTCCATCGGTGAACAGAGAAACTGGAATCGCCGGGCATTTGGAGCTTCCGATTTATTGTTTGCCAAGGATGTCGCGACTAAATGTTCTCTGGCTTTGCGTATTAAAAAAATGAATTTGCAGTCTGAACTGCACCATGAAAACCTGGTTTTGGAAAGTAGCAGTGGTTATAATGGCGATGATGATATTAAACGCCGCTTAAAGGGACCCTTGACTTCCATAATCGGATCGATTGAATTCCTGAAACGCAAAGATGACGGCGATACCACTCGGGCTCGCTTTCATGAAATGATAATGAAGGCGGCCGATAAAATTCGGGTGGCCATCGAAGAAGAACCGGTAAGCGTTGAAACTATCGAAGAAACAGAAAAAGAACTGATTCCCGGATAAGTGCGAAAAAAGATATTAGCTGATTAAATAGCCGCGTGAACCTTCAAGTTCACGCGGCTATTTCATTTATAATATTGCTCTGAAAATCGTTATGAGTGGTTGACAATTCTGATCTTTTTTATATATTCCAACCGAAATAGATATCTTCGGGGTGAGGCGCAAATCCTCAACCGGCGGTGAAAGCCCGTGAGCGGAAGCGGTGTTTACCGTTCCGCTGATCCGGTGTAATTCCGGAGCCGACGGTATAGTCCGGATGGGAGAAGATATTAGCCATAAGGTGGCGGGTGATACCCGTTCATTCGTTTTCATGGCTATGGCATTACCCCGAAATATTAAACGGGGTTTTTTTATGGCCGACAAACGGCTGTATGAAGATATGATGCGCCGGGCCTTGCGGCTGGCTCGCCGGGGTCAGGGGCGAACCTCTCCCAACCCTATGGTTGGGGCGGTGGTTTTCAAAGGTGATAAAATTATCGCTACCGGTTATCATAAACGGGCCGGTTTACCTCATGCCGAAGCCGAAGCCTTGCGCCAAGCGGGCGACGAAGCCCGCGGGGCCGAACTGGCCGTGACTCTGGAACCCTGTTGTCATCAGGGGCGTACCCCTCCCTGTACCGAAGCTATTATCAAAGCCGGAATAAAAAAAGTAATCTATGCCATTAAGGATCCGTTCCAACGAGTTTGCGGCCGCGGAGCGCGCCGCCTCGAAGGCGCAGGGATAAAGACAATCTCGGGCATTCTGGCCGATGAAGCTGAAAGGCTTAATGAAGTATATCTGCATTACATACATACCGGGCGGCCGTTTGCCATTCTGAAATCGGCCCAGACTCTTGATGGTCGCGTGGCTACTCGGACCGGTGATTCCCAATGGATATCCTGTCCTGAGGCTTTGGATCTGTCTCATCGTTTACGAGCTATCTGTGATGCTGTGGCGGTAGGAGCGGGAACTGTCCGGGCTGATAATCCCAGCCTCACCGTCAGGCGTGTCAAGGGCGATAATCCTCTACGCATAATCCTTACGACTTCGCGGGATTTATCCGATAAGATAAAATTATTTCGGGAGAATAAGGATCATAATACAATTGTTGCCACCTCGCGGGATGTTATCAGGTCGCGAGCCTATCCCGGAGTGATAAACTGGCCGGTTAAAAAGCGCGGTAAAATGCTTGACCTGCGTGATTTTCTCGATCAGTCCGGGAAGCGGGGGGTGACCTCGATTATGTTTGAAGGCGGGGGAAGTATTGCCACTGCCCTGTGGAAGATGGGGCTGGTGGATAAATTCTATCTGGTAATTGCGCCCCTGATAATAGGCCAGGGAATTGATTCCATCGGCGATCTGGGAATTACCAAAGTCGCGCGCGGGATTGAATTCGAGCGGTGGCATTATAAAAAAATAGGAACCGATGTATTATTTGTCGGTTATCCCAAAGGGTAAGCCATGTTCACGGGATTGATCGAAAATATAGGTATTATCAGAAAAACCGCCCGGCGCGGCAATTATCTGGAATTGAATATCGTTCCCGGAACGATGTTCAATGATGTTACCATCGGTGAATCGATAGCGATCTCCGGGCCCTGCCTGACGGTAATCGGATTCGATAAGGAATCCTTTACGGTGGAAGCCTCCCAGGAAACGCTTTCTCTGACCACTCTGGCTGAGACTAAAGCCGGTCAGCGGGTCAACCTGGAGCGGGCGCTGCGGGCCGATGCCCGTCTGGGAGGTCATGTCGTATCCGGACATATAGATGCCGTTTTGAAAATATTTCGTATGATTGATATCGGCCGCAGTTTGAAGTTGGAGATTGAACTGCCGCAGGAATTCGCCCGCTTTGTGGTAGATAAAGGCTCGGTGGCTTTGGACGGGGTAAGCCTGACGGTTACCGCGGTGGATAAAAAGAGCTTTGCGGTTAATCTTATTCCCGAAACACAAAAGAGCACCACTCTTTATTCAAAAAAAGAGGGTGATTATATAAATGTTGAGTTTGATGTAATGGGTAAATATGTCCTGCGCTATCTGGAATTGGCCGGGGCGAAGGAAAAACTGACATTCGAAAAAATGAATAAATGGGGTTATTGACAGAAAGGTTCAGCAATGTCCGATTTTAGCACTATAGAAGAAGCCATAGCCGATATAAAGGCAGGCAAAATGATCATTGTGGTAGATGACGAGGATCGCGAAAACGAAGGCGATTTCGTCATGGCGGCCGAGAAAATTACTCCCGAGGCGATTAATTTCCTAAGTAAAAACGGCCGCGGTCTTATTTGCGCCCCGATGCCGGGAGAACGGCTGAAGGAACTCAGTCTTGATGCCATGGTTCCCAATAACACCGCTCTGCACGGTACGCGCTTCACGGTCTCTGTTGATGCGGCGGAGGGGACTACGACCGGTATTTCGGCCTTTGACCGGGCTACAACCATAAAGAGACTGGTGGAACCGGATACCAAGGGTGACGATTTTGGCCGTCCCGGCCATATCTTTCCCATCATGGCTCTCGATGGCGGCGTTCTGGTTCGCGCCGGGCATACCGAAGCTACGGTCGATCTGGCCCGAATGGCGGGTCTTTACCCGGCGGGTGTTCTTTGTGAAATAATTGATGATGACGGCAATATGGCCCGGGTGCCGCGCCTGAAGGAAATCGCACGGGAATTCGATCTAAAGCTGATTACTATCAAGGATTTGATTGAATACCGTAGCCGCCATGAAAAACTCATTGAAAAAGTGCTGGTGGCCGATTTACCGACTCAATGGGGGCATTTTAAACTGCATTTGTATCGCAGTGAAATGGACGATTATCATCATCTAGCGGCAGTCAAGGGAGATGTGGCGGGCAAGGAAAATGTTCTTGTCCGGGTTCATTCACAATGTCTGACCGGCGATGTTTTCGGATCAGAGCGTTGTGACTGCGGGTCGCAGTTGGCTTGTGCGATGCAGATGATTGAAAAAGAAGGTCTGGGTGTACTGCTTTATATGCGTCAGGAAGGACGCGGAATCGGCCTGGTTAATAAACTTAAAGCTTATGTCCTGCAGGAAAACGGGCGCGATACGGTTGAAGCCAACGAGGAGCTTGGATTCAAGGCTGATTTGCGCGACTACGGTGTCGGGGCGCAGATTCTGAAAGACCTGGGCTTGTCAACAATCAGGATTCTGACCAATAATCCGCGCAAAATCGTCGGTCTGGCCGGTCATGGTCTGAAAATAACCGACCGCATCCCGGTTCAGATCGAGGCCGGTCCGAATAATAAACGCTATTTGCAAACCAAACGCGATAAGCTGGGGCACTTGCTGTCCATGCTATAGAAGGAGGGAGATATGCCTATCTCAACCGTAAACGGTCAGCTGAACGGCAAGGGCCAGAAGCATGCTCTGGTAGTTAGCCGCTTCAATGAATTATTGACCCGCAAACTGCTCGAAGGGGCAATTGACTGCCTGACTCGCCACGGGGTAGCCGAAAAGGATATCGTGATCAACTGGGTTCCGGGGTCTTTTGAAATACCCTATGCCGCCAAAAAACTGGCTGAATCGAAGAAATTCAGTGCCGTTATCTGTCTCGGGGCAGTTATCCGGGGTGATACGCCGCATTTTGATTATATTGCGGCCGAGACAACCAAGGGCATTGCTCACCTGGGAATGACCACGGATTTACCGGTAATGTATGGTATTATAACGGCTGATACCCTTGATCAGGCTATTGAACGGGCCGGAACGAAGGCCGGCAATAAAGGCTGGGACGCGGCTCTGGCGGCCATAGAAATGGTGGACCTGTACCAGCAGATTGATAAAATATGACAGGACGACGACAATGCCGCGAACTGGCTTTAAAATGCCTGTACGCCTATGAAATGACTCCCCGCGACGTCGATCAGATATTTAACGATCTGTCTGCCGAAGCGGAATTGTCTGCTGAAAATCTCCAGTTTGCCCGCAGTTTGGTTGATAAGGTACTGGAAAATCTGGAATTTCTGGATAGCGAAATTGTGCGGCTGGCAGAAAACTGGGAAATCGATCGTATTGCTTTAATCGACCGGATTATTTTGCGCCTGGCCTTGGCGGAAATCAATTATATGCCGGATATCCCGGAAAAAGTGGCCATAAACGAAGCTATTGAGCTAGCCAAAATATACAGTACCAATGAATCCAGTAGTTTTGTCAACGGTATTCTGGATGCCGCTATTTCCGGTTCGGGTTCGACTCGGGCCTAATCGGATATATATCAGATACAAAGGGGCTACGGAATGTATGACCGTCAGCCCTTTTTTATAATTGGACAGTCTCCGTAAATTTCATATATTTATAAACTAACTAAAAAGCTATAACCAGTCATGGAAATAGAGAAGTGACTTTTTTTAACATTTTTCCAGGCCCGGTCGAAGAACGACCCAAAAATATTATAGCCTTCATTATTCTGGTCGGGACTTTTCTGGTCTACAATGCCACCAAAGCGCCCACGCTGTCTTTCTGGGATTGCGGTGAATTTATATCATGCTCCTATACTCTGGGTATCCCGCATCCCCCCGGTTCGCCGTTATACATCATGGCGGCCCGTGTATTCTCTATAATTCCTTTTCACCATGATATTTGCGCCAGAATAAACATGCTTTCAGCGGTAACCGGGGCAATCGCGGCCATGCTGGCTTTTCTGGTCACTTTTAAGCTCATCCGTTACTGGTGGAAAAAGGAAGAATTTAACGGCTGGAAAAAGACGGCCGCCTATTGCGGTGCCCTGGTCGGTGCATCTATGTTCGCCTTCGGGAGAACGCACTGGAATAACAGCATCGAAGCCGAAGTATATACTCCGGCCATGCTGGTGATGATGTTTATCATCTATCTGACCCTGTCATGGATTGACCGGCGGGAGAGACGTAGCTCGGATAAATATTTGTGGGGGATCGTCTTTCTGGGATTTCTGTCAACCGGGATTCACATGACGACTTTCCTTTTTATGCCGGCAGTATTTTTGATCGTAATTCTGTTCTCCGGGCGTTTGCGTAAAGACCCGATATTTTATATTACCGGCTTTTGCCTGGTTATGATTGCCCATTCATTTGATTTCTTTATGTGGGCCACTTTAATCTGGCTGGTTTTCCTGATTGTCGCGACCATAGTAACCAGACAATATCGGTTTAAGTTTTGCCTGCTTCTTGTGGTTTTTGCCATTGCCGGCTTCACTTGCCAGCTTTATACGCCGATCCGTTCGGCCCAGGACCCTTATCTCAACCAAAACGCGCCCTCCGATTCATTTGAGGCTTTCAAAAGCTTTCTGGAACGCAAACAATATGTCAGCGAATCGATGGCTTCAAGAGCCCTTAGCCGCAGAGGGGAATGGGGTAATCAGTTCGGGACTTTCCATAGAATAGGATTCTGGGGCTTTTTCTATGAGCAGTACGGTATTAATTATCGCAATTTTTCGCTTCTTTTCGTGCTGGGGTTGCTGGGGCTTATTGAATTAACCCGCAGGCGGCCAAGAATAGGATGGCCCCTTATATTCATGATTGTCCTGGGGACGGTATTTCTGGTCTGGTATATGAATTTCGCCGATGGGACTATGGAGAATCCCGCTACCGGGGACGCTCATATTGAAGTCCGCGACCGGGATTATTTCTTTACGCCGGGATTTATTCTGTTTGGTATGGCTATCGGACTGGGGGTAGCCGGATTAATAGAGATGGCTCGCGAATCATTTCTGGCCCGGATAAAGGCTATAAAAACGCCGGTAATGATAATTGTATCAGCCCTAGTTCTTCTGGCGGCGGTACCTCTTAAAGCGAATTATTTTTACTGCGACCGTTCGCGAGATTATGTCCCCTATGATTTCGCCTTTAATATGCTGGCCTCATGTGAACCCAATGCTATCTTGTTCAATGCCGGGGACAATGATACTTTTCCAATCTGGTGTTTGCAGGAAGTTTATAAAGTCCGGCCTGATGTGACGGCTATAAATTTGGCCCTGTCCAATTTGCCCTGGTATGTAAAACAGATTCGCGATTATATGGGGATTCCCCTGAGATGGTCCGATGAACAAATAGCCGGACTGCGCCACCGCATGACCAAGGAACGCCATCTCATCCGTATTCAGGATCAAGTAGTAGGTGAAATGTTCGCCGTAATCGGTTGGCAGAGGCCGTATAATACGTCGCAGACCATGCCCGAGGGTACCTTCAAATACCTGGAACACAGCCTCGATGATCGGCTTATGTTGCGCGGTCTGGTATATACTCTGGGACGTGAAATTCCGCCCGGTGAAATGGATCTGGAAGCCACCCACGATCTGTTCTGCAACAGTTTTTTATTCCGTTCGCTGGATGATACGACCATTTATAAATCCGCGCGGGCGGCATCGCTGGCGGCCAATTATTCAACCGTACTTATTTTAATGGCTGACTCTCTGCGGAAAGCCGACCGATATGAGGATGCCATCGCCGAGGTCAAAAAGGCGATGGAAATAATCCCGAATGAATATCAAAGCCATAATTTTCTGGTTCGGCTTTATGCCGAATCCGGACGTGACAGCCTTATCCCGGAACTGATTGAAAGTGTTCCGGAGGTCAATAGGGTTGATATGCGTTATGTGTGGGGCCGGACCCTGGAAGACCTGGATCTAAAGGATGAGGCTCTGGAGATGCAGAAAGAAATTTATACGGAATACCCCAATTTCCGCGATGCTTTTATGGCTTATACGCGCCTGCTTTACAGGAAGGAACAGTATGAAGATTTGCTGGGCGTGGTGAATGAATGGTTGCGGAGACATCCCGCTGACAATGAAGCTTATTCCATGCAGGTGATTGTCACGAATAAAATGAGAGAGAAGTTACCTGTTGAAAGCGGCGGAAACTGATTATTGAGGACAACTGGTTGAAAATACTGGCGCTTAACTGGCAGGATTTAAAAAATCCGTTATCAGGGGGAGCCGAGGTTCATCTTGAAGAGCTTTTGCGTCGCCTGGTAAAGCAGGGTCATGAAATTACCTTGTTTTGCTCCAATTTCAAAGGCGGTTTGGATGAAGAAACAATCGAGGGTGTGCATATTATTCGACGCGGCAATCGCTATAATTTCAACCTGATCGCCCCGCGTTATATTAAGCGTCTTTTAAAGCAGGAAAATTATGATCTGTTTCTGGAAGATATTAACAAGATTCCTTTTTATTCGCCTCGCTTTGTCAGAATACCATCGCTGATAATTATTCCGCATCTGTTTTCCACCGCCGTGTTTCAGGAAATTAATTTTGTTCTGGGGAGCTATATCTATCTGGCGGAAAAGCCGCTGACCCGGGTTTATCGAAATCAGTCATTTTGTGTTATTTCCCGGAGTACGGCATCCGATTTAATCGAACGCGGCATATCAGAGGAAAATATCACGGTTATTCATTGCGGTATTGATCGGGAGTTATATAATAATTTAAAAGGCTATGAAAAGTTCGCATATCCCTCGGTGTTGTATCTGGGTCGCATTAAAAAATATAAGTCGGTACAGCACCTTATCGAGAGCTTTCGGATCGTGAAGGATAAGCTACCTGAGGCACGGTTGGCCGTGATTGGAGCCGGTGATTATCTGCCGGATCTGCAAAAACTGGCAAGAGAGTTAGAATTAACTGAGGCGGTGGAATTTCCGGGATTTGTCTCACAGGATAAAAAAGTGGAATACCTGTGCCGTTCCCATGTTATGGTATATCCGTCTTTGCGGGAAGGCTGGGGTTTGACCAATATCGAAGCCAACAGTTGCGGAACGACAGTTATTGCGGCCAATGTTCCGGGGTTGCGCGATTCGGTTTCCGATAATTATAGCGGTTTGCTCTATGAATATGGCGATATTGAAGGTCTGGCGGAAAAGATGTTAAAAATTCTCACGGAGCGGGAATACCGTATCGAGTTAGAAAAAAATTCTCTGGAGTGGGCGGCTCGTTTTGACTGGGATTCGGCCGCCGAGGATTTCAATCAGCTGTGTCTGGAGGTAGCCGGCGGGAAATGAGCTCGCGATTTAAAAATATTTTATACCAGTTGCTGGGGCTTGCTATCTCAGCGGCCCTGCTGGTTTATGTTTTTTATAAAGTTGATTTCCGCGAGTTGGGTACAGCCCTGAAAGATGCCAATTACTGGTGGCTGATTCCCAATGTGATTTTAATCATGGTCACCATGGTTTTCCGCGCTTACCGCTGGGAGCATATGATTCGCCCGATCAAGAAAATAGGTTTCAGGCGCCTTTTCTCGATAACTATGATCGGTTTTATGGCCAACAATGTTCTCCCTTTCAGACTGGGGGAATTCGTCCGGGCATATTCGCTTTCCAGCAAGGAGCAGGTCTCCAAGTCAGCCTCACTGGCGACTATATTCGTGGAAAGACTGGTTTTCGATTTATTAATGCTGTTAATGATTTTCGGGACCGTGCTATTAGTCTCACCGTTATTAATGATCCACGAGTTGAAAATCGGAGCCCTGGTTACTATCATTACCGGCTTGATCGGTCTGATAATTGCGATATATCTCAGTCACCGCAATCAACGTGACAGCCATATTCTGAAACGCCTGATAAATTTATTCCCGCGAAAGATCCGGCCTCTTCTGGAGGATATAGTAGCGCGCTTTGCCACGGGTCTTGATTTCATGAGAGATGGACGGCAGGTATTCTGGGTATCTTACCACACCTTTATGATCTGGGTGGTGATGGGCCTGTCGAACTATTTTGTGTTTCTGGCTTTTGGTCTGCATTTACCCATAGCGGCTTCTTTCGTCCTGCTGGTAGTAGTATCTATTCTGATTATGGTTCCCTCCTCGCCGGGATTTGTCGGCGTTTATCATTATGGCGCGGTGCTGTCACTGGGGTTTTACGATGTTAATCAAGCCGATGCCGTTTCGTGCGCTCTGGTGATGCATGCCACGCAGTATCTGGTTATAACGCTGGTCGGATTTTATTACCTGCGGCGCGAGCATCTGTCGTTGAGGCAGATCGAAGAAAAGGCCAAATCCGGCGATAATACTAAAGATGGCTGAGCGGAATCTGAAAATTCTGTGCATTCTGCCGGCCTATAATGAAGCCGGCAAGATTGGCCGGGTGGTGAAAAAAGTCAAAGCTACCGGCGAAGTCGACGAAATTGTGGTTGTCGATGATTGCTCCACCGATGGTACAAGTGAAGAAGCTATTGCGATGGGTGCCCGGGTAATTCGCCATGACCGTAATATGGGTGTCGGAGCGGGAATCAGAAGCGGTATCAGATATGGTCAGGAAAATAATTTTGATGCAGTTGTTATCATGTCCGGCGATGATCAGCATGAACCGCAGGAACTGCCTGTTGTACTGGAACCGTTAAGGCGGGGAGAGGTGCAGTTTATTCAGGGATCGCGGCGCCTTAAAGGAGGCAAAACAGTAAATGGGCCTTTATTCAGGGAAATTACTACCCGTTTGTACTCCCTGATTTTCACCCTGCTGACCTTCAGGCGTATAACCGATGGAACCAATGGTTTCCGTGCGTTTTTACTTTCGCTAATAGACGATGATTATATTCGTCTTGATCAGGAATGGCTCAATACTTATGAACTGGAGCCTTATTTATTGTACAAAGCGGTCATGTCGCGCCAAATCAAAGTGCGGGAAGTGCCGATAACTATATATTATAAAGGCAAAACGAAACAGTTTTCGAAAATGAAACCATTTCGCGACTGGTGGCGGCTGGCCCGCCCGGTTGTTTTTCTAAGACTGGGAATCAGGAAATAACCATGACGGATTTGAATTTCAAAGGCAGGAAAGTTCTGGTAACCGGAGGTGTCGGTTTTGTCGGCTCCAATCTGGTGGAACGAGTAATAAAGTGCGGCGGCGAAGTTACCGTGCTGGATGATCTTTTTACGGGATCGCGCGATAATATCGACAAGGGTTTTGAATACAAGTTTGTAAAAGGCTCGGTAACCGATCAGGATCTGGTAACCAGACTGGTTGATGAATCCGACCTGGTAGCTCACATGGCGGCGCGCAATATCATAGTGTCCACCAAAAATCCGCGCAGTGATTATGAAGTCAATATCGGAGGTACCCTCAATGTGCTCATGGCGGCTCGCGAAACCGGCATTGAGAGAATCGTTTACACTTCATCGGCTTCAGTTTATGGCAATCCGCGTATTATTCCTATCAACGAAGATGAACGGCCGCATACCTTCTCGCCTTATTCGGTATCAAAACTGGCCGGTGAAAATTATTGCAATGCCTTTTATGAGACCTATGGTACTCCGGTAGCAGTGGTTCGCTATTCAAATGTGTACGGGCCTAAACAGGACCCTCAAAATCCCTATTGCGGTGTTATTTCCAAATTCATGGAAGCAATCCATCTTGATAAAAGACCTCAGATTCATGGCGACGGTCAGCAGACACGTGATTTCACCTATGTCGATGATGCTGTCGATG
>Ga0272443_10004808_pt1 | contig 14398 bp, 11 predicted proteins | sample SSMAcet12_FD_193581 | JGI IMG/M metagenome (GOLD analysis project Ga0272443, IMG submission 193581) | Marine sediment archaeal communities from Little Sippewissett salt marsh, Falmouth, MA, United States - SSM-Acet-12 | ecosystem: Environmental > Aquatic > Marine > Wetlands > Sediment ...
TGGGGGCCATCTTCGGAATTCTCCTGGGCTTTTCCCGTTTTCCGGGCGTCAGCCTCACCGCCTTTGCCGGAAGCATGGCGACCCTGGCCCTGGTCCTGGTTCTTTCCTCGGGACAGTCAGTACTGAAAAAAGATTCGCTGCTGCTGGCCGGGGTGATGGTCAACGCCTTTTGCTCGGCCGTGATCACGTTTCTCATCTCCCTGACCCAGGATTCACGTCTTCACAACATCATCTACTGGCTCATGGGCGACCTGGGCCAATCGGGCATGCAGCAAGTGGGCCTTTTGGCGGCCATGCTTCTGCCCTGCTTCGTCCTGTTCTTCGCCCTGTCCCATTCCATGAACCTGCTGCTCATGGGAAAGGAAATGGCGCAGACCATGGGCGTCAATATCCGGGTGGTGACCCTGGTGCTGCTGGTAGCCACCTCGTTCATGGTCAGCGCCACTGTGGCCAACTGCGGATTGCTCGGATTTGTCGGCCTGGTGATGCCCCACCTTCTCCGACTGCTGGTGGGACCGGACCACCGGGTCCTGGTGCCGGCCTGCGCCCTGGGCGGGGGGGCCTTCATGGTCCTGTGCGACCTGCTGGCGCGGGTGCTTCCCCGGCAGGGGGAGATGCCGGTGGGGGTGATCACCGCCATGATCGGCGCGCCGCTGTTTATCTACCTGCTGAAGCGATCGGGTTCCGATGCAAACCGTCGTTGACATCGAAGGACTCCGCCATTTTTACGGGCCGTTTCAGGCCCTGCGGGATCTGTCGTTTTCGGTCCCCAAGGGGTGTTTTTTCATCGTCATCGGTCCCAACGGATCGGGCAAAACGACCCTGCTCAAAACCCTGGCCGGAATCGAGGCGCCCGCATCCGGCCAGGTGAACATCCTGGGCCGTCCCTTGAAAGAATACACCCGAAAGGGCCTGGCCAAACGCCTGGCCTTCGTTCCCCAGCTTCCCTCAGAAGACTTTCCCTTCCGGGCAAGAGAAATCGTGCTCATGGGCCGCTCACCCCATCTCGGGGTTTTAGGGCTCGATCGGGAAACAGACCGGGATATCGCCCGCCAGGCCATGGAATTTACCGGGATTTCCCCCTTTGCCGAAAGACGGCTGGACCAGCTTTCCGGCGGAGAGCGCCAGCGGGTGTTCATCGCCCGGGCCATCTGCCAGGAGCCGGAAATCCTCCTTCTCGACGAACCCACTGCGGCCCTGGACCTGGCCCACCAGGTGCGGATCATGGACCTGATGGAGCGTCTCAAAAAAGACCGGGGGACGACCGTGGTCATGGTCTCCCACGACGTAAACCTGGCGGCCATGTACGCCGACCGGCTCCTGGTCATGGGAAAAGGAAAGATGGTGAGCATCGGCACACCGGACCAGGTCCTCACCTACGAAATCCTGGAAAAGACCTACGGTTGTCCGCTGCTGGTGGACGAAAGTCCTTTGGGCGGGGTACCCCGGGTGACCCTGGTGCCCAGCCGGTACACGGATCCGGGCAGGGGCCGGTAGTCGCGCCGGGGGTGAAAAGCAGCCACCTTTGCCGTGTGCCACGCGGCAACGCTTACCTGCAGGCCGATGGGTGCCACGGCGGCTCCTTTATTTCATCAGCAACAGACTCAACGCCATGACCAGCATTCCTGCTACCAGCCCATACAGGCTGTCGTGGCCCCGCCCATAGGCCCTGCTGGTCGGTAGCAGCTCATCCAGGCTGATGTAGACCATGATGCCTGCCACCCCGCCAAAAAGCACGCCCATCACCTCGCTTGGAATCACCCCCGTGTTGGTCCCGAGAAATAACCGGATCGCAAGATATGCGATGACAGCTCCGACGGGTTCGGACAGTCCACTCAGCAACGAGTAAAAAAAGGCCTTCCTGCGATTTCCGGTCGCATAGAAGATCGGAACCGATACGCTGATTCCTTCCGGGATGTTGTGCAGCGCAACCGCCACCGCGATGGCCAATCCAAGGCTTGGGTCCTGAAGCGCCGCAAGAAACGTGGCCAGCCCCTCCGGAAAGTTGTGTATGCCAATGGCCAGCGCGGTAAACAGCCCCATTCGCATCAGTTTATGCTGATCAGCGCCGTGATCGTGCAGTCCCTTGCTTTTCGCCGGCAGGCCTTCTTTGCATGCGGTATCCGGGATCGGCGCAGAAGCATCACGCAGCGGCCTGGTCTCTGCCTCCGAGTGGACCTCGTGCGGGTTTTCTGCGGAGGGAATGAGGTTGTCAATCAGTCCGATCAGCAGCATGCCGCTGAAGAAAGAGGCGGCGTTGACCCAGTGGCCCCAGTAGTCGCCGTAGCGAGCCGTGAGCGCTTCGGCGCCCTTGAAGAATATCTCCACGAAGGAAACATAAAGCATCACACCGGCGGAGAAACCCGTTGCCACAGACAGGAAGCGGTAGTTGGTTCTTTTCGCCGTGAATGCGATGACACTGCCGATACCCGTTGCCATCCCGGCAAACACCGTCAATCCCAATGCGATCAGCACGTCGTTCATCGAGATCTGTCCTCATTGCCGCTTTTTCATATTTGTCCATCTGGCCTACGCACAACGTTGCCAGCTCCGCCCCAGATAGAACGGCTTCCGCTTTTTGCATAGATTACTGATTGCTCAACTTCGGGTTTCATCTCCGGTGGAGCGAAAGTTGAGTGATTATGGCAGGTACCTGTCCTGGCGGCGCAAGGCAGACCAGACAATCCGGAAGCGACAGTGTGTCTGCGGCGGTCTAGTAGCCGGCTGCGATGTCCACCGTGTTGATCATCTCTCCCCGGCCGGAGAGGTACACGTCCAGGTTGTGCTCGATGATTTTCATGGCCCGCGCCATGTAGTGGGGCGAGACCCCGCAGATGTGCGGCGTCAGGATGACATTTTCCATGTCCCACAGGGGGCTGCCGGCGGGCAGCGGCTCGGTGGCGTAGACATCGCTGACCAGGGCCTTGATCTTTTTATGGTGCAGGGCATCGATCAGATCCGCTTCGTTCACGGTTTTGCCGCGCCCCATGTTGATGAAGCTGGCCGTGGGTTTCATGGCCTCGAAAAAGCGGCGGTCGATCATCTTTTCCGTGGCGGTCGTGCAGGGCAGCAGGTTGATGACGTAGTCGCTCTGCTGGAATACGAAGGCCATTTCTTCGGGCCCATAAACCTCATCCACATCCGCCACCGGATCCGGAGTGCGCCGGACCCCCAGTACGCGCATCCCCATGAAGGCGGCTTTGCGCGCGATTTCGCGTCCGATGGCACCCAGGCCAAGGATGCCCACCGTGGCGCCGCAGATCTGCTCCTGGGGTACCGAACGATCCCAGTTTTTTCGCATCTGGTTGCGGAACATGACGTGAAACCCGCGCGCCAGGTTGATCATGGCGGCCACGGCGTATTCGGCCATATGAATCGTGTGGATACCCCGCCCATTGGTGAGGCGGATGCCTCGGCGGGCGATTTCCGCCAGGGGCAGGCCGTCCACTCCGGCGGTAATGGCCTGGATCCATTTGAGACGCGGGGCCGCATCCAGCATTTCGCGGCTGCCATGCAAGAACATGAGAAGTATTTCGGTCTCCTTCAACAGATCGAAGAGTTTATCGCGGTCCGTGCAGCGTACCCATTCGAGTTGCGGGTAATGCTTCTGAAGGCGGTCGAGATCGGGATCCGGCAGGTCGAAATTGATCAGTACGCGTGACATTTCAGCTCCTCGGGCATGAAGGCCGCCCACATCGTCGATGGTTAGAGACTTGTCCCAGGATCGCCCAAATTCGTGTATCTTGCCATCTTTGCCATATTATAATAAATATTTGCAAGGCCGTCAGATCGATATTGGCGTCCATGAAAGATGGATATTTCTATTTTTGTGTTTGATTTTTTTTTTTTGCAAATCCATGGGGCGGCAAGCCCTGTTTACCTTTTGGCGGAAAAGGATGGCGGTTTGCAGCGAATGCAACCGACAGACTTTGGAAAATATCTGCTCCTGGATCGGCTTGCGGTCGGCGGCATGGCCGAAGTGTATCGCGGCAAGCTGATCGGCGAGCAGGGGTTTGAAAAGCTGGTCGTCATCAAGCGAATGCTGCCGCAAATTGCAGCCAAAGATGACATGGTGACCGCTTTTATCGAAGAAGCCCGGCTTGCCGCCCTGCTTCAACATGAAAACATCATCCACGTGTATGATTTCGGAGAGATGGACGGCGACTATTTTATCGCCATGGAATATCTCTTCGGACAGGAGCTACGGGCCCTACTGGACAAATCCCTTGAGGCTGAACGCCGCCTTCCACTGGCAGACTGCCTGCACATCGCCGCCCGGATATGCGACGGCCTGCACTACGCCCATGAGCTCAAGGATTTTCAACAGCGCTCGCTGAACATCATCCACCGGGATATCAGCCCCCAGAACATCTTCATCACCTATGACGGCAAGATCAAAATCATCGATTTCGGTATCGCCAAAACGTCCCTTCAAAGCGTCCGGACACAGACAGGGCTGGTCAAAGGCAAGCTCGCGTACATGTCTCCGGAACAAGCCAGGGGATCGGAACTGGACCGCCGGTCTGACATTTTTGCGACCGGAGCCGTGCTTTACGAAATGCTCACCGGGTGCAAAATGTATCAGGGCACCGACACCGCCCGGGTTCTCCAAAAAGTGATCGAGGCGGACTTCCCTCCCCCTGAAACCATCCAGCGGGACATTCCGTCGCCGGTCTGTGCCATACTCAAACGCGCGTTGGCCAGAGAAAGATCCGGCCGGTACGAAACCATCGGACAGATGCTGACCGATATTGAAGAGTGCATGTTTGAATTGTCACTGCGGGCAAGCGCGCAAACCCTGTCCATGGAGATGAAGGGACTGTTTGAGAGGGAATATTCGGTCGAGACCGAAGAGATCCAGAGTGGTAATGACGCAGACGCATCTGCGGCTGCAGCGATAACGGCCACCAGCAGCGAACCTGCGCTGCCGGTCGGGAGCGAAACGGCCACAACGGCAGTTGATCTGGATGATGAGACGGCGCGCACCGAAACGATTTTTTTACCCTCCGAGCAGGAACCTGTTGCGAATCTTCGTGCAGATCGAAGTCCTGCGGTGTCGAAAGTTTCCAAAGACGGACAAAAAAAGTCCGGAGCAACGCGACGTCAACCAGATCGCCGGTCAAACTGGCGAGAGACCACGATCAATTTGACCGTGACCGTAGTGGTCGTCGCTTCCATGATTTGGCTCCTTTTCTCGCTGAAGCCGGAAAACACGCAAACACCGGTATCGGAAGCGCCGCCCGTCCGGGTGGCGGTGCAAGCAGATCAGCAGGACAACCCCCAAAAACCGCAGTCCGAAACTCACCCGATACCGCCTCAGACGCAGACACCCGCAAGAAATGAACCTCAGCAGGAAAAGGCGTCCGCCACTGTCATGGCACGTGCGGCCTCGCCCGGGCAACCGCCCCCGGAAACCCGTGGCGCATCTGAAGCCGTCTCTGAACAACCTGCCTCAACGCCTGCCGAGGGCCGCGAAGAGACCAAGGTTTCACCTCTCCCCATCAAGCACATTGCCAGCCGATCAAAGCAGGTGGCATCGGCACGCTCCATCTCAGTCGAGTCCTTGTTGGCAAATGGAGAGAAGAATCTGAAAAACTACCGACTCACCACACCGGAAACGGACTGCGCCTATTTTTATTTCAAGGAAGCCTTGCGTCTGGATCCTCGAAATGCCGCTGCAAGAAAAGGCATTTATCGTATCGGAGATGCCTATGGCCGGCTGGCAGCCAGCGAAATCAGCCGGTTTCAATATGAAAAAGCGCAGGGGTATGTCAATACAGGCCTGAAGGTCGCCCCGAACCATGTCCATTTACTGGCCCTGAAAAAGGAACTGGCACGGCCGCGTCCGTTGATCATTCTTGAAGATGTCGGCGAGAAGGTAAAAAATTTGTTTGATTGATTTGGGTTTTGATCGTGAGACACGCCGTATACGCCCTTTCTGGAGCTTTTTTTGCTATTCAATATGCCTTAGATGGCTTGCTGTTGACACGCCCTGTACTGGGCGACCCCGAATCCGCCGAATCCAGATTCTTTGCAGGACGAAGAAAACCTTTTAAATTTCCAGGGCAGAAAACAGGAGCGGCAGGTCGAGGTTCCGTGCAAAGTGATCCGCCAGTTTGTCGTATTCCCGGTCCCTCGCTGCCAACCCCGCAAGCCCTGCCCCCCTCACATCCTCGAGCCCGACGACGCCCAGCCACCGTCGCAGGATCTTGGGATCGTCGAACAGGCCGTGAAGGTAAGTCCCGATGAATCGGTCGTCTTCGGAAATGCAGCCGTCCATCTCCCGGCAGGCCTTGCCGTTTCGCTCCACCACCGACAGCAGCGGCCGGCCGCCGGAGGCCTTCGTCCGGCCCATGTGGATCTCGTAGCCGAGGCCGGCGTCCTTTCCCCAATGAAACCGGGTAAGGGTGGTCGTCTTGGGCGCGGCCAGGACGGTTTCCACGGGCAAAAGCGACAGGCCGGAAGTCGACCCGGGCGTCCCCTCCAGGCCTTCCGGGTCGTGCACGGCGGTACCCATCATCTGATAGCCGCCGCAGATGCCGGTCACCTTTCCGCCTTCTTGAACGTACCGGTGGATCTCTTTTTCCCACCCGGTGTCGCGGACCCATTGCAGATCGCCCCGGGTGTTCTTGGATCCGGGAAGAATCAGAGCTCGCAGACTCGCAAGCGGTTGGGGCTTCTTCAAAAACACCAAGTCGAAATCCTCTACACCTTTGATGGGATCGAAATCCGTGAAATTGGAGATGTGCGGCAGATTCAGCACCGCCAACGTCGGCCGGGCCTCCGGATCGAACCGTGCATCTTCTGCCGTGTCGAGCAGCACCGAATCTTCGGCGTGGATGGCAATGTCGGAAAAGCGGGGCACCACCCCGAAAACCGGCTTTTTCGTCTTTTCCTCGATCCACCGGACCCCGTCGTCAAACAGTTTCCGATCCCCCCGGAACCGGTTGACGATAAAACCGGCGATGCGATCCCGCCGCTCCGGCGGCAGGCATTCGAGGGTGCCCACAATCTGGGCAAACACGCCTCCCCGGTCGATGTCGGCCACGAGGACGACCCTTGCCTCGGCTGCTTCGGCCATCGGAAAATTGACGATGTCCCTTTCAGCCAGATTCACCTCTGCGCATGATCCGGCGCCTTCGATCACGATCACATCGAAGCAGCGGCGCAATCGGTCAAACGCAGCGCGCACCGCTGAAAATAATCTGTCCTTTTCCCGGTAGTAGGCCGAAGCCGAACGGTCGCCTAAAACCTCTCCTCCTAGCACGACCTGGGACCCCTTGTCCCCCGCGGGCTTCAAAAGAACCGGGTTCATGTCCACGTGGGGAGCAACCCGTGCCGCCTCGGCCTGGACGATCTGAGCCCGTCCCATCTCCAGTCCCTCTGCGGTCACCCCGGAGTTGTTGGACATGTTCTGGCCCTTGAAGGGGGCCACCCGGTGGCCCCGGTTCGACAGGATGCGGCACAAGGCGGCGGCCGTTACACTCTTTCCCACTTCAGAAGCGGTCCCGAAGACGGCCACCGCGCGGGCAAGGTGGTCTTTCCATGCTTTCATGACAGCAGACCTCCCGAATGAAACTGTGCTCGAAGGCAAATGCATCGAGGCAAAAAATTACTAAATTCCAAGCACCAAATTCCAATATCCAAACAAGCATCAAATTCCAATATTCAAACGGGGACAAACGCTTTTTAAGGTTTTGTTTGGAATTTGGTGCTTGAGATTTGGACATTGTCTTGAGCCTTGAATCGACCAGCCATCGCCGGCCTGGAACCCGGCTCTTTGCTTCACACCCACTCCAGGACCCGATCCCCGGGCAACCGCCCGCAGGCATTTTCGGCTGGCCCCGGGTTTTCCTTGACTTTCTCGAGTGCTTTTCCTACAAAGGCTGCACATCGTGTCCAGGCGCTCCATGGAGCTGAAAAGGGAACCCCGTGGAAATCGGGGACGGGCCCGCCGCTGTAATCGGGGACGAACGCCGCAGGCTGCCACTGTTCTTTACGGAACGGGAAGGCGCGGCAACTAGGATGATCCGAGAGTCAGAAGACCTGCCTGGACACGGGGCATGTTGCTTTCGCGGACGGAAGGCGTGCCCGGCATATCTGAGGATGAAAACGGGAGATCCCGGATCGAAACTATTTCGATCCGGGATTTTTGTTTTCGGCGGGCCGCAGCCACTCACACAAACACGGAGACATGGAGGAAAAACAGTGAAGACAAAGGAGTTGTTGGCGGCCGCTTTCATAATCTTTCTGGTCCAGACACCCCTGGCCTGGGCAGAAGAAACATCGACGGCAAAAGAAGCGCCGGTCATGGGCGAAGTCGTCGTCACGGCGACCCGGACCGCGCGGGAAGTCGAAAAGATTCCGGCCCGCACGGCCGTGATTACCGCCGAAGACATCGAAAAAAGCGGGGCGCAATCGGTGCCAGACGCCCTTCGCATGCTGCCGGGCGTGTTCGTTTCGGACCTGAACGGAAACGGCGTCAACCAGACCGTCGACATCGGGGGCTTCGGTGCCACCTCGGACCGGCATGTGGCGGTGGTGATCGACGGCCGCCGCATCAATCCCATCGACCAGGCCGGAGTCCGATGGAGCACGGTCCCCATTGAAACCGTCGACCGGATCGAGGTGCTTTACGGTTCCGGAAGCGTTTTGTACGGCGACAACGCGGTGGGCGGGGTGATCAACATCATCACAAAGGATGTCGTCGAAGGAGTCGGCGGCGATGTGGAAGCTGCCGGGGGGACCCTGCAAACCCACAAGGTTCGTGCCGGCTTCAATGCCGCCGGTGAGTCTGCGGGTATATATGTCAGTGCGAACAGATACCGCTCTGAAGGATACCGGGACAGAAGCACGGTGGACAGAAAAAACCTGTTTGGCAAGTTTCGTGCCGATTTGAGCGATTCGGTGGTGCTCTCCGGAAACGGGAGTGTCGACGATGCCAGCTACGAATTTCCTGGTGCCCTTACCGAGGCGCAGGTGAACCAGGATCGGGAACAGGCGGCCAATCCCAACGACGAGGGTGCGGACGAAACCTTTTCCGGCAATCTGTCATTGGACACCGACTTTGCAGCGTTCGGATCGCTCAATCTGACCGTTGGCATGCAAAATGAAAGCAGAAGCAGCGACATCGCCTCCTGGTTCAGCTATATGATGTTCGATGTGGAAACCGCCAATGCGAATGCCAAGTATGTTCTCGACCAAGACCTGATCGGGAGGGAGAATCGGCTCACCATCGGCGTCGACTACTACGATACCGATTACGAGGCCTTCCGGGATTTTTTCAAAGGGGGCACGGCAAACCGCTACGATCACAGGAAACAGACCCTGAGCGCCTATATCCAGGACGAACTCGAGGTTTTCGACGATCTCATCCTCAACGCCGGCGCCCGATTGGAGCAGCCCGACATCGAGTTGACCTCCAATGTCGGCGGGACGTCTACCGAAAAGAACATCGACGATTCCGAAACCGCATGGAATATCGGGCTTTCCTATGCCTTCATGCCGAAATCCAAGGTTTATGGACGAATCTATCGATCGTTCCGATATCCGGTGGTGGACGAATATACGAATTTGTTCACCGGCGCCGTCAACGATCAGTTGAAACAGGAAAACGCCGTCGGCTATGAACTGGGTGTCCGCTTTTCACCTTTTCCCTCTCTGACCGCCAACATCAGGGGATTTCTGATGAACGTGGAAGATGAAATCGCCTGGAACAATGCCACGAATCAGAACGAAAATCTGGACGAGACACGGCACAGCGGCGGCGAACTGGATATCGCCTACCGGCCTTTGGATCTGTTGACGATTTTTGGAAATGTCGGCTACACCGAGGCCGAATTCACCGGAGGCGCCAACGATGGAAAAACCATTCCGCTGGTGCCCGACTGGAAGGGAAAGGCCGGAGTGGAAGTCACCCCGATGGAAAACCTACGCCTGCGACTGACTTACAACTACGTCGGTGAACGATACTTCGGAGATGACAGTGCCAATGTTCACCAGCCAATGGACTCATACAGCACCGTGGATGCCTATGCATCATATCTGTATGAAAACATTGAAATATTCATGAACGGCAGCAATATTTTCGGAGAAGCGTATTCGGACGCGGGATATTACCAGTTTTGGATCCCCAACGTTACCTTCTATCCCATGCCTGAAACCGTGTACTATGGAGGGGTTCGGGTTTCGTTCTGATCCGTGTAAATCCTTGCCGGACCGATGGAGAATCGTCTTTCATGAAGCCGGGTGCTCTCGGAAAAACAGCGGCAGTTGCCGGAGCGGTTCTGGTCGCGATCTTCCTGACCGCCGCCTTTGCCGGATCTGGCTTCGCCTCCGGCCAGGCAGCCCCTGTTCGGGCGCCAGCGGCAGTAGTGGATCCGCCGCGGCGGATCGTCTCCCTGCTGCCGGCGGCCACCGAGATTCTCTTCGCGCTAAGGGCCGGCGATGCCGTCAAGGGCATCACCTATCACAGCGAGGGGCTGCCGGAAGCCGCTGGCAAACAAATCGTCGGCGGCTTTTTCCATCCGTCGATCGACAGGATCACGGCCCTGGATCCGGATGCGGTTTTCTTTGCGCCGATTCACCGGGAGGTGGCCGCCGCCTTTGCCGGCACCGGCGTCCACCGGGTTCGCATCGACATCGACAGCATCGAAGAAGGGCTTTTCACCATCGACCGGATCGGCAGGATCCTCGGGCGTGAGGACAGGGCCGAAGAAATCATCGAAGCCATCCAAACCGACCTTTCACTGGTTCGCAGGAAGACCGAACGCCTTGCCGGGTCAAAACGGCTGAGGGTGCTGCGGATCATGAGCACCGACCCGCTGATGGTCCCCGGAGACGACTCGTTTCAAAACGAGATGATCCGGGCCGCCGGGGGAATTACTCCGGTGCTCGGAAAACGCGGACAGGCCGTGGCCATGAGCAAAGAAGAATGGGCGCGATTCGACCCCCAGGTGATCTACGGCTGCGGCGGGCACGTGCGCCTTTCCGATCCGCTGTTTTCTGAACCCGGCTGGAATGACGTCAAAGCGGTTCAAAAAGGAATCCTGTACGACTTTCCCTGCGATCTGACCTGCCGGGTCGGAATTCACACCGCCGACTTCGTCTCCTGGCTGTCGGCCCGGTTGTATGAAGAGATTTATGCGCAAAGGGACAATCTCGTCCTCGAGGAGAAGGTCGTGAAAAATCGGCTGCTGCCGCTGGAGATTGAATATGTCAAAGCGGCAAAAGTGGCCGAGTCCCGGATATGGGATTTTACCAACAAGACATTGCTCGTCGACATTGCAGAACCGATGGCCGTGCTGTCCACCTTGGAGGGCCGGAGGGAAAACATTCAAACAGTGGGCAACCACTATGCCCCGCCGCCGCTGTGGAAAATCGCTTACGGGGGCGGTGTCGAGCCGATTCGAAACCGGGTGCTTTCGGTGGTTGACCGGCCGGCCGGATCGACGGCCCTGCTCTTTACCGGCGCCGACATGGATCATTTGGCTGCGGCCACGGCCTCTTTCAAGGCCCTTTCGGTGACAGCCCTGGTCACCGCCGGCGCCTGCGGAAACGCCATGCGGATGGGAAAAGACCCGGGCGGATTCTACGAGCCGGGCACCATCAACATCGTTCTGCTGCCCGGGGCCCAATTGACGGACCGGGCCATGAACCGCGCCGTAATCACCGCCACCGAGGCGAAAACCGCTGCCCTGCTCGACCTGGACGTGCGAAGCACCAGGAGCGGGTCAAGGCACCGGGCCACCGGGACCGGCACCGACAACATCATCGTTGTCCAAGGGCGGGGCCAGCGGATCGACAACACCGGCGGCCACAGCAAAATGGGCGAGCTCATCGCCCGGGCGGTCTACGATGCCGTCTGCGACGCGCTCTACCGGCAAAACGGCCTGCATGCCAACCGAAGCGTATTTCGCCGGCTACAGGAAAGGGGCATCGACCTCTTCGAGCTTCTGGCGGCGTCGTCCTGCGAATGTGTCGGCGACAAGAGCCGGGCGCTGCAGGACCTGGAGAAAGTCCTTTTGACCCCCCGGTATGCCGCATTTCTATTGTCTTCGTTTTCCTTGAGCGACGACTACGAAAAGGGGCTGGTCCCGGATCTGTCTGCCTTCCGGGATCAGTGCCGGCAACTCGCTCAGGAGATTTCAGAAAGGCCGGGCTTGCCAATGGACTTGCTGGTACCGCCGGGATCGCTGCCCCTGGTAATCGAAGAAGCGCTCAATGCCCTGCTCAACGGCGTCCGAAAGGGGCGGCGGTGATGGAGGCTGGTATGAGCCCCGCCGCCGGCCGCGAGGCGATCAGTTTGATCAATGACCCAACTTTGGGGGTAGTTTCATATGAGGGCTTTGCGAGGTAACAACAGATGATGCAATTTCTGCTGAGCGGCGGACCGATCATGGTTCCGCTGCTGGCCTGCTCTGTGGTCGTTCTCACCGTCGTGTTGGAACGGTTGATGTTCTGGAACCGGATCGACCGAAACCGGAACGCGAAGCTGGTGGACGAGGTCCTGGAACACAGCCGGGTGGGAGACTGGGAAGCGGTCCGGACCAAAACCCGGCATTCGAAGGACTACATCGTCAAGATTCTGGTCAATGGAATCCTCCACCGGCAGTTTTCGATGATCAAGGCCATGGAGTCGGCGGCAGCCGAGGAAATCCGCAGGATGCGGCGCTTCATGACGATTTTAGATACCATGATCACCGTGGCGCCCCTTCTGGGAATATTTGGAACGGTGCTGGGGATCATCCAATCCTTCGACGTGCTGGGCACCACCGGAATCGAGCACCCGGAAGCCGTCACCGCCGGCATCGCCCAGGCCCTGATCACCACCGCCACCGGCTTAGGGATCGCGATTTTCACCGTCTTTCCCTACAATTATTTCAACTCCCGGGTCGAAGGCGCCGCCCTGTCCATCGAAAAATACGCCACGAGCCTGGAGATCGTCTACGGGAAGCTGGCCGGCGGCAAGGAAGGCAGCGGAGAGGCGCCATGAAGCTTGACCTGCCCACCACCCGCAAGGTCCGCATCGAGATGCTCCCGCTGATCGACATCGTCTTTTTGCTGCTGGTCTTTTTTATCTACGCGATGCTCTCCATGGCCGTGCACCGGAGTCTGCCGGTGAATCTGCCGACATCGTCATCCGCCAAAATCGACAAGACGGCGAATCTGTCGATCACCGTCCGGGCCGACGGATCCATCTTCGTTGACAAAGAAAGCGTATCGCTTGAAACCCTGAACAGGATCCTGATCAAGCGCGCAGAACATTTTCCGGAATCGGGCGTGCTGCTTTTCGCAGACCGAAGCGTCTCTTATCAACGGCTGTTTTCGGTCCTGGACAGGATTCAAAAGGCGGGACTTTCCCAGGTGTCACTCCAGGCCGAAGCGGGGCCGGAAGCCCCATGAGACGGATGCTCCTGGCCGCAGCCTTTGCCCTGGCCTTCCACGGCTGGCTGCTCAGCTCCCAGTGCGCCTGGCTCCTGCCCGAGAGTCCGACCGCCGCCCTGCGCCGCAGCGTGAAAATTTCGCTGACCCCGGCGCCTTCGACTCCGGAAAAGCCCGCCCCCGCCTCGACGCCCGCCGAAAAAAAGGATCTGAAGCCGCCGCCTGAGGTAGCTTCCCAGGTCGAACCCGGAAAAAAGCCGGCACCGCTGGTCAAGAAGGAAAAACCGCCGGCCCCGAAGCCGGCGCCGGCAGTTCAGAAAACACTTGTCGAAGCGCCCTCGCCAAAACCGACGGCAAAAACGGAACCGGTGATCGAAGCTCCGCCTCCTGCGCAATTTTCCAGTCTTTTCGACTCGGTGAAACCCTCCAACGACGCGCCGTTCATCCCGGAAGGGATCGCCGCGCTTTCCAGAGACGCCGAGGCCTCACCGTTCGATGCGAAAGAGACAAATGCCCCGCGCGGCGCCGTCGAGGACGCCGGCCCTGCGCTGACCGAAGCACGCCCTCTCTACCGCGAGAATCCTCCTCCGGAGTATCCTCGCCTCGCCCGGCGCCGCGGGTATCAGGGAACGGTGATCCTCGATGTGCTGGTGGACAAAACCGGCGGCGTCAAACAGCTGAAAATCGAAGGGTCGAGCGGTCACGGCTCCCTGGATCGGGCGGCGAAACAGGCGGTGAAACGATGGCGTTTTGCGCCCGGCCGCCGGGGCGACGAGCCGGTGGACATGTGGGTGAAGGTGCCGGTGCGCTATGAACTCAAATAAAATCGCTGCCGCCTTGGCGTCTTGCCGGTTCAATCGTTTTGAAATTCAGACGACAGAGGACAGAGGACAGACCCAAAGAAACCTTCCGATGAGTCTTTCGAGCGGTTGCTGTCATCTGTCATCTATTTTCTATTCTCCTTGCTGCCGAACACCTTCTTTAGCAGTTCGGTCACCCGGGCGGCAGGATCTTC
>Ga0272443_10004809_pt1 | contig 14397 bp, 12 predicted proteins | sample SSMAcet12_FD_193581 | JGI IMG/M metagenome (GOLD analysis project Ga0272443, IMG submission 193581) | Marine sediment archaeal communities from Little Sippewissett salt marsh, Falmouth, MA, United States - SSM-Acet-12 | ecosystem: Environmental > Aquatic > Marine > Wetlands > Sediment ...
TCTCGATCACCTTGCCGATGGAGTTGGCCGCGTTGCCCAACTCATCCATGTTGGTGGAGGCGCTGGAGGCCTTGTGGGCCGCTTCGTCGGAAATGTTGCGGGCCTTTTCGGCGTTCTGGGCGATCTCGCCGATGGTGGCGGTCATCTCCTCGGCGCGGCCGAGACGGTATTGGCCTTTTCCGACGACTCCTGGATGCCCTAGGTCATTCGATCGGAAATAGTGGACAGTTCGGTGGAGGACGAAGAGAGGGTGTCCACACCACCGGCAATTTGCTTGATGAGATCCTGCAGCTTGTCCATGAAGGTATTGAACCAGGTGGCCAGATCGCCCAGCTCATCCTTGGCGCCTTCCGCCAGGCGCTTGGTCAGGTCGCCCTCGCCCCGGGCGATGTCCTTGAGTCCGTCAACCATGGCGTTGACCGGCCGGGTGATCAGACGGGAGATGAACCAGGCCAGCACAATGCCCGCTGCAACCCCAAGCAGAATTGCCAAAAGCAGCGTGGCGAGGGTTGATCTGTAGGTGGCATGGGCATTCTCACGGGCCCTTTTGGCCAGTTCGAGGTTGATTTCGGTCAGCTTGTCCAACTGATCGCGCATCTGTTCGAAGTGCGTTTTGGCATCGCCCAGGGTCATGACGATGGCCCGTTGCGTGCCTCCTGTCCTGACCAGTTCGACGACTTCCTTTGAGTTTCTTTGCCACTCCATCCGGGCCTTGTCGTAGACGCTGAACAGCTCTTTTTCCGCCGCGGTACCGGCCAGGGCCTTGTATTTGTTCCACCGCGAAGCGGATTACTTGAAATTGGTTTTGTATTCTTCAACGAATTGTCTGAACAGCTCCGAATCGGGATCGGTGAACATCATGGAACGCTCGGCCACCAGCAGTTGCTGCAGGTCGCGGTCGGCTTCGATCACTGGGCATCTGCACGGAAAAGATGTTCTCCAGGTCGGTCTGAATGCCTTTCATGCTGCGGTAGCCGGTGATGCCGATCACCCCCATGAATACCACCATGATGCCGAACGCCGACATCAGTTTCGTTCTGATTTTCAGGTTGTTGATCAAATTCATGCTTTTCGTCTCCTATCGTTTTTATTTTGAATCGGTATTCAATTCGAAAGTAAAATCAAATTTACGGACACCCTTTTTCAGCTATCCTCATGTCAAATAGAATTTTGGCAGCTTATGAAAAATCATGAGCGCTGACCGCATACCCGACCGTTTTTGTTGTTTGCGAATCGGGTTCGAAGAATAGGGGATAGCCAAAAACCGTGGCCATAAGAGAAACGCCGACGCCAGATTGCGGCTGGACAAATTCAATTGATGGCTGAAAACAATTCACCATTAGAGGGGAAGCGGGTTTTACAGGTTTTTTTTGGGGGGGGCGAAAATCAGGAAGACTGAACAGGTGGGGCAGGTGCCTTTGGCCGGGTCAGGTCAGCATGTAAAAACCGAGGGTCACGTCGCAGGTGTCCGTGCTGGTAAACTGGCAGCCGATGATCCCATCGGTCACCGAACGCACCACCACTTCTTTCTGGATCACCGATCGGGCGGTGTTATCCAGAGTGAACTTCACACGGAAGCGGTCCTTGACCCGGATGTCTTGATTGTCGAGAAATTTGAATCCGATCCCGTTGCGGGAGAGGTTGTTGATCTGAATTCCGCCCCAATCGTCGGATTTCATGGCGATGCGGTCGCCCGGACCGCGAATGAAGACCCCTTCCAGATTGACCGCTTTGCGATGTTCACGGCGAAGCTCGACCTTGAAGAACATCTCATTGCCGCAAATGCAGGTTGCCTTAATCCGGGTGCCCAATGTTCGAATTTCCGAAATATCGATCAGCTTCTGGCGGTTGCAGTTTTTGCAGGCGACGTTGGCCGTCTTGCCGTCTTTCAGCAGAACCGTACCCAGGTCCGCCGGGTCGTCCGGTTCGCCGGGTTCGATATGCCAAGCCGCCTCTTTTCTGGCAGTCGGCACTGGTGTGCTGTCGATGACCTCGATGGGACCTTTGTATTCGAACAGGTCTTCACCCGCGGTTCCAGAAGCCGGGGCGACGAACCGGAAAAGGGGCTCTCGTGTTTTGGCCGGAGTTTCTTCGATCCGACGCCGGAGCAGTGCATTGACGATGGCTCCACCAACGCATTTGATCAGGCTGCGGGTGTCCCGCGGCCAGGCGACGGGCTGCCGAACGGCGTCGCAGCCGATGACGCCCAGCAGACGGTGGCCGTAAAACAGCGGTGTGACGATCAGCGACTTGATGCCGGCGGCGTGAAACGTTTCGTGCACGGCGCGAACATCCGGAACCAGTTCGGCCAGGTTTTCGACAGCGATGATATTGCCATTATACGTCGGTTGGAAAAGTGCAGCGAACGGTGCCAGGTCGGCACCCTGCAGGTTGGCGGACGGCGAATCGATGCCTTCGGACGTCCACTCGTGAGTGACGGAAAGGCACGTGCCGCGATCATGGAACAGGCAGACATAGACGCGATCCGCCTTGGATAGCAGCCCGACTTTTTCCAGGCAGAAAAAAATGATTTCATCGATATCGGCTGTGGACCATACGGCCAGATCGTCGATGATGGAAAACATCAGGTTGACGAAATCTTCCTTGAATTGCAGCGACTCCAAGGCCTGCCGGTAGGGGCTGATATCCTCCACGGCCAGGAGCATTCCGGGAAGGCGCTGGTTGGGCGTCTCCAACGGCTGGGCGTTGACCCGTGCGGACCACAGGGCGCCGTCTTTCTTTTTCAATTTGATTTCAAAGGGCGTCTGTAGTTCACCGGAAAAGATCCGACTGCGGTTGATGTAAAAAACGGACTGGTCGTCCGGGGCAATGAACAGGCTGATGGGTTTTTTCATTAAAAAGGACCGGTCGGCGCCCAGCATCTTTACGGCCTGCGCGTTGATGCCGTCGATGAGGCCGGCCTTGTCCAGCGAAATCAGGCCGGTGCGCGACGCCTTCAACAGGCGGGAGCAGTCGGCCAGTTTCTTTTTAAGAATATCGGGTTTCAATACAGTTTTTTCAATTCTTCGGATGCTTTCAGGGCCAGATCCGAATCTTCGGTAAATTCGATGGCCCCTCTCAAGGCCAGCCTGGCGCTGTTGTAATCGCCCAAAAGGCGGTAGGTTTTGCCCAGTTCCAGCAGCACGACCGGATTATTCGGACTTTCCGAGGCGATTTTTTCGAGCAGGGTCCGCGCTTGGTGCAACCTTCCAGTAGTCAGATAGGTTCGGCCCAGATTCAACTTGGCGATTGCGAAATCGGGCTTCAGCTCCAGGGCCTCTTCCAGATACTTACGGGACTTGTCGTAGTCGCCCTTGTTGTAATAGGCCCAGCCCAGATTGGACAATGGATAGTGCGGCGTGGCGTAAAGCATGTCCTTGGTCACCGGTTCGAGTACCGCAATGGCTTTGTCCCACTCTTTAAGGGCCAGATAGACGCTTCCCAGATTGTTTTTGGCCAGGGAGTAGTCGGGTTTCAACTTCACTGCTTTTTCGAAATGCGCCACGGCCAGTTCGTACTTCTCTTTGACCATGTAAACCAACCCGAGGTCGTTGTGCATGGTCGGGTCCTCGGGGTTGAGTTTCTCCGCCTTGTACAGCTCTTTCAGCGCGGCCGTGTACTGCTTTTCTCTTAAGTAGGCTTCTCCCAGATCCCTTGCGGCGCGAGCCTTTTTCTTGTTCTGGGGAGAGATGGTGCTTGTCGGTGCACAGGCGGAACAGAAAACCGTTACACATAAAAGCAAAAGGATAACCCGCGTTGGGCGGCATGTCATATTCCGGTCCTTTCTATGGTTGCATGCATCAGCGAAAGTCGTAAAATCATCCTATTGCCCCATTCCCTGGATCCGGAACAAACGGATGCCCCGGTCCCGAAGGAAAATTTCGATCAGTTGGGGAATCGGCCGCTCGGTAAACAGGCGGTTCTCTCCGTTGGTCATGGGGATGAGGATGCCGTTGATGGCAATGGTGGTGTTGAATTCGGCGGGCCGCTCGGCACCGTAAAAGACAGGTCCGGCGGTATAGGCCATGCCCGCAGCGTCCATCACCTGCTGGATGATTTCAACCGCGCCGGCATCCACCGGAACCTGCAAAATTTCCAGCCCCGTCTTTCGGATGGCGTTCACCGCATCACCATAGAGGTCGCCGAAATCAACGAGGACTTCTCTGCCGTTACCGAAAGAGAGAAGATTGGACAGGGCCTGGACCTGAATGCCGGCGTACGGAAAGCTGATGCCCGTGTTGGGCGAATAGCGAAAATCCATGCTCGCTGCAAAGGAAGCGAGCAACGCTTTCTGGCTGGATCCGTCGATGAATCCGGCATTATCCGTATCGTTAACGGGAAACCTCAGCGGCTCCGTCTGGCTTGCGCCGGAGACCAGTTCATTCAGGATGATGTCATTCTGGTCCAGGTAGCGGATGATAGCGTCATGGGTTCGCTGGGACGGGTCCGCGATGGGCGTAATGCAGGTGTGACGGGGAACCTGCCCGTCGGCGGCGGTTTCGGTCCGGATCCATTTGGCGCTGACCCGGATGGCCGCGGCGCCGTCATTGAAAGAGAGCTGGTTGGCCGAGGCCGCATCGGAAAGGGCGGCGAAAACCGCTTCGATGATTTCCCGGGACGAGGCGTTTTCGCCCACCTTGACCACTTTGACATCCTCCCAATAGGACTGGATCAGCGGCAGATCCACATTCATGACCTTATCCTGGGAGGTCAGGACCACTTTGGAGCCGTTGCCCATGTCGATCATGGGGTAGCGGGAAAGATCCAGTTCGAAATCCCGCCCCTGCTTCATGGGGAGAAAATAAGTCCCCTTGTTCAACAGGCGCCCGCCGATCATCGCTGCCGCCTCGCCGGCAGGCCCGGCGTTCTCCGGCTGTTCGACGGGCGTTCTCTGGGTTGCAGCGGCGGCAGCAGGGCGGGGCTGGGCGGCGGCTTCGGACGCCGCTGCTTCGGGCATCTCTTCGACCAGCTTGCCGTCCTTGTCGAACAGGGCGCTGTACCACTTTTTCTGCCGGATGGAGGGATCCGGCATGTGGATCTTCTGGCCGGCGTAAATCCGGTCGATGTCCTTGATATGGGGGTTGGCGGATTTGAACAGCTCGATCCCCTGGCGATAGGTGAGGTTGCCGAAACGCCCGCCGAAGCGGTTGGCAATCAGCTTGGAAACCGTGTCGCCCCGTTTAACGGTATAGGTTCGGGTGTTCTTTTTGATCATCTCCTTGGGGTTGTTGATCATTACGAAGGGGATGGTGACCATGCCCGAGGATTGTCCCGGAAGGGTGCCCTGGGTCAGCTTTTTCAAGGGAATGTCCACCACTTGCCCCGGACGGATGCGGTCGATGTCTTTCACGTGGGGGTTGAGGCGCTGGAAGATGCCCAGAAACTCCCGGAAATCTTCGTGGGCGATTTCACCTTTTTGCCGGAAAATTTTGAGCACCCAGTCTCCCCGCTGGACCTGGTAGGGATCGCAGAGGATGTCCCAACCGCGGTCGTAGCGCACGACATAGTCCTTGTAGAGCATGGCGCCATGGCTGTCGAAGGCCGGAAACAGGAGTAAGGCCGTCAATGCCGAAAGCAGACACCAGAAAACGCTCACACCCGGGAACCGTTTGATAACGCGCATCGTATTCGTCCTGAAATTGGGGTTTCAGACCTTTTTCTTCAGATCCAGCGATTCGGCAATCTGTTTGGATACGGCATCGACGAAGCGGTCGAATGCTTCCCCTTCCAGCGGCTGGCCCGCCTCCGGGACTTTTTCGACGGATTCCGGACGGACATAGCGCGGCCGGTTGACCAGATCCGGGTTCGGCCGGACGGCATATCCTTCGGGGAAGCTGTCCTGAAAATACATGTCCTGAAAGCCGGCGAACTTGAGGGCGTGGGCGGTGGAGTCCACGATGGCCGTCTCTTTGGCATCGACATCCCCGTTTTGCATGGCCACCATCAGCCCGGCCAGCGACTCGCCGCCATGGGTGCAGGCGATGTGCCCGTTGCGGTTGGCCGTGAGCTGCCAGTCCATGATGTCCTGTTCGGAAACCTCGGCAAAGAACACCCGAAGGCCGCCGGCGGTGCGGTTGTAACGCTCCACCAGGTGGATCACCCGGGGCATGGAAACCGGGTTGCCGATCATGGCGGCCTGGGCCACACTGGGTTTGACAGTCATGGGCACGAACTTGCGCGGCCCGTCTTCGGGCTGGCAGTAGTATCGATAGACCGGGTTGGCGTGCACGGATTGAACACCGACGATCTTGGGCAGGGCGTCGATGATGCCGGCTTCGAAGAATTTAAGAAAGCCGCTCATCACGGCGGTGATGTTGCCCGCGTTGCCGATGGGCACCACGACCACCTTGTCCGCCATGGCGTAGTCGAAATCCTGTGCGATTTCATAGGAGTAAGACTCCTGGCCCAGGATGCGCCAGGCGTTTTTGGAATTGAGCAGGGCCACGTTGTACCGCTCGGAAAGGGCTTCGACAACCTTCATGCAGTCATCGAACACCCCGGGGATTTCGAAGACATCCGCACCGCTGCCCAGAGGCTGGGACAACTGCTGCGGGGTCACCTTCTTGTGGGGCAAAAGGACCGCCGACTTGATTTTCGGCTTGAGATAGGCGGCATACAGGGCCGCGGCGGCGCTGGTGTCTCCCGTGGAGGCGCAGATGGAGAGGACCTCGTCCACATGCCCTTCCTGGATGAGAAAATTGATGTAGCTCAACGCACTGGCCATCCCCCGGTCCTTGAAAGAGGCGCTGGGGTTCTGGCCGTCGTTTTTGTAGAAGAAGCGGATACCCGCCTTTGCCTGCAGGCGTGCGTTGGCCTCCACCACGGGCGTGTGGCCTTCTCCCAGGTACACTACGGATGAAAGGGGAATCACGGGGCCGATAAACTCGTGGTAGCGATAGATGCCCTTGACGGCCGGGTCTTTGAGCATGCACCGGTAGTCGAGGATTTGCCGCCACGTCTCGCCGTCGATGGCCTTGAGACGTTCGAATCGGCGATCATGCAGGAGCAGTACGCTGCCGCAGTCCGGGCAGGTGTACAGCAGCGTTTCGATGCCGTGCTCCTTCCGGCAGGCCAGGCAGCGATAGACCATCTCGCCGTCCGGCTTCGGGATCAGGTGCGGCCGAATCGCTTCGGGGAACGGGTCGCGTTTCATGATGCAAGGACTTCCATCCCGCCCACGTAAGGCCTGAGCGCTTCCGGGATGACGACGCTGCCGTCCTCCTGTTGACAGTTCTCCAGCAGGGCCGCCAGGGTCCGGCCGACGGCCAGACCGCTGCCGTTAAGGGTGTGCACCAGACGGGTGCCCTTTTTCCCTTTTTCCTTGAAGCGGATGTTGGCCCGTCGGGCCTGGAAATCCTCGAAATTGCTGCACGAGGAAATTTCCCGGTAAACGCCCTGGGAGGGCATCCAGACCTCGATGTCATAGGTCTTGGCCGACGAAAAGCCGATATCCCCCGTGCACAGGTCGATGACCCGATAGGGCAATTCCAGGCGGCGCAGAACCGTTTCGGCGTTGTCCAGAAGGGTTTCCAGTTCATCATAGGAAACCTCCGGCCGGGTGAACTTGACCAGTTCCACCTTGTTGAACTGGTGCTGGCGGATCAGCCCGCGGGTGTCCTTGCCGTAGGAGCCGGCTTCGGAGCGGAAGCAAGGGGTGTAGGCGGTGTAGTACACCGGCAGCAGGGAGGCGTCCAGGACCTCCTCCTGGTGGATGTTGGTGACCGGGACTTCAGCCGTCGGGATGAGAAAATAATCCAGGTTTTCCAGCTTGAACAGATCTTCTTCGAATTTCGGCAACTGGCCGGTGCCGGTCATGGTCTTGCGGTTGACGATAAACGGCGGCAGAACCTCTTTGTAGCCGTGCTCGCCAGTATGCAGATCCAGCATGAAATTGATCAGGGCGCGTTCCAGACGGGCGCCTTTGCCCAGGTAAAGCGGAAAGCGGGCGCCGGCGATTTTGGCGGCGCGGGTGAAATCCAGAATGCCCAGATTTTCTCCGATGGTCCAGTGGGGCAAAGGCTCGTAGGTGAATGTCGTGGGCTCTCCGACCGTCTTTACCACCGGGTTGTCGTTTTCGTCTTTGCCCACCGGCACGCTTTCATGGGGGATGTTGGGCAGCGCCATGATCATTTCGTCAAGCGCTGCTTCGCTCTCGGCGACTTCTTTTTCGAGGCCTTTAATGGTTGTGGAGACCGTACGCATTTTTTCGATGATGGCATCGGCGTTTTCTTTGTTGCGCTTCATTTCGGCGATCCGGTCGGAGACGCTGTTGCGCTGCCGGCGGAGTTCCTCGAGTTCGAACAGGATGCGTTTGCGGCGTTCGTCGTGGGACTGAAACGCCTTGAAGTCAAAGTCGGTGCCGCGGTTTTGCATGGCGGTTTTGACCAGTTCCAAATTTTCTCTGACGAGCTTGATTTCCAGCATAATTGTCCTTATATTCCAAAATCGTTTTAAACGGGGCCAACCATCGGATTGAAGACGGTGGTTTCAGTTCGTTTTCCAGGGTGGTGAACGGCGCTGCCGATGAGAGGCGAACACCGAGGATAAAATCAATCGAAACCTTACCCCAAGCGGTCTGATTAGTCAATAATGATTACTGGTTGAACACCGTCGCCGCCTTTTCGTCCGGTGGTCGTTGCCATCGGGACGGTGAGCTTTGATCGTTGTTCTTTCGCCGCCTGTCGGACGGCCTTACAAACCGATGGTGATGCCGGGTGAAATTCCTCCGGCAACGGCTGGTAAGCCGGAAGTAAATAAACAGGAAAATGGTGACAGTGATGGATGAAGTCCGGGAGAAGAAGCAGGAAATCAGAAACGAAATCGCTACATTTTTCGACGCGCTCGAAGATGAGGTGCTGGCGGCCAACACAACGACTATCGAAAACAGACTCTTTGAATTCGCCAATTTCCTCGAATCCAAGATTGTCATGCTGTACGTGAATGCCGAAAACGAAGTCGGCACGCAGAACATCGTCAAACGGGCCTTCGAATATAGCAAGATTGTGGTGCTGCCCGCGTTCGACCCCGCCCGGTCGACCATGAAACTGATGAAGGTGGACAATCCGGACAAGGACCTGACCATGGGACCGCGCGGGATTCTTGAGCCGAATCCGGCCAAGTGCAAGACGGTGCCGCTGGATTGCATCGATATTGCCATCGTTCCGGGGATTGCCATGGACGAAAAAGGCGGGCGCATCGGCTCCGGAGACGGGTATTACGATCGGATCATTCCCGACCTGCCCATGACCACCCGCAAGGTGGGGCTGGTGTTCGAAGGACAACTGGTCCCGCAGGTGCCCATGGAATCCCATGACAAGCATGTGGATATTATCATCACCGAAAAACGGGTGATTTATAAAATTTAGGCCGCCGGCCGCAAAACCTTTCCGATAGCGCTCCTTTGCGGGGGCGCTTTTTCGTCGGGCGAAAACAGGTTTGCGGTTCCGGCATGGAAAACAGCGTTTCGGATTCAACGTTTTTGGTTTTCTGCCCACCCATTCCTTAAACTCCCCAATTTGCAATTCGGCCCTCAGGCTTCTTGACCGAACCCCCCGGAATTGGTAGACATGTGCTGGGAGAGAAATGCCGGTGAAATATCAGCGCCTGAGAAATGAAATGGTCACCAAGCAGATCATCGCCCGCGGGATCAGCGATCCGCGTGTGATTTCGGCCATGCGTGCCGTCTCCCGCCATCTGTTTGTCAGCGAAGCCATGATGGATCAGGCCTATGGCGATTTTCCCCTGCCCATCGGCGAACAGCAGACCATCTCCCAACCGTATATCGTGGCCGAAATGACCCAGGCCCTGCAAGTGACCCCCGACGACCGCGTGCTGGAAATCGGCACCGGCTCCGGATACCAGGCGGCCGTGTTGGCCCAGATCGCCTACCGCGTGTATACGGTCGAGCGCATCCACTCTCTGTACACGCGAACCCGCAAGCTGTTTGATCAGCTGCGCTACCACAACATCGTCACTCGCTATTCCGACGGAACTTCCGGTTGGAAGGAGCACAGCCCCTACGATGCCATTATCGTTACCGCCGGGGCGCCCGAGATACCCGCCGTGCTGGTCAACCAACTGGCGATGGGCGGGCGGCTGGTGATTCCGGTGGGCGACCGCCACACCCAGGACCTGATCAAGCTGGTCCGAGACGAACAGGGAATTCACCAGTCCAACCTGGGCGGGTGCCGTTTCGTCAAACTCATCGGTGAACACGGCTGGAGAGAACGCTAAATGCTCAGACGCCTGTATGACTGGGTGCTGCACTGGGCGGCCACCCCTTACGGTACCTGGGCCTTGTTTTTGCTGGCTTTTGCCGAATCCTCCTTTTTCCCTGTTCCGCCGGACGTATTGCTGATCGCCCTGTGCGTGGCCCGGCCGAAGCGGGCATTCAAATACGCCCTGATCTGTTCGGTCGGATCCATTTTCGGCGGATGCCTGGGATATCTGATCGGCTGGCAGTTCATGGCCTCGGTGGGCAGCCGCATCGTCGATTTTTACGGCCTGACGGAAAAAGTGGCCTACATTGAAACCCTGTATAACACCTACGATGCCTGGGCCGTGGGCATCGCCGGCTTCACGCCCATTCCTTACAAGGTGTTCACCATCGCCGCCGGCATGTTCAAGATCGATTTCACCGTCTTTGTCCTGGCGTCCGCGCTCTCCCGGTCGGCACGGTTTTTTCTCGTCGGCGGATTGATCTGCCTCTTCGGACCGCGCATCCAGCGTTTCATCGATCGCTATTTCAATTTGCTGGCGATCACTTTTACGGTGCTGCTGGTGGGCAGTTTCGTGTTAATCAAATACCTTTTTTAGTGTGGCGATTCCGTCAAACGTCCGAATTTTTGTTAATATCTATACTGGGCGCCTGTTTCAGTCCTAACAAGTTTTAAAACGGACTGCGGAGAATGGTTAAGATGCTTCTGGGAATCGTGCAAGTTCTGTTGGTTCTGTTCGTTGGCGCCAACCTGCTGCTTTATTTGTTCCAGGGAAAGATGATCTTCTTTCCCCAACCCACCGCAGCGGTAAACCTGTCCCGCTATGCCGACAGTGAGATTCGCCTGCAGCACGGTGACGTCACCCTTACCGGCTGGTTTTTCGAAGACCGGATCGATGCGGACCATCCCCTGATCGTCTATTACGGGGGCAATGCCGAGGACGTTTCTTTGAACTTCGCCGATCTCGGCCACTTTGCGGCCCAATCCTTTTTGTTCATGAATTACCGTGGATACGGGCAGAGCCAGGGGCGTCCGTCCGAGCACGCCCTTTGCGACGATGCCCTTTTCGTTTTCGATCAGGTCATCGCCTCTAAAGGCATCGACCCGTCCCATGTCGTTCTCATGGGGCGCAGTCTCGGGTCGGGAGTGGCCGTGCACGTAGCCGCAAACCGCCGGGTCGGCGGCGTGGTTCTGGTAACCCCCTTCGACTCGCTGGTCAACGTGGCCAAGGCCCACTATCCGATTTTTCCGGTAAGATGGCTCATCCGGCATCGCTTCGATTCGGCCGCCCTGGCGCCGGGGATTGCCGCATCGGCCCTTTTTCTTACCGCTTCCCATGACCGGATCGTGCCACCCCGCTTTGCCGACAACCTGCAGGGGGTGTGGGGCGGTCCGACCACGGCGGTCCGTATCCAAGGCACCGACCACAACACCATAGAGACCTCACCGGACTATTGGGAGGCGGTCAATGCATTTTTGTCGGCAGACTCGCGGCTGGAAACCAAGACAGAATAAATTCGACTCTGAATCCAGGCCTGGAGAAAAAGGATACCAAAGCGTACCGTTTTGATTCCAAAATGCTACCGACCCATCCATGCCCGCACCGTGGCCAAGGCCATGCTGCGGATCGCCAAACAGGATCCAGTGGGTAACCGTATCCTGACCTCAGCCGATATCGCTGGATTGGCCAGGGTTTGACGGCGCCCTGCAAAACGTGTATATCTCCCGTTCAGATTTAAGACCGACCGGTTTTACTTTTGTTTGTCACCCTTTTTCCGGAGACTTCCAATGACCATCCTCAAACATCTTTTTTCTCCCATCCAGATTGGCCGGATGCGGGCCAAAAACCGGTTGCTCATGTCGGCCATGAGCATCAATTTCGGCGTGGACGAAAACAACCATGTCACCGACCAGTTGACCGGCTACTTGGCCGAGCGGGCCAAAGGCGGGGCCGGTATGATTCTGGTGGGCGGCGGCGGCGTGCATCCCACCGGTCTTGAATTGCCCGGGCTTCCCGCCCTGTGGGACGATGCCTGCATTCCGTCCATGAAGAAAATGGTCGGTACGGTCAAGTCCTTCGATACCTGCTTCGGCATGCAGTTGATGCACGGCGGGCGCCAGTCCTACCACGACCGCAAGGTGGCGCCGTCGGCCTTACCGGCCCCGGCCGTGGTCAAGGGTGTGCCCAAGGAGTTGAACGAAGAGGGGATCGCCGAACTGGTGGCCGCTTTCGGCGATGCCGCCCGACGCTGCCGGGACGCCGGTTTCGATTTCGTGGAGGTTCACGGCGCCCACGGCTACCTGATCAACCAGTTTCTGGCTCCCAACTCGAATCACCGCCAGGACCGCTACGGCGGGAGTTTCGAAAACCGCATCCGCTTTTTTCTCGAACTGCTGGTAGACATCAAGGCCAAGGCCGGCAGTGATTTTCCAGTGGGGCTGCGGATCAACGGGGAGGATTACATCGACGGGGGTTGGACCCTTGACGATGCTCTTCGTCTGGCGCCCATCCTGGAAGAAAAGGGCGCGGACTATCTGCACGTGTCGGCCGGCGTCTACGGCTCCAAACAGTTGACCATCCCTTCCATGTACGTGGAGCATGGCTGTTTCGTACACCTGGCCGAAGCCGTAAAAAAAGTGGTGACCATTCCCGTCATCGGCGTCGGGCGGGTCAAAAGCCCGGAACTGGCCGACCGAATTTTAAAAGAGGGGCGGGCCGACGTGGTAGCCATGGGCCGGGCCCTGATCGCCGATCCCATGTTGCCGCAAAAAGCTCTGTCCGGGAATCTGAAAGCCATCCGGCCGTGCCTCGGCTGTTGCCTGGGCTGCATTCACGCCGTTTTGGCCCTGGAGCCCGGCGCCTGCGTGGTCAATCCCGACGTGGGACGGGAATATTTGATGAACGGCGATGAAAAGGCGGCAGCTCCGAAAACCGTTCTGGTGGTGGGGGCCGGTCCCGCCGGTCTGGCCGTGGCCCGCATGGCGGCCATGCGTGGACATCGGGTGACCGTTGCCGAAGAAAAAGGCTTCGTGGGCGGTCTGCTTCGACTGGCCGCAAAGGCACCCGGCCGGGGAGAGATCATGGACATTATCGATTTTCTCAACAGCGAAATCGAACGGCTGGGTGTGTCGCTGCGACTCAACACAGACGTGGACGAACGTCTGCTGGATGCCGTCCACCCGGACACGGTGGTGCTGGCGTCGGGTAGCCTGCCGGACATGCCTATCATCAAAGGGCTGTTTACCACCCGGATGGGACTGTGTACGGTGACCGAGGTGCTGGATGGAAAAATAACCGGCGACCGGGTGATCGTCGTGGGCGGGGGGCAGGCGGGACTGGTGACGGCGGACTTTCTGGCGGAAAAGGGACGTGAAGTAGTTCTGCTCAACCGCAAGCGCCATTTCGCCGAGGAGATGTCGAGCAACGACCGCTTCTACCTCAGGGAGCGGCTTAAACGACAGCGTATAAAACTTTTTAAACAGGTGGCGGTCAAGACCTTCACCGACGACGGCGTGGTGTTTACCTCCGCCGGCAATCCGGTGTCTCTGGAGGGTTTCGACAGCGTCGTGGTGGCCGAGGCCATGACGCCGATGCGGGACGCCAAACAACTGCTGGATCGCCGGAATTTGGATGTGCATGTCATCGGCGATGCCAAAACGCCGCGTAACCTCATGCTGGCACAAAGCGAGGCTGAGGAAGTTGCCAGGTCGCTGTGATACCGGTCTGTGGCCACACATAATGAAACAGGCGGGAGCCGTTCAAAGGATCGGCTCCCGCCTGCTTTTTTAGTCGAATCGACCGACCGATGCATACCGGTCATCGAAATCAGGGGGGATATCCATCGCTTCCCCTCATTTTTTAAACTTTGAACTGATCCACCATGTTCTTAAGGCTTTCCGACAGGTTGGACAGCTCCTGCGCGCTGAGGTTGACCTGGCCGCTGCTGGTGGACATCTCGTCCATGGATGCGCTCACGCCGGCGATGTCGCTGGAGATTTCTCCGGAGACCGTGCTGCTCTGATTAACGTTTTCGTTGACTTCCTGAATGCCTTGGGAGGCCTGGGCCACGTTGGATGCAATCTCCTTGGTGGCGGCCGACTGCTCCTCCACGGCCGTGGCGATGGTGGCCACTACGTCGTTGACGTCGGTGATCACCTGGGTGATCTCGGCAATCTGGCC
>Ga0272443_10004810_pt1 | contig 14396 bp, 12 predicted proteins | sample SSMAcet12_FD_193581 | JGI IMG/M metagenome (GOLD analysis project Ga0272443, IMG submission 193581) | Marine sediment archaeal communities from Little Sippewissett salt marsh, Falmouth, MA, United States - SSM-Acet-12 | ecosystem: Environmental > Aquatic > Marine > Wetlands > Sediment ...
GGGATGTTGACCCGCCTGGCGGCGGGCCAGGTCGAGGTGATCTACGGCCGGGGTGCCTTTTCCGGTCCCCGCCGGCTGCGAGTCGAACTGGAAGAAGGCGGCCACCGCGAATTCGCGGCCGAGTCCATTGTTCTGGCCACCGGTTCCGTTCCCGCCGGCTTGCCGGGATTGGAGGCGGATGGAAAGAGGATTTTCTTCAGCGGCGGCCTGCTGGAGCGGGGCCTGGGAATTCGCAGCATCGTGATCGCCGGCGGGGGATACATAGGATGCGAATTTGCCTCCTTTTTCAACGATATGGGAGCCTCCGTGACGGTGGTGGAGCAGGCCGGACAACTGCTGCCCGGGGAAGACGGCGACCTGGCCCGGCTCCTGGCCCGGGAGCTGAGCAAGCGGGGGGTCCGGGTAATGACCGGTTGCCGGGTAAAGCAGGCGGATTCGCTTAAGGACGGGGTGAGGGTCAGGGTTTCCGGTCCCGCCCGGGACGATACCCTGCCCGGGGAAGCACTCCTGCTGGCCACCGGCCGCCGGCCCGCCCTGTCCGGCTTGAACCTGGCCGCCGCCGGAGTCGCTGCCTCCTCGGGCTATGTCGGCGTGAACGGATCCCTGCTGACCAGCGCCCCGGGGATTTTTGCGGTCGGGGATGTGGTTGATTCCCCAATGTTGGCCCACGTCGCGACCCGCGAGGCCGAGCACGCGGCCCGCGCCATCCTGGGAGACCCCGCTCCTCCGCTTGACTACAACCTGGTGCCCCGGGTGGTGTTTTCCCGTCCCCAGTTTGCCGCCATCGGGTTGACCGAGGCCAGCCTCCGGGCCGGCGGGGCGGAGGCAGGAGTGGAAAAACGGCATTTCAAGGCCAATGCCCTGGCCGTGGTGTCCGACCGCGCCGCCGGTTTCGCCAAGCTCATCTACGATCGAAAATCCCGGCGTCTCCTGGGGGCGGGAATGGTGGGAACCGAAGTCGTGGAATTGATCCATTGCCCGGCGGTTTCCATAAAGGCCGGGCTTTCCCTGGAGGAATTCCGGGACGTAATCTTCGCTCACCCCACCTTATCCGAGATTTGGGGCTGATCAGTCGAGCGCCTTGCCCGCCGGAGCGTGTTGTCCTATGATGCCCCGGAGGTGGGCAACATAAGCCCGTGCCCCCCCCGGCTGGTAACCGGTTTTTCCTACCGTTTCCCCGTTGGGTGCCAGGATGAGGACGGTAGGAAATCCGCGGATGTTGTATTTTCGGGCCAAAGTCTCGTTTTGCTTTTTCAGGGCCGGGGCTTGAGGTTTTCTCCGGGGAAAGTCGAGGCGGACGCAAACCAGGTTATTGCGGGCGTAATCCTGGAATTCCGGTTGGCTGAAAACTTCCTTCTTCAGGCGGATGCACCAGCCACACCAGTCCGAGCCGGAAAAATCCACGAGCAGGTATTTCCCCTGCCTCCTGGCTTTTTCGCTGGCTTTCGTAAAATCCGTTTCCCATTCCGCCCCGTAGGCCGCTACCGTGAGTGCCAGCCCCAGCAGGCCGGCAATTAGTCCGGTTCTCGTCTTCATCAAGGTCTCCTTTTGCAGGTAATGGCTGCTGAGCTTCGGTTGTCCCCCGTTCAGGATTCCTCCGGCGTGGGGCAGGGTAGCACGGATATCCCCCCCGCTTCGAGGACTTGTCCCAGGCGCCTAGCAAATTCTTGGCGCGAGAAGCGTTTCAGGGCATCTTGTCGGGCGGCTTTCCCCATCCGCCGGGCCAGGTCGGGGGCATCCAGCAATCGGATCACTCCCTCCGCCAGCGCGGCGGGGTCCCGGGGAGGGGCGAGAAACCCGGTTTCCCCCTCCCGGACCAGTTCCGGGATTACTCCCACGGTGGTGGCGACCACCGGCAAGCCCGAAGCCAGGTATTCCTCGGTAGCCCTGGAGTTTTCCTCGCTCCCGATTGACCCCAGCACCCCGGCGTTGGCGATGGAGAGAAATCTCTCGATGTCGCTGCGCCAGCCGGGAAAGAAAACCGAGCCGGCCAACCCCAGGCGCTCGGCCTGAGCAAGCAGCTCGGTTGGTTGTCCCTCCCAGGGAATTCCGACGGAAACAAGAACGACGTCGGGAAATCTTCGGCGGATCCGGGCCAGGGCCTCGAGCAGGATGGAATGTCCCTTAACCGGGGCCAGGCGGGCCAGGCAGAGGAGGATGAAACGATTCGAAGGGATCCCCAGCTCGTCCCGGAGGGTGGGATCGGGTTCGCGGGGCCGATGGCGTTCGGTATCGACCCCGGCCAGGATGCGGTGAACCCGTTCGGGGGGCATTCCCAGGAGCGAGACCATCCATTGCTCGACCTGTCGGGAAGAAACCACGACGGCCCGGGTCCGGTTCCGGTAGAGGTATCGTTGCAAGCGGTTGGCGCGCGGAGCCTTGGTCCCGCTCCTGAGGTGAATCAGGGGAAGCCGCCCCCGATTGGCCGCAACCGCCAGGCACTGGGCGGTCTCCCGAATGCTGTGAATCACCGAGAACCTTCCTGAACCGATCAGGTTGGAGAGCAGGCTGAGGCTCCGGGACAAGGCCGGGGGCGAGGAGAAAGGCTTGTCGGTCGGCAGAGGGACCAGCTCGACCGTTTCCGGCAGTTCGCGGACAAAGCGGCAGTTCGGGGGAGAAACTACGGTAACTTCCAAGCCGAGGTTGATTTCCGCTTCCAGGACCCCGGCGGCGTACTCGGTTTCTCCGTTCCAGCGTTGCCTCAGGTTGACGAAAAGGCTCCCGGACGGTTTTCCCGGAAAGAGCTTAATCGGGAACCTCCTCCAGGGTGTATTCCCCGAAACCGGGCGGCATCCAGCGGACCCGCGTGGGAACAATCTCGATGTGGACGAAGTTCTCGTCCTCCGGACCAAAGAAATGTCGCCTGACCCGGGGATTAAGCTCCAGCAAGCGGGCTTTTTTCTCCCGGTTCCCGTCGAGACGGGCCAGGCCCTCTACGCGGAGATGAACTTTGCCTGCTCCCACGAAACAGACTTCGACTCGGGGATTAGCCTTCATCTCCGCTACCTTTCCGCTGCAGTGCCAGGTGGAACTCCAAAGCACGAAGCGGTCGCAAGGAACCACGAAAGCCATCGGCCGGCAGCGTGGCTGCCCGGCCACCTCGGTGGCTAAAATTCCGAAACCCGCCTCGGAAATGAGTTGTCTGGGTGTCTTGAAATCCACTTCATCTCTCCCGGTTGACGTTTTCCCAAGAATACCCCCGGGAGAAGGGCTGGAAGGGAGAAAAAAACGTGGAGGAGCCCAGGTCCCGGAAGTGCGCCAGCCGCTCAGATCAGGTTTACGATCAGTGCGCCCCAGACCGTGAGCAGAACGTTCCCAATGGCGTAAGGCACGGTATAGCCGATCACGGGAACCGTACTGCCGGAATCTTCCTTCACCGAGTTCATCGCGGCGGTACAGGTTCCGGCTCCGGTCATTGCCCCCATCAACAGGACGGGATTCAGCTTGAGAAAGTACAGTCCAAAAATCCAGGTCAGGACGTGGGGGATGGAAGTCAGGCAGACGCCGGCCAGAAAGATGTTTATCCCGGCCTGTTCCAAGGCGTCCAGGGCCTTGGGCCCGGCGGCGATGCCGACGCACGCGATGAAAAAGTTTAGGCCCAGGTCGGTAAAGATCCAGATGGTGGGGGTGGGTATGTAACCCCAAGTCGGGCGCAGGGAACGCAGCCAGCCGAAGAACAGGCCCGAGACCAGGACTCCTCCCCCTACTCCCAGCGTGATGGGAACCCCGCCCACGCTTACGGCCACCAGGCCCAGAAGGGTGCCGAGAATTAGGCCGATTCCCACCATAACCAGGTCGGTGACCTGGCTCTTGCGCTCGGGATAGCCCAGGTTCCCGGCCAGCTTTTCCACGTCCGGCCGGTCGCCGATTACGTTGATCACGTCCCCCCGGTAGAGAATCAGTTTCGGGCCCAGGGGGAGTTCGTGCCCCTGCCGGGTGATGCTGCGGACATAGCACCCGTGGCCCAGGTGCTTGAAGATTTGATCGAAGCTCTGTCCGCTCAGTTCGCGGTTGGTCAGGCAGATGGGAAGTATTTCCCCGATGATTTCGCGGATCAAGTCGTCGTCCACTTCCGGACCGATTGTTTCCCAAGCCCGGAAAATCTCCGCCCGTCGTCCCGTGAGGATGATTATGTCTCCCTTCTCCAGGGTCATATCCCCGCTGACTTCCGCGATGACCTTATTCCCCCGCTTGATCGTGTCAATGGAGACATAGGCCGAGTGATACTGATTTTTCTGGAAGGAGTCCTCGATCTCCTGCACGGTTTTCCCCGTTACCGCGTCTTCTTCGACCCGGTAGGCTCGCGGGACTATCAGGTTGGACCAATGAAAGGCCTCGGTGGAATCGGCGGCGGAGCTGGAGCCGAGTTCCGCTTCCACTTTCCGGGCGGCCGCCGGCAGATCTATCTTCCAAGCCTTGCCCAGCACCTTGAGGAGGATGATCAGGCCTGCCGTCCCAAAGACGTAGGTGACGGCGTAAGCTACGGCTACGTTCGATTCCAGGTTAAGCTCCGAAGTGGGAGCAATCCCCTGCATATGCATTATCGCCCCGTCCGCGGTCCCGATCACGGAGGATTGAGTAAGGGCTCCTCCCACGATTCCTCCGGCATACCCCTGATCGAGCCCGAAAATCTTGGCCAGGGCCAAGGCGGCCCCCAGCGCCACCAGGCAGAAGAAAACGGCAACCGTGACGTATTTTGCGCCGCCGCGCTTGAGACCTCCGATGAAGTCGGGACCGACCTTGTAGCCGATGGCAAAGATGAAGAAGCCGAAACTGACGGTCTTGATCAACCCCAGTTCGAGGGACTTTTCCTGGTGCCGAAAGATTACGGCCCCCAGGACTATGGCCACCAGGAGAACGCTGGTGGTGGAGCCGAGGGAAAAGGTTTTGCCGAACTTAACCTTGCCCAGGGCATAGCCTCCCGCCAGCGCTCCGAAGAGGAGGATGGAGGGATTGTCCCGGAGAAAGCCGAATAAAGGGTTGAGGATTCCCGACATTGTCAAGCCTCCCTTGAAGTAGGCCCCGGCGGCCTTTCCGAAGCGCTCGCTTGTCCGCTCGTCCCGCCGCCGGGTGAAATCAGCTTACTTGGCCTTTTTCCATTCCTGGTGATACTGCTCGAGAAGTTCGCTTATTCCCTGACCGATCTGTTCGTAATCGGCCTTAAAGAGGTTGGCCAGGGAGACGCGAACCGACATCTCAGGGGCATCAAACCCGCCCCCGTCCATCAGGACTATTCCCTTTTCTTCAGCCAGCCGCCAGACGAAATCTATGGGTTCGTGGGCGCTCTCCATCCAGGCGGCGAAATCGTCCCCATACCGCTCGCGCGCCAGCTGGCGAATGTCTATGGTGGTGTAGTAACAGGCGTAGCAAGGAAGTTCCGGCCCTTCCGTTCCCAGGGCCTGGTAGAGGGTTTCGTAGCGCTCGTGCACCAGATCCTGTGCCTCTTTCTTGTAGAGATGGCTGTCGGAATCCAACAGTTCCTGGAGGCTGAAGAGAACCATCATCACCTGCTGGGGAGTGGATAATCCGGCCGTGTGGTTGAGGGCTACGGCTCGGCTGTCCGCAACCATCCGGTCTATCAACTTCAGGGAGGCCGGGTTGGTGGATATGGTCTTGTAGCGCTGATTGAGCTCTTTTTTCTTGTCATCCGGGAGTCGGGCGATCATCTCGTCCATAACGTTGTCCTGATAGATCCCGATGACGCCCAGCCGCCAGCCGGTGGCGCCGAAGTACTTGGAGTAGGAATAAACCAGGATGGTGTTGCGCGGCGCAATCGCGGCCAGGGAGCGGAAGCCGTTGACGAAAGTTCCGTAAACGTCGTCGGTCAAGATGATGAGTTCCGGATTTTTTTCTCTGACGATTACTGCCAGTTTTTCCAGGGTCTCCTCGGCGATGCTGACCGAGGAAGGGTTGGAGGGATTGACGAGGAAGAAGGCCTTGACGTCGGGATCGGCCAACTTGTCCAGTTCGCTGTCGGCATATTGCCAGTTGTTTCCTTCGGATTGCTCGACCTCGATTACCACCAGTTGGTAATCGTTGAGGACGGGAATTTCCAGATAGGGAGTGAAGATCGGAGTGCCCAGGGCGATCTTGTCGCCCGGGTGAATGAGGCCGTTTTCCTTGAGGGAGTTAAAGACATAGGTCATCGCCGCCGTCCCCCCTTCCGTGACGAAGAGATCCATTGTTCCCTTCGGGGGGCGCTCGTCACACATCGTGACATCGAGATAGGCCCGAACGATTTTCTCGGTGTTGGGCAGGACCCGGTCGGGAGTGGGGTAATGGTCTCCCAGGATGGCGTCCACCAGTTCACTGATGAAGGAGTCTCCCTGTATGCCGAGCTTGCCGGTGACCAGGTCATAGCTGTCAGCCAGAAACTGAGCCCCGCGTTGTTCGGAGCGGATCCGGCAGAATTCCTGAAACCGTGTTCCCATTCCTTCGGCCTGGGGAGCTCCAGCCAATCCGGGGCGGCTCAGAACCCGGTGGCCCTCTTCCAGGGCGAACTGCCCGAGCAGGAAAAAAGCCTCGCGGGGGTTGGTGGCGACCCAATTCGGGTTGCCCCGCCCGGCGTTAAGCATCATCTTGACCCGTGGGCTCTGCGCCATCGCGATCAGCTTGTCCTTGAGTTCAAAAGGACTCAGGGCCTCATATTTTTTCTCTATGCGCGACCTGTCAGCCATATCGGTTCTCCCCGTTTTTCAGGTTTTGCTCAGGTTCAATACTTAAAGAATGTCGCCAGTTTTTCTCGACTGAAGTCAGGTTGGGCCAGGGCCAACATCAGCAGAAGTCGGGCCTTGTAGGTATCCGTCTGACCGCCCAGCACCGCTCCCAGCTTCATCAGGTCCTCCCCCCCTCCCTTGTCTCCGTAGGCCGGGAAGACTCCGCCCCACTCCACCCGCGTGGTTATGACGACCGGGATGTTCTTTTCCAGGGCCTCCTTGATGGCTTCCCGGACTTCGGCATTGACGTTGCCCGAGCCCACTCCTTCCACCACCAACCCCTTGACTCCCTTGTCCACCGCCGCCCGGATCAGTGCCCCGTCGTCACCGGCGAAGGTGCTGACCAGCCCGACCGGGGGAAGTTTGTCGGGGATGGCGAACTTAAGCCTCCTCCCCTGATCCTGGAAGCGCAGGACCTTTTCCATTATCACGTAACCCAGGTATCCGTAGGGCCCGGATTCAAAGGTTTGCAGATTGGTGGATTGGGTTTTTTTTACGTGCCAGGCCGAGTTGACGTAGTTGTTGAGCGCAACGGTGACTCCCCAGTTGCGGGCGGCAGGCGACAAAATCAAGCGGACGGCGTTCATTATGTTGGCCGGTCCGTCGGGGCTCAGTTCCGAGGCGTTGCGCATAGCTCCCACGAAAACCACGGGTTTTCTCGAAGTCACGGTCAACTCGAGGAAAAAGGCGCCCTCGGCCATGGTATCGGTTCCGTGGGTCACCACGACCCCGCTGACCTCGGGATCGTTCAACAGTTCATTGGTCTTCAGGGCCAGTTTCCGCCAGATCTCGGGGGTCATATGGGAACTGTCGATGTCGCAGAGAGAAAAGACCTTGATCCGGGCCACCTTGGCTAGTCCGGGGACGGCCGCGACCAGGTCCCGGCCGGTTTCGGCCGGGACCGCGGCCCCGGTGGCCGGATCGATCTTTTCCGCTATGGTTCCTCCGGTGGAGATCACCCAAACCAAGGGGAGTTGTTCCGCCGCTCCGGTGCAGGCGGTGAGGAGGGTCAGCAGCAGGCAGATCGGAAACAGTCTCATCTTTACAGCCTCCGTCTTTAGTTATCCGCTTATGTCAAGGACACCATCCTACTTTACCGGGAAAAATCGTCGCGGACAACCTCGTTCCAATCCTCTTGGGCTTGCTCCAGACGGCCGGTTCGGAGATACTTAAGCCGGTAAGTTCAGGCGGAGGAGGAAGCCTTGGAGAAACTTGAAAAAATTGCGGTACTGGACGACGCGGTGCAGATGACGCGCTTGGCCGGAATTCTGCAGGCTCGGCGCATTCCCCACGTGATGAAGTCATATCACGACAGCGCGCTGGACGGCTTGTTTCAGGAAACCCAGGGGTGGGGATGTGTCTCGGCCCCCGCCCGCTGGCGTCGGGAAATAGTTGCCATTCTCCGCGACCTTTCGGGGAAGGGAGATCTTGCCGGGGGTGAGGAGTGAGGCCGACCGATCAGTTTCCGTTCCCCCGGTGTTCAGTCTGCGGCATAAGGAGGAGAAGATGGTTCCAGAAGAAGTGATGAAAAATTTATCCGTCAGCACCCCTTCCAGGATAGTGCTCCTGGTCCTGGATGGGGTGGGGGACCTGCCCCGGGAGGGGAAGACTCCCCTGGAAGCGGCGGAAACCCCCAATTTCGATCGCTTGGCCGTCAGTTCCAGTCTGGGTCTGACCGACCCGATTGCCCCGGGCATCACCCCCGGGTCGGGTCCGGCGCACATCTCCCTGTTCGGCTACGATCCCATCCGCTATCAGATCGGCCGGGGGATTCTGGAGGCCACCGGGATAGAGATGGAGATAGGTCCGGAGGATGTTGCCGCCAGGGGAAACTTCGCCACGATGGACCGGGATGGAAAGTTGACCGACCGCCGGGCCGGCCGGATTCCGACCGAGGAGAACGAGCGCCTGGTAAAATTGTTGTCCGAGGCCGTCGGCGAGATAGACGGGATTGAGGTTATTCTTCGGACCGTGAAGGAACATCGCTTTGTCGCCCTTTTCCGGGGACCGGGCCTGGACGGGCGGGTTGCCGACACCGATCCTCAAGTCCTGGGCGCCCAAAGTCTTGACCCTCGTCCCTTGACGCCGGAAGCCGAGAAAACCGCCCGGGTGGCCAAGGAATTCGTGATCCGGATGAACCGGGCCCTGGCTGCCGAACGCCCGGCCAATACCGGCCTTCTGCGGGGATTCTCTCGCTTGCCGGACATTCCTTCGATGCAGGATCTATTCAAGCTCAATCCCGCCTGCATCGCCACCTACCCGATGTACCGGGGATTGGCCCGGCTGGTGGGAATGAAGCTGTTGAAAACCGGCGCCACCGTGGCCGATGAGTTCGAGACGCTCAGGAATAGATGGGAAGAACACGATTTTTTCTTCATCCACGTAAAAAAGACCGACAGCTATGGAGAGGATGGAAACTTCGCCAGCAAGGTCAAGGTGATCGAGGAGGTTGACCGTTCCCTGCCCGTTCTGCTGGACTTATCTCCGGACGTGATCGCGGTGACCGGCGACCATTCCACTCCCTGCGAATTGGCCTCGCACAGCTGGCATCCCAACCCCTTCCTGATCAGCTCGAAGTATGTTCGTCGGGACGATACCCGGCGTTTCAGCGAAGCCGAGTGCGCGCGTGGGGTCCTGGGTAGGCATCCGGCTACGGATGCCCTTCCCCTGATGCTGGCCAACGCCCTGAAACTGGAAAAATTCGGAGCCTGAAATCTTCGGCGGAGAAAAACGCAAGACCGCGGCAATGGTTGAGGCCGGTTTCTACGAATGCGAGGAAGCGGGCCGGCTGCGCTGCCGCCTCTGTGCCCACTCGTGCAGCCTGGGAGAGGGGCAGGTAGGATTATGCGGGGTGAGGGAGGCCCGGGAAGGCGTTCTTTACTCTCTCTCCTACGGCCGCCTGGCCGCCGCCGCCGTCGATCCCATCGAGAAAAAGCCCTTCTTTCACGTTCTTCCCGGGAGCAAATCCTTCTCCGTCGCTACTCCCGGATGCAATATGAGCTGTCGGCACTGCCAAAATGCCGAGCTCTCACAGGGGCCGCGGGAGGGAAGGGGCATCCGGGGGCGATTTGCCGCCCCGGAGCAGATTGTTGAGGCGGCTGGAAGCCGGGGTTGTCGCTCGATTGCCTACACCTATTCGGAACCGACCGTTTTCTACGAATATGCCCGGGACATCGCCGGCCTGGCCCGGGAAAAGGGCCTGCTTAACCTTTTCGTCACCAACGGCTACATCTCCGCCGAGGCCCTGCGTGCTTCCGTCCCGTGGCTGAACGGCGCCAACGTCGACCTCAAGGCATTTTCGGATGAATTTTACCGGGATGTCTGCGGCGCCCGCCTGGAGCCGGTCCTGGAAACCATCGCCCTGATGAAGGAACTGGGAATTTGGGTGGAAGTCACGACCCTGCTCATCCCGGGCTACAACGACGCTCCGACCGAACTGGGCCGACTGGCCGAGTTCCTGGCCGGGCTCGATCCCCTCATCCCGTGGCACGTCACGGCCTTTCGCCCTACCCATAAGTTACTGGCTCCGCCGCCCACCTCGGTGGAGATTCTGCTGCGGGCGCGACGGATTGGGAGGGCAGCCGGATTGGCGTATGTCTATGCCGGGAACGTTCCCGGGAATGAGGGGGAGTGCACGGACTGCCCCGCCTGTGGAGAGCGGTTGATAACCCGGCGGGGTTTTGCGGTGGAGAAAATAGCCTTGAGGCAGGGGACCTGTCCGTCCTGCGCCGCCGCCGTTCCCGGTATTTTCGCTGACGAAGTCGCGGATTCCTGCTAGGGAAAAAACCTGCCCAACTATCCGGGGTGGCGTAGAAATGTCTTGCCCTGCGGTAGGGTTTTGCCTAGCATACCAAAAATTCGGGATAACCTTGCCGCTTTGCCCGGCCCCGGGTAAAGTCATTCCGAAGATCGGCGCAAAGGGAGGCCATAATGGAGTGCCAAAGACTGATGGCGATTATCCGGGGGGAGACCCCGGCCGACTTGGTCTTGAGAAACGGAAAAATCGTCAATGTCTTTTCCGGAGAAATCTACCAGGCGGACATCGCCGTAGCCGACGGAAAAATAGTATCCGTCGGCTGTGCCATCGAGGCTGAGGAAACCGTGGACCTGGCCGGGCAGGTGCTTTGCCCGGGATTTCACGATGCCCACGTTCACATAGAAAGCTCGATGGTGACCATCCCGGAATTCGCTCGGACCGTCGTCCCCCGCGGCACCACCACGGTTGTCATCGATCCGCACGAGATAGCAAACGTGATGGGGCTGGACGGGATCAAGTATATGCTCCAGTCCAGCAAATATCAGCCCCTCAACGTTTATGTTATGCTCAGTTCCTGCGTTCCGGCCACGCACCTGGAGACGTCGGGTTCGGAATTACGGGCCCTGGACCTCTTCCCCTATGCCGAACAGGAGTGGATCCTGGGCCTGGGCGAGATGATGAATTTTCCTGGAGTCCTCGCCTGCGATCCCGAGACGATCGACAAGCTGAAGTTGTTTGCCGGCAAGAAGATCGACGGCCACGCACCCGGGTTGACCGGGGCCGAACTGTGCGGGTACGTGGCGATGGGCATCGAGTCCGATCACGAGTGCACCAGCGTGGAGGAGGCCCGCGAAAAGCTTCGCCTGGGAATGACCATAATGATCCGGGAGGGAGGGACGGCCAAAAACCTGGAAGCGCTCCTTCCCCTGGTTGGTCCGGAGACCTTGTCCCGCTGCTGTCTCTGTACCGATGACCGGAATCCCCCCAATCTCCTGGGTGAGGGGCACATTGACTTTGTCATCCGGAAAGCCATCTCTCTCGGGCTTGATCCGATCTCGGCCGTAACTATGGCGACGATAAATCCCGCTCGTTACTTCGGCTTGAAAAAGACCGGGGCGATTGCTCCCGGGTACGACGCCGACCTGGTGGTGGTGGAGGACCTGAAAAGCTTCAAGGTCAGCCGAGTGTACAAGAACGGCAGCCTGGTCGGCGAGGATGGCGAAGCCGTGTACGAGCTCCCCCGCCAGGGGCGGCGGCAGTTGATCCGCAGTTCGGTCAACATCCAATGGTTGTCCCCGGCCAGCTTCCAGATTCCCGCCCGCGGGCCGCGTTGTCGCGTGATCGAGATGATTCCGGAACAGATCGTGACCGGAGAGGTCATCCTGGAGCCCCGAATCGAAGATGGTCTGGTGGTGGCAGATCCCGCCCGCGACCTCCTCAAGATAGCCGTGGTCGAGAGGCACCACGCTTCCGAAAACTTGGGATTGGGGCTGGTGACCGGCTTTGGCCTGGCCCGCGGGGCCTTGGCCTCGAGCGTTGCCCACGACAGCCACAACATAATCGTGATCGGAGCCAACGACGAAGATATGCTGGAGGCGGTGATAAAGATCAGGAAGATGGGAGGAGGTTTCACGGCGGTGTCCGACGGCGAACTATTGGCCCAAGTTCCGCTCCCCATAGCCGGCTTGATGAGTGATCGGCCGATGGAGGAGCTCAAGGACGAAGTCGATCACATTACCGAGATAGCCAGGGGAATGGGAGTAAGCAATCCCGAGCCCTTTATGGCCTTGTCTTTTATGGCCCTGCCCGTCATTCCCAAGCTGAAGATCACCGACCGGGGGTTGGTGGACGTGGACCGGTTTGACTTCGTGGACCTGTTTGTGGAGGAAAAGGAGTGAGATCCGGCGTTTTTTTCGGGGCTGGGATGGATAATCTTTTCCCGTCAGGTAAAATGATGCGATTTTATCATTGGTCCGGATGACGCGGGCCGGGAGCTGATTCCTGGCGCCGCGGGGAACCGCGGCGTTTCTTTTGCCGAGGTCATTATTTCAGGCAAGGAGAGCTAGAAATGACGATCAGTTATATGCCGGAGTTGGAAGGGATGGACTTGGAAGCTCGCCGGGATTTGCAGCTGGAACGGCTGCGTCGCCTGACCGACTATGTTCTGGAACGCTCCAGCTTTTATCCGCCCCTGTTGCGGGAGGCGGGAGTAAGGGCCGGGAGTGACATATCCAGCCTCGCCGATTTGACTCGTCTTCCCTTCACCCGCAAGCAAGCCTTGCGTGACGGTTATCCTTTCGAGCTGTTTTGCGTGCCCCGCCAGGAACTGGTGGAAATTCACGCTTCCAGCGGCACCACCGGCAATCCCACCGTGGTGGGTTATACCGCCGGAGACATTCAGCTCTGGCGGATGGTAATGGCCCGTTCCCTGGCCGTGGCGGGGGCCACGGCGGAAGATGTCATCCAGAACGCTTACGGTTACGGACTTTTTACCGGTGGCCTGGGAGTGCATTACGGCGCCTTGGAGTTGGGAGCCGCCGTGGTTCCGATGTCCTCGGGAGGAACCGTGAAGCAGCTCAAGCTGATGCACGATTTTCAGACCACCGTCATCACCTGTACGCCCAGTTACTCCCTCTTTATGGCGGAAGAAGCCCGGGATATGGGATACGAACCGCGCTCAGCCCCGATCCGGATCGGGATTCTCGGAGCCGAGCCCTGGAGCGAGAACCTGCGCCGGGCCATCGAGGAGGCCTGGGACATCATCGCCCTGGACATATACGGGCTTTCGGAAATAATCGGGCCGGGGGTGGCCCAGGAATGCCAGGCCAAGCAGGGGCTGCACGTATACTCCGACGTTTTTTTCCCCGAGGTCATTGATCCTGAATCCGGGCAAGCCCTTCCCGACGGGGAGCCCGGTGAACTGGTGATAACCACCTTGACCAAGGAGGCGCTCCCCCTGCTCCGCTATCGTACCGGGGACATCGTCACCCTGGACCATTCGCCCTGTTCCTGCGGGAGGACCACGCCGCGGATCAGTCGAATACTGGGGCGCACCGACGATATGCTCATAATTCGGGGGATCAACGTCTTCCCCTCCCAAATCGAGGACGTGCTCTTACGGGTTGAGGAAGCCGAGCCCCACTATCACCTCCTCGTCGACCGGATTCGCGGCTTGGATACCCTGGAGGTCCAGGTCGAGGTAAGCGAACTGGTGTTTTCCGATGAAGTCCGCCGTCTCCAGGAACTCAAGAATCGAATCAAGCGAGAGATCGAGGGCGTGCTCAACCTCGTGGTTTCGGTGAAGTTGGTTGAGCCCCGCACCATAGAGAGAAGTATGGGAAAAGCCAAGCGAGTCACGGATCTGCGTGGACAGCGGGAGAATACCTGATCTCCAGCGGGTCGAGGAGCCAGCTTATGAAGGTAAAGCAACTGTCGGTATTTCTTGAGAACATTCCGGGCCGTTTGGCTGCCGCCACCGAGGTGCTGCGTCAGGCCGGCATAAACATCCGCGCCCTAACCCTGGCCGATACCACTGACTTCGGGATTCTGCGGATGATCGTTGACCGTCCGGATGATGCCCTGGCGGCGATGAGGCAGGCGGGCTATTCGGTGGCCGAGACCGAGGTTTTGGCCGTACGCTTGTCCGATCGCCCCGGCGGGTTGGCCTCGGTGGCGACGGAATTGTCCCGGGCGGGAATCAACATCGAGTACCTCTACGCTTTTGTCGGAACCCACGGCGACGAGGCAATCGTGGTGATCAGGGTGGAGCAGATCGAGGAGACGATCTCCGTCTTGACTGCGGCGGGGATTGCGGTGCTCCCCGACCGGGAAGTCTACAACCTTTAATTCTCGCCGATGGCGGGATTAGCTGCGAGGCAAACCAAAAGGAGGAAGAAATGAAACTGCTCGGATTGGAAGCGCCA
>Ga0272443_10004812_pt1 | contig 14387 bp, 10 predicted proteins | sample SSMAcet12_FD_193581 | JGI IMG/M metagenome (GOLD analysis project Ga0272443, IMG submission 193581) | Marine sediment archaeal communities from Little Sippewissett salt marsh, Falmouth, MA, United States - SSM-Acet-12 | ecosystem: Environmental > Aquatic > Marine > Wetlands > Sediment ...
CCACAACGGCGAGGATCTGACCGCCGAAGACGTCGCGTTCACGTTCAACTGGATCGCGGACGAGGCGAACAACTCGCCGAACATGACCGAGCTGACCTGGATGAAGGAAGCCGTCATAGTCGACGAATACACGGTGGACATCTTCACGAAGCCGGAGTATGCACCGTTCGCTCCCGGTTTCGGCAACGAGACGCAGGCGATCGTCCCGATGGACACGGTGCTGGAGATGGGTGACGAGGCGTTCAACCTCGCGCCGATCGGCAGCGGACCGTTCGTGTTCAAGGAGTGGCTGCCCGGCGATCACATTACCGTCGAGCGCAACGAGAACTACTGGCTGGTCTACCCGAACCTCGACACGATCACGTATCGCCCGATCCCCGAGCTGTCGGTCATGATGCTCGAGTTGGAATCCGGCGGTATCCACATCGCCGACAACATGCCGGCGACCGACGTTCCGCGGTTCCAGGCGGATCCTAACGTCGACGTGCTGCAGGTTGGAAGCCTTTCGTACTTCCATATGTTCTTCAACCTGAACAGCCCGATCGCTTCGGACATCCGGTTCCGCAAGGCCGTCTACGAATCCGCCGACTGGGAGGCCGCGGTCTTCTCGATCTTCCAGAACCTGACGGGTGTCAAGGCCTACGGTTGTATCCCGCCGGCGCTCTGGGCGAACGACCAGGAGTACCTGAAGGAAAACGTCGCCCTTCCTGAGGATGACGAGGATGCCCAGGCCCTGTTCGCCGAGTTGCGCGCAGACGGCGTGCTTCCTGAGGGGTACACGGTTCGGGTTCACACGCCGCTCGATCCTCGCCGCCGACAGCTGGCAACGATTCTGGCCACGAGCCTGATCGAGAACGGTGTCGACGCCGAAGTGATCCCGCTGGATTGGGGACCGCTGCTTGACCTCGCCTATCGCTCGGAGTCCGACCCTGTCGGCGACTTCGAGATGATGTGGATGGGTTGGTCCGGCGGACCGGATCCGCACGACTTCATCTACTACATGTTCCACACGGACAACGCCACGATCGGGTCGGCCGACAACATGTCGTTCTACTCGAACCCGACGGTCGATCAGCTGATCACCGAAGCGGACACGACCCTCGATCAGGCGGTCCGCGAGGCGAAGTTCGTCGAGGCACAGCGAATCGTGTATCAAGACTTCGCCGCGATCCCGGGGTACCACTACGTCCAGACGACGGCCATTCGCGCCAACGTCGAGGGCTTCATCGTGCACCCGCTGGGAACGCTGTGGATCACGACGCCGTACCACAACGTCTGGCTTAGCAGCTAGTTACGGGGAGGCCTTGCGGCCGTTCTAGAAACTAGCTCAGACGATATAGACAGCCTGGGCTGTCGGTCGAGCGACTGACAGCCCAGGTCTTTCAACCGAGAGAAGACTCTAGGAAAGGTATATGTTCGGATACACGCTGAGGCGGCTTATCCAGGTTGTCTTCACGCTGTTCGCCCTCACCGTGCTGATCTTCCTCCTTCTCAAGCTGATGCCCGGGGATCCGGCCGTCGTCATGGCCGGGCTCGGGGCGCAGCTCGAAACGATCGAGGGGATCCGCGAGGAGCTGGGGTTGAACAGACCGTGGCCGGTGCAATACTGGCGCTTCGTCAGCGGGCTGCTTACGGGGAGCTTACGGGCCATGACCTACCATACGTCCGTATGGACGGTGATCTTCCAACGCTTGGCAGCGACCGTGGAACTCGGTCTCTTCGCCATGGTCATCGCGGTGGTGGTCTCGATCCCCGCGGGCTTGTTATCGGCCATCTACCGCAACTCCGTGCTGGACTACTCCGTCACGACCGTAGCGCTGGTGGGCATCTCTATCCCCGTCTTCTGGTTCGCGTTGATGTTGATGCTGATCTTCGGTGTCGTCCTACGCATCCTCCCGGTCTCAGGTCGCGGCACGTCCGTCATACTGTTCGGGGTCGAGTACCTTCGTATCTCGTTCGTCACATGGGACGGATTCCTTCACCTCATTATCCCGAGTACCGCGCTTGCCTCGGTCCAGATGGCGATGAACGCCCGCCTGACGCGGGCCAGCATGCTCGAGGTGCTGCGGCAGGAGTACGTCACGACCGCGCGTGCCAAGGGGCTCCGAGAACGCGTCGTGTTGATCAAGCATGCGTTCCGAAATGCCCTCGCGCCGGTGGTCACGAACGTCGGTTTGCAGATCGGCACGCTGGTCGCCGGAGCCGTACTCACGGAGACGACGACCGCATGGCCGGGCATCGGGCGACTGATGGTCGAAGCGATCCAACGAAGGGATCAGGCGGTTGTCTTTGCGCTCGCCCTGTTCCTCGCGTTCTTCTTCCAGCTTTCGTACCTGCTCGTCGATCTGCTGTACGCATACATCGACCCGAGGATCACCTATGACTAACGACACCAACGGGGAGCGCTACCTGACAGCGCGAGACGTGGTCCTGTCGCTTCTTCTGCCGGGGCTCGGGCACATTGCGCACGGCTTCTGGGGCAAGGCGTTGTTGTACTTGGGTTCGCTGATGCTGTTCGGCGCAACGATGGGTCTCGGTGTCGCCAAGCACCGGTTCGCTTGGCTCGCCGGGTCCACCGATTACTGGTTCTCGACCGTGATGCTCCTGGTGCTGTTGATGCTGATCTGGGGCGTCGCCCTGTTCGATCTCAGGCGCTCGATTCGATCGCGTCGGGAGAAGCAGTACACGTACGGATACTGGCAGATGACGATCCGCCGTTTCTCCCGCGACCCGAAGGGGATCGTCGGCCTGTTGATCATCGCCTTTGCGGTGCACATCGCATTGTTTGCGCCGTTCTTCTCGTCGGGCCATAGCTTCAAGGGCGAACCCGGATACGTGAAGCCGGTCCAGCACGCGATTCAGATGAATCTGATCAACTTCCAGAGCCCCCCATCGGCCGACCACCCGCTTGGGACGGACAACTTCGGTCGTGACGTTCTCGACCGATTGATTTACGGTGCGCGGGTCGCGCTCGGCATCGGCGCCGTTGCCACGCTACTCAACATGCTGCTCGGCGGATTCCTCGGCCTACTCGGCGGGTACTTCCGCGGCATCTCCGACGCCGCCCTGATGCGCATCCTCGAGGTCATCAACTCGATCCCGTTCATGGTTCTCGTGCTGCTCGTACGCAGCCTTTGGGCCGAAGGCGGGATCCTGTCGCTGATGCTGATCCTCGGGATCTTCGGCCTCCAACCGGCGCGCATCATCCGAAGCGAGGTTCTCTCCGTTCGCGAGGAGGACTACGTGACCGCGGCGAAGGCGATCGGCGTCCCGACCTGGCGGATCATCCTTCGGTACGTGCTGCCGAACGCCATCGCGTCGTTGATGGTCGTAACGACCATGTCGATCGGCGTCAACATCGTCGTCGTCGCCGGTTTGAGCTTCCTCGGCTACGGCGTCAGTCCGCCGACTCCGTCGTGGGGCGCGATGCTGCAGGAGGCACAGGAGTATATGCGTACGGCATGGTGGATGGCCGTCTTCCCGGGTCTGTGCATCGTCATCACGGTGTTCGGCTTCAACATCCTCGGAGACAGCCTCCGCGATGTCCTCGATCCACGCTTGAAGTAGGAGTAGGAGAAAGAACCGACGCAAACGCGCTCCCGCGGGCCGTCCGGCTCGCGGGGGCCTTTCTCTTGGCGTCGTCAGTGGGTCGAGGATCGAACGAGGATCGAGTAGATGCCGAGGCGATTCGCCCCGAGGATGTCGGTGAGGCGCCGATCTCCGATCATCACCGCGTCGGCCGGAGTCCCCCCGAGACGCTCCAGCAGCTCGAGGAAACCGCGCCGCCTCGGTTTCCCGGCGGCGTGAACGACCGGAACGTAGTCCCGTAGCTTCTGGAGCGCCGGCACCTCCGTGTTCCACCGTCGGTTCGTGACAATGCCGACCGCGAAGCCGCGGTCGCGAAGCGACCGGAGGAAATCGAGAATCCGCTCCGGCAAATGCTCCGTACCTCGGCGGCCGAGGGTGTTGTCGAGATCGAACAACAGCAGCCGTTTGCCGATGGCATGAAGCCGATCGTAGTCGATGTCGGCGATCGTCGGGACCGTCTCAGTCGGTCGCAGGTACCGCATCGTCCTCCTCCCCGCGAACCACCGATCCGATCTTCGCCGTCTTGCGAAGCCGGGCGATTAGATCGAGAAACTCGTCCTCCATGCCCGGCGGAACGTACGTCTTGTACTGCGTCTCTCCATCGTGCAGTCGGTACTCGCGCCGGACCGACGCGACCCCGTCGTACGCGCTGAGGATCGCATCGAGGTAATGGATCTCCTCTTCGGTCGTCCCGATCCAATAGACGAGGGCGTCCATCATGCCCGGCTCTCGAGCCGTTCGATCCCTTTCAGCATCGCGATCTCCGGATCGATCCCATCCTCCATCGCGTCGAGAACCTCCGCGAGGATACGCAACCCGGCCTGCTCCTCCGTCGACGCGGAGGCCGCGCAAGCTTCCAGGCTGTCCGTCTCCTCCTGCAGTTGGAGGGAGTATAGAAGGCGCTTGGCTCGCACGAGGACCGGTTGGTCTTTGCTCGACCGGCCTTCGTCCTCCTTGATTTCGCGCCAACGTCTACTGATCGAAGCCAAGTCGTCGGAGGCCTCGCCGAACACATGGGGATGCCGACGCTCCAGCTTGTCGGCCAGTCCCTCAATGACGTTCTCCACACTGAAGGCGCCGCGTTCCGACGCAATCCGGCTGTGCAGCAAGACCTGGAGGAGGACGTCGCCCAGTTCGTCGGCGATCGCCTCGTCAGATCCCGAGTCGATCGCCGCAACCAACTCGTACGCCTCCTCCAGCATGTACGGGCGAAGCGATAGATGATCCTGGGCGCGATCCCACGGGCATCCGTCCTCGGGATCGCGCAGCCGGGCGATCAGCTCGACCAGATCGGCGAACGACCTACTCGCCATCCGGGACCGTCTCGCCGCCCTCGTCCAGCGGAGCCACGTCATCGGCCGGGGTGGCCTCGTCCTCCTCGGGGATTCCGTCCGCGGCCTCGGAGCTCGCGTCGTCGGGAAGCGCCTCGGTCTCCGTCTGCGCCTCCTCTTCGTCGACGACCGGCTCCTCGACCCCCGCCTCGATCAGCAGCGCGAGCACTTCATCGGCGCGATAGGTCATGTCGTCGGAGCGCACCAACTCCAGCTGCTCCGCTGCCTTGTCGACCCGCCCCTGCTCGAGATACAGCTCGGCCAGGCTGATTCGGGCGTCGAGCCCGACCGGCGCCAACGGCTGCCCGGCACCGACATCGTAGACGACGGCCTCGACGATCCCCTCGTACAAGGAGATCCGCTCGGACTGGTACGTCGCCTGCTCCAAGCCCCGCTGCAGGTATTCGATCGCGGTTGCCGGTTCGTTACGCCAGCGGTACGCCTCGGCAATGCCGAGGTACGCCTCGATCAGCTCCGGATTGGCGTCGAGGACCAGCGCGTACTCCCTCGTCGCCGCAGTCCACTTGTACTGCTCCGCATACGCCTTTGCGAGCCGCAGCCTCGCCGTGGTGTCGTCCGGATCGAAGTCGAGGATCCGCTTCGTGATCTGCTCCTTCTCGAGATCATCGAGCGACCGCGCGTACGCAGACTGGAGATTCTCCAGCGCCGCATCGATGTCACCACGGGCCGCGAACACCTCCGCCAGACCCGTGTAGGCCTCGACCCGGTACGGCGATTGGACGATCACCCGTCGGAACTCATCCTCCGCGTCATCGAAGCGCTCGACCAACAGGTACACCTGGCCCAGCTTGACATTGAGATCGAGCGATCCCGCTCGCTGGAGCCCGCTCTCGAATCGCTCGATCGCCGTCTCGGCATACTCCTCGATAATCGGATCGAGTTCCGCGAATCGCGCATCTTGCTCGGCCGTTCGCGTGTCCAGGGCGAGAAGCTCGTCGCGCTCCGCGAGCGCCTCCTCCAGCCTTGCCTTCGCCAGATCGCCCTCGGCGATCTGCATCTTCACGTTCCCCGGATCGATCTGTGCGATCTTGCGAATCGTCTCCTCGGCCTCGCCGAGATACCCCACCGCCAGGTAGGCGGACACCAGCTTCGTCATGATCGTTACATCTTCGGGGCGAAGCTCCAACGCTTCCTCGTATCGCTGCGTCGCCTGCATCGCGGCGCCCTGCCGTAGAGCCAAGTCGCCCGATGCGATGTATGCCGGGACGTACTCGGGCGTCTTGAAGATGACTTCCCTGAACTGCTCCTCCGCACCGACGACATCGCCCCGCTCCATCAACAGCTTTCCAAGGAGGTATCGCGCGGATGCGCTGTCCGGATCGAGCGTGAGAACCCGATTGACGAAGCCCTCATCGGCATCGACTTCCTCCAACGCCAGCAGGTACTGCTCGAGCGCGGAGGCTTCGTACCCTTCCTGGGCGGATCGAAGCGACTCGATCTGCGCCAGCTCTTCCTCGGTGGGCTCCTCGATCTCCTCGAGTTCCGCCCGCTCGCCAGCCTTCTCGGTGGCCAGGGCTTCGTACAACCGCCCGATGTAATACGGAAGGTACGGGTCGTTGACCTCTCCGCTCTCCTGCGCACTCAGGAACGCATCCAGTCCGCTCTGCAAGTCCTCCTGTTGCACCATGTAGGCATGGACCAGCGGAAGTGTGACATCGATCTCGCTCGATGCGAGCAGTCCGTCGTACCACTCGGCGAAGATCCGCGACTCTTCCTCGGCGATGTAGTCATCGCGAACCTCGTCGTGAACCTCGTCCAGCGTCGGGGTGTGCGCTTCCTGGCGATCCACCAGCTGGATGATGTGGTATCCAAACTGCGTCGGCACCGGCTCGGAGATCTCGCCGATCTCCAGGGCGAACGCCGCGTCTTCGAACGCCTCCACCATCTGGCCCCGACCGAACCAACCGAGGTCGCCCCCCTCTTCGCTGTTGGAGCGATCCTCCGAGTACTCCCTCGCCAGCTCGGCAAAGTCGCCGCCGGCCATCAGTTGCGCATACACGTCTTGTGCCGTGTCCTCGTCTGCCAGGAGGATGTGCGATGCGCGGATCTCTTCCGGTACGTCATACCGAGCGATGTTCGCCTCGTAGTACCCGTACAACTCCTCCTCCGTCGGAGAGACGACGCCGACGATCATCTCACGCAGCGCCTCGTTGCGCATCTGGGTTTCGATCTCCGCACGCATTGCCTCTTGGTACTCCGCCAGTGTGCGTCCCTGGCCGGCCAAGTACTGCTCGAGGGCTTCCTCGTCGATGTTGTTCTGCTGCAGGAGGTTGTTGTACTCCGCCGCGTAGGCCGCGTCGACGTCGCGTCGCTCGATCCGAATGCGCCGCTCCTCCGCCGCCTGGTCGTACAGCGCTTGGCGAATCAGGGCCTGAATCGTATCCGTCTGCAGCTGGAGAAGCGTCAGGGAGCCGTTCGCCCCCGAGAAGATCTCGTTCGGATCCTGCCCGATCTGGCGGTAGTAGCTGTAGTACTGATTGATAAGGTTGGAGAACGCGTTGCTCGCGACCTCCCGCGAGACCGCCTCGCCGTTGACCGACACCGCGTACGAAGGCCCGGCGTCAGGGGTCGAGGTGTCCCGTCGGAAGACCCCGGCCTGATTGAGTGAGACAAGCCCCACGCCCCCGACGAAGAATCCGAGGACGACAATCCAGATGATCTTCTTCTGATGACGCTTCAGGAATCCCGGCATCGCAGTCTGTCACTCCCCTAGGTACTTAGTAAGTTGTCCGGCGAATGGTATCGCTCCGTCCGAAGGCCGACAAGCCATCCGAACACGCATCTCTAGAATTCGGCCGCGCCCTCCTTGCTCGGGCTCGATCCGAAAACGTCGTGCCGAGTCCTAACGGCAAAGTGAATCGCCGTCTTCTCGCCGCCGTCTTCCGTTACGCGGATGCTCGTGAAGCTCGGTACACAGTAGAGATCGACCCCGCTGGCGGCGAGGTATCCCCGCGCAATCGCGATCGCCTTCACCGCCTGGTTGACCGCACGGGGGCCGATGACCTGGATCTCCGTCTCCCCCACCTCGCGGACCCCGTTGGCGATCGCTCCCGCCGCCGCGCTCGGGTCCGAGTTGGACGAAACCTTGAGTGTCTGCATCGTCACGCTCCCCTACTTCGCGCTCTCGGTGAACTGCGTCTGTCGAATCACGTTGACCTTGATCTCGCCCGGGTAGTTCAGCTCCTCTTCGATCGCCCGCGCGATGTCATACGCAAGCTTGGCCGAGACATCGTCGCTGGCGCGATCCGGATGCACCATGACGCGAACCTCCCGACCCGCCTGCAACGCATACGCTTCCTGCACCGCGGGGAACGAACGACAGAGATCCTCCAAGTCGTGAAGACGCTGGACGTACCGCTCATACGTCTCCTGGCGCGCCCCCGGCCTTGCCGCCGACAACGTGTCCGCCGCTTGGATCAAGACATCGAGAACACTCGATGGTTCGACGTCCTCATGATGGGCCGCGATCGCCTGGACGACAACCCGTCCCTCCCCGTACCGCCGGGCCAGATCGGCGCTGATCAATGCGTGCGGGCCGTCGACCTCGTGATCGACCGCCTTGCCGATGTCGTGCAGCAGTCCCGCGCGCACCGCCAGCGCAGCGTCCACCCCGACCTCGTTGGCGAGCACCTTGGCGATCCCGCTGACCTCCATCGAGTGCGCCAGCTGGTTCTGGCCGTAGCTCGTCCGGTATCGCAGCCGTCCCAGAAGCGACGCCAGTTCGGGGTGAAGCTCGATGCCGAGATCGAACGCCGCCTTGCGCCCTTCCTCCTTGATCCGCTCGGCCAGGCGGCCTTTCGCCCTCTGAACCTTCTCCTCGATCTGCGCCGGATGGATCCGTCCGTCCTCGATCAATCGGGACAACGCCATCCGGGCCACCTCACGACGAAGCGGATGGAAGCACGAAAGGACGACCATCTCCGGCGTGTCATCGACGAGCAGCTCCACGCCGGTCAGCGCCTCGAACGTCTTGATGTTCCGGCCCTCGCGTCCGATGATTCGTCCCTTGAACTCCTCGGATGGCAGCGGGACCGAGCTGACGGTGTTCTCCTCGACATACTCCGCCGCGTACCGCTGAACGGCGGTCGCGATGATGTGCGCGGCGCGCTGCTCCGCGTCCTCTTTGGCGCGACGCTCGACCTCCTCGATCTTGCGCGAGAAGAACCGCTGCGAATCGGTCTCGACGACCCTAAGCAGGTGTTCCCGGGCCTCCTTTTGAGACCAACCGGCCACCCGCTCCATCTGCGCCTTCCCATCCTCGAGGAGCTTCGTCCCCTCCTCCTTCAATCGGAGGAGTTCTTCCTCGTCCTCGCGAAGCGAATCCTCGATCTTCTCCAAGTACGTCGATTTCTTGCTCAGGCGATCTTCGCGCCGGAGGATCCGCTCCTCCGCACGGGCGATCTCTTCTTCGCGTCGCTTCGATCGCTCTTCGGCGTCCTCGCGGAGCTCCTGGACTTCCTGCCGCGCCTCGAGGAGCGTCTCCCGCTTCAGCTGTTCGGCCTCTTCGCTCGCCGTCTGAAGGAGCACTTCCTCCTTGCGCTTGCGTCGGACACTCCCAATCAGGAGACCGATCGCGACCGCGGCCACGAGGCTCATCCCCCAACCGATGTATTCCATCAAAGCCAAGGCTTCACTCTCCTTGAACACCCATTCCAACGCGCATTATACCCGCTTGCCCCCCTCGACATGGAGGGTGGCGGGCAGGAACAGGAGACTGAACAGCAGGGAGAAACCGATTCCGAGCAGTGCGGAGATCCCGAGCATCCTGAGGCCCGGCGTCCGCGCCAGCAGAAGACTCCCGAAGACGAGCATCGTCGTGAACGACGTGACGATCACCGCAACCGCCGTCGTCCCGACCCCCCGCTCGATCGCGCCCTCCAGCTTCACGGAACGTTCCTCGATCGTCCGATGCAGGATGTGAATGCCGTTGTCCACGCCGATGCCGATCAGAAGCGGCGAGATCGTGATCGACAGAAAGTTGAAGTCGATCGACAGCAGTCTCATGCCGCCGAGCATCCAGACGTAGCCGAGTACGAGCGGCGCTCCGGCGACAAGCGCACGCATCCATCCCTTCAAACTGATGCGCAGCAGGAGGATGATCAGCGCCGCAGCAATCAGCGTCGACACATAGAAGTCTCTCTTCATGTACCCTTCGAGCTTTTCCACGACCAACGGCATCCCGAAGTACGTGTCGGCGAACGAGTCGGCGTACCGATTGAACTCCTCCATGTTGCCGGGCTCGTAGATCTCCGGTTTGACCCGCACGCGAACGATGTAGTCCCCCGCCGGCGTCAAGTACTGCGACCGGATTCCCTCCGGGTAGGCGAGAAGAATGTTGCGCAACAGCGTGCCGACCGGCGGAAGGTCGCGCAGCTCGGCCAGATTCTCATCGAGATCGAGCATCGCGGCCTGCAGAGCGTGAATCGACTCACTCGTCCGTTCGATATCGAGGGCGGACAGCTCGCGTTGAATCGCTCGCAACTGCAACAGGATCTCGTTGCTCCGTAGTGCAACATCGGCGTATCCGTTCAACGATGCGGCGTACTGCAGCAGACCGAATTGGGCCAGCAATGTCCGGATCTCGGCCAGCGCGCTCGATCGCTCCCGGACGCTCATCTCCAACGCATCCAACTGCCTGACATACGCCGCGAGATCGAGCGTATTGAGTACCTGCTGCTGCTCCGTCAGGTCGACCGGAAGCAGATCGGCCGCGGAGTTCACCGACTCCACCATCGGGTGATCCGGCATGTTCTCCTCGATCGCGCGGAGCTCCTCCTCCGACGCCGCGAAGAACGTGTAGGAGTCCCCAATCCCGAGCGGGAGATCCGCCATCGTCTCCAGGATCTCATCCGTCACCGCCTCGGACTCGACGGCCGGGACCAGGTCGAAATCGGAGAACACGAACGACGTCCGCGCGGCCTGGAATGCGACGAAGAACGTCAGCACGAGCACGATGACGAAGATCGCACGCCCTCGTCCCGTCACGTGGCGAAACAGCCCGGTCAACCGCGCGGAGTACGTCGAGATGTTCTCCTTGCGCCGTCGCCGCAGCAGGAAGTGGGAGAGCGTGATCAACGCCGGAAGAAGAAAGAGCGTCGCCAAGAACGCGATCAGCACGCCGACACTGCTGATCACGCCCATCTCGAACAGCGCCCGCGAGTGCCCGGTTAGCAGCCCGACGAAGACGAGGGACGTCGTCAGTGCCGCGTAGAACGACGCCTCTCCCTTGCTGAGGATCGCCGCATGGAGTGCCCGGTTCAACGACATGCCGCGCCCTCGCTCTTCCGAGTAACGGGACACGATGTGGATCGCGTAATCGATGCCGAGCCCCAACACGAGCGCCGGCAAGAACGTCGTCACCAGGTTGAACCCGCCCACGGCGAACTTCGCCCAGCACATGGTCAACACGACGCTGATCAGAAGCGGGATCACGGCCACGATCGAGTAGAAGAAGGATCCGAAAGCGATCAGGAAGATCACGAACACGCCGACGGAAGAGATGATCGTCGTCCGCAGCATGTCCGCGTTGATAACGGCGTTTGTCTCCGTATTGAACGCGTACGCCCCGGCGACACCGACGGTCACCCCGAGCGACTCCGGATCGGCCCGCTCGATCGCCGCGCGGACCTTCTCGGTAACCAGACCCGAGTACTCGACGCCTCGCTGGGACGGGTGCCGCGGCTGTGCCGTAAGCAGCAGGCTGGTCCCGTCTTTCGAGAACAGCGCCGTCGGTTCTCTCGGCTCCGTATCGGTCTGCGGCGCAAACAGCCCCGTCAGCGACTCCACCGCCGCCGTGACATCCGGAAGCGAAGGAACCCCTCCGAGCGCCTGCAGGACTCCGCCGTTCAATGCATGGAAGTCGTCGAGCTGCTCGGCAAGGGTCGCTGCGCCGAGGCCTCCTTCCGCCTCAAAGCCGCCGCCGAACAGCATGCCGGTGAATCCCTGGCTGACCTCCGAGTATGCCGAGCCGAGCGTCGTGCTCGGCAGCACGGAGATGTCCCCGCCCCCCGCGACCGTCGTCCGCGCGAGATCGATGCTCGCTTCGATCTGCGCCAGTTCATCCTGCGTCAACTCGAACAGATGGACGTACTGGTCCGGGATGTCGGGTGACATGTCCTGGAGATAGGTCACCTCGACGAACTCGGGATCGGAACGAAGCTCGGCGGCGATGGCCTCGGCCGCCGAGAGGAGCCGTGCGGCTCGAAACTCCGTCGGCACATCGTCGGCCAGCTTGATCAGCAACCCGACAAACGTGCTCGGAACGAGGTACTGCTCGTTCTCGCGATACTCCTCGATCAGTGGGTCGTTGTTCGGCAAGAGGTCGAACAACGAGCTTCGAAGCGGGATGTCGCGGGCGTAATAGACTCCGAGACCCGTCAGCACGAGCATCGCGAGTAACACCCACCACGCATGGTAGCGGCCGATGCGGAATACGCCGCCGAGAAGCCGCTCCTTGAGAGGTTTCATCATCTGGGGCGAACCCGGATCACGCCTCTTCCTCGGACTCCGATGGGCTCGTCACCGAGATTTCGTACCCGACGAGCTTCGCCGTCAAGCGAACGTTCTGCCCGCCCCGGCCGATGGCAAGCGACAGCTCGTCATCCGGAACGAGAACCTTCGCCGCGCGGTTCTCCTCATCGAGATCGATCGACAGCACAGAGGCCGGCTCGAGTCCGTTCTTCATCAATTGGACCAGGTCCTCGCTCCAACGGATCAGGTCGATCTTCTCGCCGGAAAGCTCGCGCGTGACCACCCGAACCCGTGCACCGCCGGCCCCGACACACGTTCCGACGGGGTCGACATTGCGATCGAGCGATTCCACCGCGACTTTCGTTCGTCGCCCCGGCTCACGCGCGATCTTGCGAATCACGAGCGTTCCCTCATCGATCTCGGGAACCTCCAGCCGCAGAAGCTGTTCAACAAACTCCGGAGCCGCGCGTGACAGCAGGATCCGCGGATCGCCCTGCGTCTCCTCCACCGACACGAGATAGCAACGCAGCCGTTGCCCCGGATGGTACCGCTCGCCGGGGATCCGCTCGGAATCCGGCAGAATCGCCTCGGCCTCGCCGAGATTCACCCAGACGTCCTTCCCCTCGAAACGATGGATGGACCCGCTGATGATCTCGCCGACGCGGTGGACGTACAGTTCGTAGATGATCTCGCGCCGCCGCTGGACAATCTCCTGCCGGATCGTCTCTTCCGCCTTCTTCGTCGCGATTCGACCGAATTTGGAGAGCTCGATCCGCTCCCCACGAATGAAGATGTCCCCCGAGTGCTGGTCGATTTCGACATCGACCTCGTCTTCGGTGTCGTTCTCCTCCTGGTAGGCAACGGCCAAACCCTTTCGGATTGCGTCGTAGAGATCCTCTCGCGGGATCCCTTTCTCCTTGGCCATCTCTTCAAGCGCCTCGATAAACTCGATGTTCATCTCTGCCCGCCCTGCCTTGGAGGCCTTACCAGCCTCGATCCGTTTCCCCACAAAAGCAATGCCGCCAGAAGTGGCGACAGAGCGTCTTTCAATTCCATCGCGATGCGCCTATTATACGTCGGTTCAGAACCACCGACAAACGCAAAACACTCTATCATGAAGCGCATTGAGCGGACCATTGACACCGAGCAAGCGGGACAGCGCCTCGATCGATTCCTCTCCGCCGGCGCGCCTGACACGTCGCGCACCGCGGTGCAGCAGGACATACGAGACGGCCGCGTCACCGTCTCTGGCGTCGTGATCACGCAGGCGTCCCGTCGCCTGCGCGAGGGCGAGCGCGTTGTCTGGGAACCCACTGAATCCAAGCCGGTCGTGCCGCGGCCGATCCCGATTGAGATCCTGTACGAAGACGCCCACATCGTCGTCGTCGACAAGCCGATCGGCCTGGTCGTGCACCCCGGGGCGGGGACCGAGGCGCCGACGTTGGTCGAGGGGCTGCTCTGCGAGCGATCGCTGCCGCCGAGCGATGACCCGGTTCGCCCGGGGATCGTCCACCGGCTGGACAAGGAGACGAGCGGCGTCCTTGTCGTCGCCAAGACCGCGGACGCGCTGGCCGATCTGCAAGGGCAGTTCGCCGCGAGGCAAACTCGAAAGAGCTACGTCGCCGTGATTGACGGGATCCTGGCGGAGGATGAAGCGTCGATCGATGCGCCGGTCGGGCGCGACCCGGCGAACCCACGCAAGATGGCAGTCCACGCAAGGGGAAAGCCTGCACAGACCGAGGTTCGCGTGCTCGAGCGCCTCGAGGGCTCGACGCTGGTGCTCGCGCGCCCGCGCACCGGGCGGACGCACCAGATCCGCGTTCACCTCGCGTACATCAAGTTCCCTGTCCTCGGTGATTCGCTATACGGGAGAACCCCGGCAGATCGACTGTTCCTGCATGCGTGGCAGTTGACCGTTGCGCACCCAGGCACCGGCAAGCCTATGACCTTCGAAGCCCCCGTCCCGCCCGTGTTTCC
>Ga0272443_10004813_pt1 | contig 14387 bp, 11 predicted proteins | sample SSMAcet12_FD_193581 | JGI IMG/M metagenome (GOLD analysis project Ga0272443, IMG submission 193581) | Marine sediment archaeal communities from Little Sippewissett salt marsh, Falmouth, MA, United States - SSM-Acet-12 | ecosystem: Environmental > Aquatic > Marine > Wetlands > Sediment ...
GTAAAGGTCGGTCCTCGGCGTATCCTGCAGAGAACCGACCTCCGCCTAAAGGAGATCTACAGGTGGACAAAGCAGGTGAAATAAAAGGACTTCTCGAAAAATACCCACAGTACCGGGAAACCCTTTTTTGCCGCGGCTACCTTATTACAACCAGGGAATTAAAAGACCTGTCGGAATACCCTTTTTACAGCCGGTGGGCGAGGACGTCTTTTGGGAAGTTGCGCGGCTCAGGTATCTATATATACTGCCACAAGTGGCAGGAGTGCCATGTTTTCGAGAAAGACGGCATAACCGCCGCTCTTATAGGCCACGCCTATAACCCCTTTGATATGAAGTATAAAGAAGCGGAGATATTGAAAGATTGTATATCTGCTTTTCAGCAAAGCCGTGAAGCTTTTTTTGACAAGGTCAGCGAGCTGACAGGCATCCACCTTATTCTCATCAACGGCGGAGAAAGTCTTGTTGCCGTTCAGGACTGTGCCGGCATGAAATCCTGCCATTACGGTAAAATCGGGAATGACTTATATATAGCATCTCATTCTCAACTGGTTGCGGATATTTGCGGCTTGTCAATGGACCCGTTCGTGAAAGAATTTATTGGAAGATGGTTTTTCAAGTACGGTAAAAAATATCTTCCCGGCAACCTGTCGCCGTACACAGAGTTGAAAATGTTAGGGCCCAATACTTATCTTGAGTTTAACAAAGGGTTTGCGGTCTGCAGGTTCTTTCCCGTGAAGCCGCACGTGGAACTTCAGCCGGAAGGATATGGCGAGGTCTTTGAAAAGATAAGGGTCTTGCTGAAAAGAAATATAAGGCTATGTACACTGAAGTGGAAAAAGCCGGTTGTTTCGCTTTCCGGGGGAATGGACAGCAAGACTACCCTTGCATGTGCCAACGGGATGTACGACCGGCTGAAGTTTTTCAGTTTCCACTCCAAACCTTCCGAGGTCGCGGATGCAAAAGCAGCGCACGAAATATGCAGTGCCGTTGAAGTACAACACAGGGTATACTCTGTACCGGAAGGCAAAGAACAGATAAAATATTACGGCGTGCTAAAAAGCATCATTTTTCACAATATGGCTTATGTAGGCGTTCCGCGGGAAAACGAGATAAGAAAGTATATTTTTCTCTACAGGCTTCATGACTTTGATGTTGAGTTAAAATCGTGGATTTCCGAGATAGGCCGGGTTATGTGGGAGAGGAAGTACGGCTCTTCATTGCCCGATGTATTTACTCCCCGCCACTTTAGCATCTTCCAGACAAAGTGCATTTTCGCTCCGGGGCTGCTGGGAAAATCCGACGAGTATTTCAGGCAATACCTGAAAGAGATAAACCTTGAAAAACCTTTGTATAATTACGAGCACGCGGATTCATATTACTGGGAATTTGCTTTCGGCATATGGGGCCAGGGCATTGTCGCCAGCCAGGATATATTCAGCCATACGGTTACCATGCCAATGAACAACAGGAAGCTGATAGACATGTTTCTCTGGTTCCCGCACGAATTCAGAAAAAAAGACATGGTGCACGAAGAGATTGTCAAACGTGCTAACCGTAAGGTGTATGATATCGGAGTGATTGTTTCCAATCCATATCTCGGTAGAAAGCGCATTTTTGCGGAACGGCTCTACTACAAGTATGCAACTCTTTTTATTGCCAAAAATGGATAAAAAGTTTGTAATAAACAGTCTTAAAGAATTCAACCGAAACATACCCGTTTACGGGGGAAACCGTTATTTTTCCTGCTGGCTCGATTTAATATGGAGTTTTTTCCGTTTCGGATGCAGTCCAAACTGTTATTTTCACTACGAGTTTAACAGGAAAAGCAATTATGAGAAAAACAAGTTTTTGACATACGGAAGAAGTAAGAAGGTGGTAAGAAAATATAATAATCCTGAAAAAATCATTAATGTTTACGACAAAAGACTTTCCTACAGGCTTTTTGCCGATTTTATTTCCCGTGAATGGCTCGATACCGGAAGCTGTAAATACGATGATTTTCAAAGATTCGTGCTGAAACACAGGGAAATAATAGTTAAACCGGCGAAAGGACGCCAGGGAAGAGGCATATGCAAGTACAGTTACCGGGAAGGCGATAACCTGGAGAGAAAATTCAAAGAAATAAAAGGTTTACTGGTAGAAGAAGTCTTAGAACAGGATGAAAAAATGCGCTCTCTCAATCCGTCATCGGTTAATACCGCCAGAATAGTGACTTTTCACAGCGGGCATAGTGCCTGTATAATCGGCTGCTACTTGAGAATGGGCATGAAAGAATCAATCGTTGATAACCTTAGTGCCGGGGGGATAGCCGCAGGCATAGATGTTGAGACCGGAATCGTTTTTACTCCCGGAATCAGCGAAGAACTTAAAAGATACCTGGTACACCCTTTGTCCGGAGTGCAGATAATCGGCTTTAGAATTCCGAACTGGGAAATGGTTCTGGAAATCGCAAAAAAAGCGGCTTCGCTGGTTCCTGAAACGCGTTATATCGGATGGGATATAGCAGTTTTGAATGGTGGCGCGGAATTGATAGAATCAAACTATGAGAGCGGCCATGTGGTGCAGATTATTGACCAGAGAGGCCTTTACGAACCCATACGCAACATTCTTAATTCAGAATAAAGCCATGAATATCAAGTTTTTAAAAGACAGCATAGAAATATTCAACCGGAGAATTTCCACATGCGCGGAAGGCAGGTATATCTACTGCTGGATTGATATGTTATGGTGTTATATATGCTTCGGCGCAAGCCCGGAGGATTACTTCCGCTATGAGCTCTACAGGAAAAGCAATTACGAGAAAAATAGATTTACTACCTATCGCAGAAGTCAAAAACTGATAAAAACATATAATAATCCAGGGGAAATTGCCAAGGTTCTGGATAAAAGAATTGCCAATAAAATATTTGCCGATTTTATTTCACGGGAATGGCTGGATACGGAAAGTTGCGGGTATGATGATTTTCAGAGATTTCTGCTGAAACACAAAGAAATTATTGTAAAACCCGTGGCAGGAGGCTCGGGAAAAGGGGTGTGTAAATATTCTTACAGGGAAGGTGATAATCTGGAGCAGAAATTCAGAGAAATAAAGGGCTCAATGGTCGAAGAGGTTATTGAACAGCATAAGGCGATGAATTCTTTGAACCCTTCATCGGTTAATGCTGTCAGGTTAGTGACTTTTTTCGACGGGCAAATCTGTAACATAATTGTCTCCTATCTTAAAATAGGAGCGCATCAATCTGTTGTTGATAACACCAATGCCGGGGGTTTGTTCGGAAAGATAGATGCCGGCACGGGAATAGTTTTTACTTCCTGTGTGGATAATCACTTCCAAAGATACCTGGTACACCCCATGTCCGGAATACAAATAATAGGATTTAAAATTCCCAACTGGGAAATACTGCTTGAAACCGTAAAGAAAGCGGCGTTATTAGTGCCGGAACTTAAGTATCTGGGTTGGGATTTTGCGATTCTGGATGACGGCGTGGAATTCATAGAGGCAAATCATGACCCGTCCCATATCGGGCAAATGGTAGACCAGGCAGGCACCTATGAATTTTTCCGAAGATGCATAATGAATCTTAAAAAGCATGAAACCTCCATGCCAGCAGCCAAAGCAAACGGGTACAAAACTTGTTCGCAAAAGCCTTCCTGGCGCAGAAGGAGGGAATAAAAATGTGCCGGTGAAGGTCGGCCCTCGGCGTATCCTGCGGAGGTTCGACCTTTGATTAAAGGAGATTTGCATTTGAAAAAAGTACTCATAACCGCAACCGTACAGAGCCACATAGTGCAGTTTCATGTGCCGCTGATAGACATGCTGCATAAGCACGGATATGAGGTCCATGCAGCGGCAAGAAACAACCTTGCCGAGAAGAACGGGCTGAAGCTTGAATCTCCTGACAGGGTTTATGACATACCTTTTGACCGTTCCCCTTTTGGCAGAAACAATATAATCGCATACATTCGGTTAAAAAAGATAATGGGCGATAATATGTACAGCATAATTCACTGCAACACTCCCATGGCGGGTGTGCTTACAAGGCTGGCTGCAAGAAAAGCCAGAAAGGCAGGGACAAAGGTTTTTTATACCGCCCACGGTTTTCATTTTTACAAGGGGGCTCCCTTTAAGAACTGGCTCCTGTACTATCCCGTGGAAAAATGGCTTGCCTGGCATACGGACAGGATTATCACGATAACAAAAGAAGATTTTGAGATGGCTTCTGCGAGACTCCGTTCACAAGTCTTTCGTATTCATGGAGTGGGCGTCAGCCCCGAAAGGTTTTTCCCTGTCCCAGCCGAAGAAATGATAGAAATCAAAAAAAAACTTGGTTACAGCGAAGATTCATTTCTTCTGTTATGTACAGGGGAGCTTAACAGGAATAAGAACCAGTCTGCCGTTATCAAGGCGGTTGCAGAAGTTGTAAAAACTGACTCAAACATAAAGCTCCTTCTTGCCGGCAACGGACCCATGGAAAAGGAGCTGAAAAAGTTGGCAAAGACCCTGAATTTGGATAAAAACGTGATTTTTTTAGGCTATAGGACAGACCTCGAAAAATTCGTCAATATATCGGATATTGTAATATCCGCAAGCTTCAGGGAAGGTCTCGGATTAAATATTATTGAAGCAATGCTTTGCGCAAAGCCTGTTATTGCTTCGATAAACAGGGGCCACAAAGAACTCGTCCGGGATGGAATAACAGGTTATTTAATTTTTCCCAGGGATATCCGGGGTTTCGCCGGCTCGATTTTAAATCTCAAACAGGACAGGAACCTTGCCAAAGAAATGGGCAAAGCCGGTAAAAATACCGCACAGCCCTTCCTATCCGGGAATGTGACTGGTGAATTGAGAAAAATATATGATATGGAATAAACCTGTTCGCCTTGTAATTGCAACCCGGTTTACCGGGTTTTAACGTTGCTGTTCCTGCCCGTTCCGGTTTCTCATTTCATTCTTCCGGAGATGGCGGCTTTTCATGCGAGGCAAGCTATGTTGCGTTTTTATACTTGTTAATTGCCGTTTAAAAGCATCATCGCGATGTGTGCTCACGGGGTTTCTTCTCTTATCGTTGAAATATGCGGTTTATTATGTTCTGCTTTTTCGGAAAAGGCCGGCAAACAGGTTTTTCTCGTATTTATTCAGGCCGGTAAACCAAATCAGGATAAAATAGATGATTCCGAATATGAATGCTTTTGCAAAAAACATTGACAGTTTTTCTACCGGGAAAAAACGCTGGATTAAAATTCCCGCGATAAATACGGATATGAGGGGGAAAACCATCCTGAGGTGGCACTCCCTGAGAAACCTGATGATATTAATTTTCAAAACCCTATGATAGACAAGGTTCTTTCCTAAAACCGTGCCGGCCATGGTTCCTGTAAAAATAGCGATTCCCGCCCCTATGGCGCCGTAGAACCTGGTAAGAACCAATGATAAGCCAAGGCTTATTACTGCGGTTATTATTCTGCAGAAGGCCGTGTACCGTATTTTATTTGATGCATGCATCATTGTTTCTCCAATCTGCTGGGTGAAAATAATTATCCCCGGTACAATAAGCATCAAGGCTATATAATAAGCTTCTTTAAATCCTTCCCCGAGCCATAAAATGATAAATTCTCTGCCCATTGTTATAAAACCGATTATAATCAAACCCGTGATGGCTAATTGTATCCTGCCTACCTTTATCATCAAATCTTCCACGCTTTGCGAGGCTTTTTTTATGCTTAGCCGGGTTACCTTGGGCAGGAAAAGTCCCCCTAACGCACCTGTAAAAGAACCGGCATATGCCGCAACTCCCGTGGCAACGGCAAATAGCGATATCTGGACGCTGTCGGCAAAAGCGCCCAGGACTGTGGGAGTTATGCTGAAAACGAATTTGCCGGCTAAGGCTGTAATTGTAACCCATGCGGAGTATCCAAAAACTGACCGCAGGATTGTTTTATTCTTTGCTCTGAAATTTATGGAAATCAATTTGTTTTTTGCCGCATACCTTAACTTTAATCCGGTTATTATTAAACCCGAAACTGCATTGACGGCTACCAATGCATATAAACCATACCCGAGAAGCAAAACCGTTACAATGGAAGCAATTGCAAGCACTTTTCGTAACATCCCTGCAAAATTCAAAAAAATAAATCTTTCATTGGCCATAAGGATGCCCCTGAGCGGTATCAATGGAAAAGTGAGTATGCTGTGAACGGCAGCAATAAAGAACACCACCTTGAATTGTGACACTTCTTCGGGGGTCAGGCCGCCGTATATTTTACCGGCGAAAACAAAAATGAAAAGGGTAGCAATAAATATGGCGGCATCTATTATGAGATACATCTTGAAGGTCATGCCTAAAAAATCACGGGCACTGGCTTCTTCCCCCGTTGCTTTGTACCTTGACAGAAATCTGGACACTGCGGCCCCCAGTCCGAAATCCATCGTAAAGAACTGTAGGGCGGAAAGAGCAAGAGCATACAGGGCGTACTGGGAACGGCCTATCTGTTTTATCATCCAGGGCGTGTACACCAGGCCTGCGGCAATGTTAATAAAAATTGCCGCATAGGACATCATCGCTCCACGCTTGATTTGTATGGAACTGTAAATCTCGTCATCGATGGGCATACTCATCTTTTTCTCCGTTTTACCGGCAGTTTTACTGCGGATAGGTCCTTCTTAAAGGCATAAAAAAGCCATAAAAGCCTGTACATCCTTAATTTTGAAGCCATTATTATGAATTGTTTTCCCTGCGGCAAGTTTCTGTTTATGAAAGGGATATTATTCAAAGATTCGGCAATCATCCTGGAATTGATTATACTTTTCACGTTTTTCAAACGGGCCTTTTTGGAAGCGTTTTTAGCAAATGCATTGGATAGAAGCATCGGAAGCAAATTAAATGACGCACTTTTATATAATCCTTTTGAGCACCTGTCAAGGATATTATGTTTCTTGTAAAATTCCACCTTTTTTTCATACTGTGTTTCCAAACTCTTTTCCAGATATGGCTTGTACCTTCTCCGTGTTATGCTGTCGGGATTATCGCGGTAGAAATAAAAGGCCTTCTTCAGGGCAACAAGTCTTTTGGAGGCGTAAAGTGCATATAGATTGAAAAGAACTTCAAACCCTACCTGTATATCAGGAGCAAATAAAATCTTGTTATCAATAACCATTTTTCTCTTATATATCGTGCGCCATGCATACAAAAGCAATTTGTTTGCATGGGATTCTTCCAGAAGAGATAGCTTTTCCTCTCCTCCATAGACCTTGTTAAACTGAACAAGAGGATAATAGGTCCGGATTACTTCAAGATTCTCATCGCATCTCGCGTATCCCGTGGTTACAATATCGGCATTATAATCTTTTGCGGCTTTATGCATAGTCTCATACATATCTGGCGATATCGCATCGTCGCAATCCATGAATCCAAGGTATTCTCCCTGTGCGCAAGCAATTCCTGCGTTGCAGGCGCAGGAGCCGCCTTTGTTTTGCTGGTGTATCGCCCTGATGCGGCTGTCTTTCAAGGCATATTCGTCAATAATATAAGGCGAACTGTCGGTAGAACCGTCGTCAACGAGGATGATCTCTATATCTTTCAGGGTTTGGTTTACTGCGCTGTCCAAGCATGTGCGAAGGTATTTTTCAGCATTATATACCGGTATTATGACACTCACTACAGGGATAGGCATCAAAGACTCCTTTTGAAATGGATTTTTTTAACCTGATTTTTTATAAAAATCACCAGCATCCAGAAATATGACAATTTTGGGATAAGGTAGCCATGTTGTTTTGCGTTAGAAAGAATATCCGCCGCTAATTTCGATTTTGTTCTCCATTTCTGGTGTCTTATATGACCCCAGTACCTTGCCCTGTTTTTATAAAATGCACATAAATCAAAAACGGTCTGGTAGTTTGACAGGCTTCCCATGATGTCTAAAGAACATATTGTCCTTATACACTTGTAGCATGATGAGCAATTGATTTTATTAAATTGTTTTCTTTCCTTTCCCATTTTGACACAAATATTCAAATATTTGTGGCAGAGGGGATTTTTGTCTATCTCCCAGGTCTTTTTGAACCTGGAAAACATGTCTCCAAAAGAAACCATTTCAAAACTTTCCGTTTTCAGAATACTCTCATTAAGCAATGCGTAACAGGTAGAATGTGAAAAATCCAAACGGAAATCAGAGATATGAATTGCCGAGGAGTAGTAAAAAATCCTTATCAGCTTCTGCAGGACTAACGCACATGCAACATTACAGAAGGTATCTACCTGTCCAAAGTGAAGCCTTACAAATTCCATGAGGTTTGAATTGACGGTTAGCAGTGGCAAATCCAGCTTTTTGCATACTGGAAGAATGTACTCTATCTGCCTGCTGAATTCTTCGTCAGCAGCTTTTTTATCGAGCCCGAAATTGCCGGCGTTGAACAGGACAAGGTGCGTCAATCTAAGGGATTTCGGAACGCTTTCGTCAAGATTTGAGAAAACCGTATAAAACGAATCAACTCCGCATGATAGAGCCGTGGCAACGCCGTTAAATTCGTTATGGTCTTCCGTGCTGGTTTCTTCCGGGTATATGCTGACGCTTTGAAATTTCGGGTTCATTTTGACCAGTGCAGGTATCAGCTTGCTCCTGATATTGTAAAGCAACTTTTCTGAAACAGGTGCATCCAGGTAAATGTCTGAATGTTTCTGCAATGCGGGAATTAAGAGTCCGACCAGAAAACCGTCGGCAGTTTCGTCGCACAGATACCGGGCGTTATTCTGCCCGGTTTCGAAGAACAGGCTTTTGCTCACGCCGTCAATTTCAATATTCGCACTTATGCGCGCTTTGTTGCTGGTTATTTCCTTTCTTGGGCTGCCTATTTTTATCATGCTTGATTTCCTTGATACCGGGGTTAAAAGCACAAACTGTCTTTGCGCAAAACCTTAATAAAGTGGGAAAAGCCTTAAAGCTGTCTCCTGAAATGCTTGTTTGCGGCTCAATGTATTTATTAGCGCAGGCCATGTTTATATAAATAAAAGAGCCATAATAACCTGTATAATTTTAACTTAGATACTGCAATTATAAATTGTTTTCCCGCCGGTAACTTTCTATTTATAAGTGGCGTGTTGTCAAGAGATTTCTTAACCATGTTAAAATCAAGAATTTTTTTTATTTCCGCGCGCCATTTTAATTTAAAATTATCCTGCTCAAATACATTGAACAGCATCATCGGCAGCAAATTCGCCGATACGCTTTCATACAATCCTTTAAAGCAGTCGCCGAAAATGTCATGGTCCTTGTAAAATTGCACCTTTTTCTCGTACTGTATCTGCAGACTTTTTTCAAGGTGGGGTTTGTACCTTGTTTGGGTTATGCTTTCGGGATTCTGCCGGTAGAAATAAAAAGCCTTATCCATAGCAACCACGTTTTTGGCTGAATAAAAAGCATGCAGATTAAACGGAGTATCCTCCCCTATCCTTATTTCTTCAACAAAAAGAATCTTATTTTCAAGAATCATTTTACGCCTGAATATGTTGCGGAAAACGTGTAAAAGGGAATCCTTGCCGTTCGCTTTTACAATCAGAGCCCTTTTTTCGGAATTCGTTAGAGGTTTATTACATTGAACGGCAGGATAATGGTATGCGGTTACATTGAGATTTTTATCGCATCTTGCATACCCGGCTGTTACAATGTCTGCATCATGGTCTTTTGCAGCCCTGTACATGGCCTCATACATGTTCTTTGATATGGCGTCGTCAGAATCTACAAAACCGATATATTCTCCCCGTGCGGATATAATCCCTGAATTACGGGAGCAGCTGACGCCATTATTCTTTTGATTTATGATTTTTATGCGTTTATCCTTCAAGGCATATTGTTCAAGGACATGGGCTGCCTGCCTGTCAATGGATAAGTCTACTACCGGAATAATCTCTATGTCTTCGAGACTCTGTTTTCTTATTGAATCTATGCATTGATGCAAATATTTCTCCGCATTATGCACAGGGATGATAATGCTTACTTTAGGTGCTGCCATCAGGAATTTCCTCTCGCTTTGTTCACTGTGGAGTGCCCGGGGCGGCAGGCTTCTGCAAGCGATTGAAACCTGTTTTTAAAGCCTGGATAAGAGTAATCTGCAGTCTTAATACCAAATGCAAAATCCAATCCTTTTTTCATCTCTTCAATGCTGAATTCTTTGAGCAGGACAATATATCCGAGGTTTTTCAGCCATTCATTGTAAACTCCGGAAATCTTCCTGTTTGAATTGTCAAGTACCACGCAGGGTGTTTTTGTTATAGCGCAGAATATCATGCAGTGGAGCCGGTCGGTAACGACAACTTTCTTGCTTTTCAATAAATCCCAGAACCTGTATAGAGTTTTCTCCATGTTTTCCGGCCGACATTCTTCAAGCGAAACATTTATCGTGTCTGTAAAAACTATATCATGGGAAATGGATTCGAGAGACCGGCGGATATCAAGAACCTGGCTTTCTGACAACCTTTTTTCCCTGTCGTTCCTCAGGCAGCACAATACGCCGCTTCTCTTACGCTGGGGATGAACCCTGTTTAAATATAGAACCATATCAGGGCAGAACCCTGTTTTCGCTTTTTTAAAATGTTTCTTCATCATCTCGAGGGAAGCCCTTTCCCTGGTAAAGACATGTAAATCTCTGTGCATGTTGTACACCCTTGTCGTTTTTTTCAGCCTCTTCCTGCCGTAAGGTGTGCCTGAAAAGGCCATTGTCTGGGGAAAGGATACTATCTTGTTCCGAAGAAAATTTCTTATTACAAATTGCCGGGCTTCTTCAAGGGATGTATATGTGTCGTCCATGTTCCCTCCGCCGAGTATAGTAACTATGTCATCCCTGCCGCTGACGTATTTCATGGTTTTCATCAGCTTGTATGTTTTCGTGCTTGGAACCATGATAACTTCATGACGGGGAAAGTTCTCTCTTAAAAAAAGTTTGTGGGCATAAGTTAAAGCCATATCTCCGAGGTTTTGATAGTAGCCGCACAGGAAAACAAAAAATTTCTTTTTGCCTTTATATCTTCCATACTCTTCCAGATTTACGGGTTGTATGAAAGCAAGAATTTCCGCTTTTATGCTGTTTGGAATTAAGGATTTTATTTTTCTCAGCATCATGACTCCCTGTATGAGAAAGGCTTATCTTCTGCGAAAATATCTGTACAGTATATTTCTGAAAATTCCATGTTTTAACATTAAAAGGAAAAAACACTCTTTCAGGCTGGAAACCCTGAAAGAGTTCAACATGTTCTTTGTTCTTGAATCCCGCAGGATTTTATCCATGTATGTTTTTTTCTGCCGCCTATCCAGAACTTCTGTGCGGCAGATTGCTTTCAAGCTTGATTTGACGCTGTTGAAAACAGACCTGTTATAAGAGTCTGCCCGGATACGCCTTTCAACACCCCATTTTTCCCAGAAATTCTTTTTTGCTTCGCACTGTGTCATTCTCAATTCGAAAATGTTATGGTAAAAAATTCCACCGAGTGATTTTTCAGGCCTTTGCATATAATGGGTATAAGGTGTTTCCAAAAGCACTATTTTTTCTGCTGAAGAGAGGACGGAACAGTTAAACAGCATGTCCTCTCCCAGCGAGATGTCTTTCTGAAAAAGGAAATTGTTGTTTTTTATGACGGCTGTCCTGTAAAGCTTGTTCCATACATACCCGATTCCCAGTAGTTGTTCGTTTGCAGGCAAAGGCCTGGCGCCTTTTTTGGAATAAACAGCAGTGTCTACGGTAACTTTTTTTGAAAACACAGGTTTTCCATCGCAATCGACGAAGTCCGCATAATAACTCCAGATGACCGCGTCGGCCTTTTCTGTTTCAGCAACTTGAACCGCGTGTTCAACGGTTCCGGTTTCAATGTAATCATCGCTGTCAAGGAAACAGAGATATTTGCCTGAAGCCTTTTTTAATCCGGAATTCCTTGCATCGGAAACTCCTCCGTTATCTTTGTGTATAACCCTGACCCTGCTGTCTTTTCGGGCATATCCTTCGCATATCCTGCCTGATTTATCGGTGGAACCGTCATTAACAAGAATGATTTCAAGGTTTCCGTAGGACTGCCCGAGAAGGCTTTCAATGCATTTATCAAGGTATTTTTCTGCATTGTACACGGGGACAACTACCGATACTAATGGTCCTTGCAATTTAGCACCTCTTCAAACATTTTTTCCACTTCTTTGACACTTCTTTCCGTGTCAAAAAAACCGGCGCGTTCAACCGCTCTTTTCCTGTAAAATTCTATTTTTTCCGGGTTGGAAAGAAGGTGTTTCAACCCTTCATATAGACCGTTTTCGCTATTTTCTGCAATAATTCCGTATTCACCGTTTTTGCCCAGCACCTCGTATGCTCCAGAAACAAGCGTTGACACGACGGGCGTTCCCAGGATAATGGCTTCGGAGACTACGGTGCTGAGTCCTTCGGTTCGTGAAGAACAAACGAATATATCGGCTTTCTTAATATAAGGATACGGATTTTCCGTGAAGCCAGAAAGCCTTATATTATTGCCTAATCCATGGTTTTCTATGTATTGCTGCAATGAAGCTTTTGCAGAACCGCTTCCCATGATTAAAAGGTTAAACCGGAATCCTTCTTCAAGCAGCTTCCGGGAAACCTTTAATAACCTGTCGTACCCTTTTTCTTCTGAAAATCTTCCTGCAGAAACAATCTTTAATAATTTATTTCCAGGCCATTTATCTTCAGTTGCTTCTCCGGACAGGAGCTTGATTTTCGCAATATCATGCGTATTATATTTAGTTGTCACTTTTTTGCCTAATCCATACAAATCCCTGAACGACCTGCTGACTGTTTCTGATACTCCTACAATTTTATCATAACTGTCGAATGCCCTGGTTATCTGTGCTTTTGAAAAGAATGTCCTGCCGATACTTGAACGCTTCATGTCTGTGTGGAGCCAGGCGATTTTTTTAACGTTTTTATCGGGACAACCCCATAGTATTTTTGTTGGCGGTCCGTGCATGTAGGCGACCATCAAATCGTAATCAGAGTTCTTTACCAGAAGATTGTAGAGTATTCTTGCAGGAATCAGTTTGAAAAGAAGGGATATGCCTTTAAAGGATTTCCAGCCTGATTCAATTACTTTAATGTCGTCCTTTAAGTGCCGCTTATTTAAGTCGCCGCTGAAGATTGTCTGTACCGTTATGTCATGCTTGTGAAGGTCCATATGATTCACCAGGTTCACAAGCACCCTTTCAGCGCCTCCTCCGCCCAGGCAATTGATTAAAAATAATATTTTCATGAGTATTATTTTCCGGCATGAAAGAAGTTTTTTTCGGGCAGGGACAGCAATTCCCCTATTTTCACATCATATTCGGGGGGGGTAAAGATTCCCGTGCCGCTTTCCGGAAAAAAAGTAAATTCACCAAAAAAGAGCTGCCCGTTGATATTGTAAAAATCTACCCTGACGTGAGGGAAACCCGCAGATAAAATTTTTGCCGCCGTTAACATTTCCCCCAAGTTGCAAGGCCTGTCAATTTCTTTATCCGAATTTAAATAATTATAAGTGAAGGGCAGCAGGTTCCACTCCTTGTCGTACATGTTTCTCTTATGCTTGCCGAATCTGTCGATATCAACCTGTATGAAGGCAGGTTCCCCGCTAAAGCAGAAAAACTTGTAATCCGTTAAATTGCCATCCATGTCTTCAAGATATTTTTCACATATTATCCGGGGCTTAATATCCTTGTAAACCCACTCTCTTCCATCAACGTAAATATTTTGCCTGAGCCAGCTCTTCATGATAAGCTTCCAGACGAACCAGTTAATATTTTCCTTGTCCCTGCATATGATATTCCAACTGCTGCCGTGGGTAGCTTTTAAAACAAAACGGTCTGGCAGCTTGCCTATATTTACTGCCTCGACGCTATCGTATGCACCGTATAAATCGTTCAGGATATGGCCGTAGCCCATTTTTTTTATGTGCTCCCTTACGCCGTATTTATCTGCACATTGAACCATCAAAGGGTTGCGGTAATATAGTTTAAGCCACTGCAGTTTTTCATTATACCCTTCGGGATTTTTAAAATCCGGGCATGTACCAAAGGTATTAAAGTATAATTTTTTGACGGCTTCACTGTCGGAATAACGCCTTATGTTCTTTTTCTGTTTTATCCTGCGCTCTTCGTTCCACAACAATAATATCCAATCATTTTTCTTAATCCACCGGTATTTTTTTCTAATCTTCCTGAGGGAAAAACCCCGGTTCCGGTTTGGTGGCATTTTTTACCTCGCGAAAATCCATTTGAAATTGTACAGGTTTGGGGTCTTGCTTATTTCGACATACCAGAAGATTGCGTAGAGTCCGAGGATGAAAAGCTTGAGCATCATGGCGGACCTCTTTTCGAAGCATGCCACCAGATTAGGCAGAGCCAGTGTC
>Ga0272443_10004815_pt1 | contig 14384 bp, 10 predicted proteins | sample SSMAcet12_FD_193581 | JGI IMG/M metagenome (GOLD analysis project Ga0272443, IMG submission 193581) | Marine sediment archaeal communities from Little Sippewissett salt marsh, Falmouth, MA, United States - SSM-Acet-12 | ecosystem: Environmental > Aquatic > Marine > Wetlands > Sediment ...
AAGGGCTCACCCATTAGTTCTGCAAACATTTGTTGTTCACAGTCAATCCACCTTAACGGTGGTAAAGGCTCACGTCCCCCTCCCGGATTATAAAGCCAGTCTAACATAAAACCATCTATTCCGGTCTTACTTACAGCATCTTCAATTGATGCACACAAATAGTCTAAATATTGTGTTGTAAATGGAATCTGTTGTCCATTCATCTGGTAGCAAAGGTCAGGATGTAATTCTTCCCACCGGTTATTGGCTCCTGCACAGAAATAACCAAAGATCTTCATTCCCCTTTCATGACCTAACCGTACCATTTCGGGTAAAAAATCGTGCATTAAACCAGGCTGCTCAGGAACAAAACCATTTTTATACCAGGCATAACCATTGCATGACACTGCAAAGGTCTGAACCACATTACAACCAAATGCTTCGTACCATTTAATATGTTCCTCAGGATCAGCGTCAGCCCACAATCCGGGTTTTGTAAAACCATGTTTACCACCCGGCCCCCAGTTAAAATCTATATTGTAAGCTTGGATTAAATCATCCGGCTTATCGCTACATTTTATCAATGCCAGACCAGAGAATAATACTACTAAAAGAAAAATTGTACTTTTTTGCATCGCATTTTATTTTGCAGGATTTTTGGATAGATAAATTTACAAATTAAAATCTAAATTGATTTTTAAGAACCAGCTTCAATCCCTCTTTTACAGGACAAAAGCTATATAAATTCAACATATCTCGTTTCATTTAAGATATATCAAAAATTTCCATCCCTTTGGGCTGGGGCTATACGAAGTGAAAGGTTATAAGAGAAAACACAGATCTGATCCTGTATTGTACTTCATCAGATTTCAAAATTCTCCCATTCGTATTTTACCTTCTTCATTAGCTTTTTAAATCGTTCCTCTCCCCGGATATTTTCCAAAAATGGATCATTCTTGAATAATGGATAATTGATACATCCAAGTTTTATCCATTCTTCAAGCCAATCCAGGGCCTTATCTTTTTCATTGATCAGGGAAAGACCCAGGACCAGACTATATGGATTAGTGAAATCTCTTTTATACCAGTCAAGCATCTGATAATTAATAGATTGTAAGGCTTTCATTTTTTCGTTTTGTAAGGCATATTTGAAAAAGATGCCTATCTGAGAAAAAATATTTTCCGGGTATGTCTTATAATTCTGATCAAAAATTGTATATGCCTCATCCAGGCGTTTGTTGTAAGCCAATACTATTGCATGAAAGAGTTGAACCGATGGAAGCTTTATATCCTGCCTCGACAAGAATATCGGGACATCCGCTTTGCTCCTGCCGGAGACTTTCATCTTTGTCTTAAAACAAAGATCAAGCACGAGGAAGGCATTTTCAAGCCAAGGCCGCTTTTAACCTCCACCTTACGAATGATACTTTACATTGTCTTCAAGCTTTGTGGTACGCTACGATTTGCCGAAATGAAAATGCGTTTAAAAATTATGGAAATGTAGCACCTGCATGAATTTCGGGCAAGAATCTGGTTTCCGCCAATTGGCAGGTTAGGATAAAACGGATTGATTTTTTATCCCAATTTTGAATCTGTTAAAACAGAAATAACTTGAATTGTCAATGTATACATTTCAATGGTGGTTGTTTGTCAATAAGTTATTTTGTACTTTTAGTTTCATTCTTATTACCTGATTTTCTTGTGATTTCCAGATAATTAGTAAATCAATGATATATGTTACCTTCACAGCAAGTTGCCAAGTCAACTGTCGGTATTATAATCACAATTGTTAGGCTAAAATGAGTAAAGCTACAAGATTTATTAGATTGGTTTCCACTTTTCTCCTGGTGTTTGGAATTACTTTTTCCACGCGGGGTCAGGAAAATCGTGCTGAGACTGTTTCTCCACTCCCAGAACTTATTAATGTATGGGATGCTGCAAAGGTAAGTGCCCGCAAACCACTCCTGATTGCCCATCGTGGTGGTGTGGTTATGCCAGGAGTGCCGGAATGCTCCGGTATGGCAGTTAAAATGGCTGCCTTCCATCGTTACGACATGGTAGAACTGGATGTTTGGGAGAGCCAGGATCATCACCCCGTTGTCTTTCACGACCAAAACATGATACGTGCATGCGGGATTGACGGAAAGATTTCAGACTTCACACTGGAAGCCGTTACAAAAATTCGTTTCCTGAAAAGTGATGAGACTGTTACTTCGCTGGACGCTATGCTCGGCCTTTGCCGTTCGCTCAACCTCGGTGTTATGTTCGATATAAAATCGGGGGATGGAAGCGATTTATTTTTCAACCGTATACTTGAGCTAATAGAAAAATATAACCTGAACAAGGCATGCATGATGCTCGGTGGCTCGCGTGCCAGGGAATATTTAAAGGGTAAAGTCCTCCAAACCCTCCCGGGGACAATGCTGGAAAAGGTAAAGTTGGGCGATCCGGTTGACCTTCACGGATTTTATTGGTTTGGTGTTCCGAAAACCTGGCCAATCGATCTCGTAAAACCGGTACAGGAAAGAGGAGCGCTTGTTATACCGGCACTTAATACATTCCGGTATTCGAAGGAACATCACCGTGCCGAAGCTCGGGAGGATGCCGAACGCCTTATTGAAGTGGGTGTGGATGGTTTTCAGATTGATGGTATTTACCAGGATTATTTTGGCAGGTCCGGGATTAAGGAATGAGAGTAAAGCCGGTCAGAGCATCTTTCTGCCTTCAGCTAGAATACGGGCTTCGATCTTTTCGATGGTTTTGCTGATAAATACCTTTCTTATATAAAAAGTTACACTACAGGTTTTGGCTTTCTACCCATAAAAAGTATGACAGAATTTATTCCACAAAAAAACCGCCAGCAATGCTAACGGTTTCACTTTATTCCGGACAAAAATTAGTTCCAGACTGATTCAGCTGTCATCCATTTTTCCAGTTCCAAAGGAGCGTCAAATTCTTCCATTACCGGATTTGGTGAAAATACATTTTCATCATACATCCAGTCTTCAATTTCAAGTACTTCTTCGGTGGCTTCTTCAATATGTAAGAATGTTCCGAAATTTGTTTCGTCAAGCATCCATTCTTCAACTTCCAGAGCATCTTCAGTTTCAACTTCCAGGGAGTTTCTGAATTTTCTTTCCATTTCAATCTCATTAAAAATTTCCCTGTTTTTCTGCTCGTATAATTCTTTTAAATTATTTCTCACCTCTTCGGTTAATTCTTTATCATACCAGCTAAAATTAATGATGGGAAATTCAGGTTTACAAGGATAAGAAACAACTTCATCATCAAATACATCTTCTTTAATATCATTAAATTCTGCTAATATGTTCCAGTATTTTGCCATTTCATTTGCTTCCACATTTCTGTTCATTTTTTCAACTTCAAGTTCCTGTTTTACCTGGTTTGAACAACATGCTTCCAATGGTGAAATGTATTTAAGATTATTATCTTCACTGGTATCGTCTGATTTTTCAGTTGCAAGTCCGGTTACTTTAGTATGTCCGTTGTCAGGATTTAAATATTCAGCAGAATTAGCAGTACGATTTAAAAAAGTACTTTGTCCGTAGTTATTTGCTGTTGCTGTAAAAAGTATTACAACGTTTACAAACAAAATTGAGAAAAATGCTACCCGGTTGGTTTGTTCTTTCATAGCCTGTGATTTGTTTACTTGTGTTTTCATTTTAATTTCCTCCTTAATTTTTTTAGTTCATTTTCGATAGTGTGAAGTTCTGTCAAATGCTGACGCAGCACTAAACAACTGTGTAGAGGTGTATATAAAAGATCTGGAAAGCAATATAAGATATGTCTTAAGGGTATAAATTTTGTGTCAAAAATGTCTCAGTCACCAAAAAAGACCAAAAAAGTTGAATTATTTGATGGTTAAATTCATCTTAAAAACCGTGTTTGTTTTCATCAATCTGACTGGAAGAAGATAAATGTTTCATTTCAAGTATTTTTCTTCTTTAATTTAGTTTATTCTTTTCCTGCTACTCGTTTGCAAGGAGAAAAAGAAAGATCTGCATCTTAAAACAAATCCGCAGGATTTGAATGTGTATAGAAATAACTATATAAATGAAGGTGTGACCCCGGCCGGTCTGTGAAATATTTGTTTCTATATACATATGACCTCTCTGAGGTCAAAATATTTCTAAAAACAAAATAGAAGCAGCAATTTTTTGTATATCCATACCCAGCATCATAATTTCCACGTTTAAGATTCTGTTCCACTATTTTCGTAATACACAACTTTAATTGATACTTTTCCGTTGTTCAAGCTTATTTTTCCGGATTATTTTCTCCCGCTACTGCTGTTATCCAATACTAATTTATTTTTACATGTTGCTGATGAATTACACGTGTATTGTTCAGGTTTATCAATTTGAATAATACCAATTTTATTTCAAAGTGAGACTTAAATAATTTCAGAATATTTGGGTTTAGGCAAGGCATAAAAATGAAGCATAGCCTAAGTTCTGTCGAATTTTTATAACGCAGCATAAACGCAAAGAAATGGAATTATAAGGCTCAGTTTGGGATAATATTGGTATAAAACCTTTATAACAATACAAATTTATCATTATTCTCATACATGCGGATTTGACCCGCATAATTCACCACAAAATGAGCGAAAACGCATAATAATCAGTAATTCAAGCATTTAACAAGACAATCGATTAAACTATTGAGACCCAAATTTGGGCAATGTTTGCCATTATCTTTGCACATCTACTGCGTTGCTAAACCCTTGAAATAGAATACTATGCCTGCGGGTTCAGACGCCTTGCATTTGCACAAAGCTAATGACATGAATAATGCGGGTTAAGGTTGCAAGTAAGGTGGAGAGGGATACCTTAAAATAAATACCAGTTATACTAGATACATAGAAATACACATTTGCATACCTTTTACTACAAATTTGTTCCTTTTACCATATTATTAAAACTTGTTTTTGCTCTTTTCTTGCACTCAAAATTTCAGTAACTTATTATTCCATATTTCGTTGAATAATAAAGTAAGTGCAAGACTGGACTTATACAATATGCGTAATAAAATGCTTCTAAACCTAGGAAAAATAATTAATTTAAATAACAAACCAAAAATCAAAAAGGAGGAAAATCAAATGAAAAACTTAAATGTATTATTTCTGTTAGTTGTTCTATTTGCCATTGTTGCTTGTGAAAATATAACAGATACGAATGCAGATCGTGAAGCAGACATTCAGGCTAACAAAGAACTCGCAGAGAAATGGGACAAAGCAAACAATGCAGGAAATACTGATGCCATAATAGAACTTTACGTTGATAATCCGATAAGATTGTTACCGAATGAACCGATAAAAATAGGAAAAGAAGCAGTCCGTTCTTCTTTTGAATCCTTTTATGAAAGGAATGAGGCGAATTTCGTCAGTAAAATTGAAGACATTGTAATTTCGGGCGACTATGCTATGATTCGGGGTAGTTATACAGGAAGTCAAACAGTTAAAGCAAGTGGGCAGTCTATTTCCGATAAAGGGAAGTGGGTAGAACTTCACCAACGTCAGGCAGATGGTTCATGGAAAGTTATGTATGACATGGAGAATAGTGATTTACCTCTTTCAGAAATCGCGGGCATAGAATTAAAAAAAGGAAATGTTCTAGGTGTACATACCAGCACTATAACCTTAAAAGAAGGAGTTACCATGGAGCAATATGAAGAATTCTCACTTAACATTTATATCCCAGAGTTTGAAAAGAATTTCCCTGGTATAAAATTATATTTGACAAAAGGTATAAGAGGAGAAGATGAAAACAGTTATGGTATAATCTTTCTAATTGAATCTGAAGAAGTAAGAAATAAGTACTGGCCCGAACACGATCAACCTTCAGAATTAGCACGAAAGGCCTTGGAGAAATTACAACCTGTAATTGACGAATTTGAAAAGCTGGCAACTGAATCATACACATATACTGATTGGGTAGTTCATTAAATTGAAGTTTAATTCTATAAATTATCCTAATTAAATCATAAACTAATTCTCATGAAAAATCTTTTAATCTTATCAATTTTGGTACTCGCATTGTTTTCATGTACAAACAATCAATCTGAGCAATTAACCGAAGAGTTAAAAACTGCCATCAAACAAGAAGTTCTGGAGATCAATGAAAAAAATGTATCCAGCCTTAATTTATTAGATGTAGATGCAATGTCTGAATTCTGGAACGAAACTGAACTTATATGTGTAAATTCAGATTACAGACACTTTGATTCTTACAGCCAGTTTAAAGATTCAGTTTCAACCTGGTTCTCAAACAGGGAATCCCAAAGTGTTACAATAAAACAGGCTAATGCTGAAGTGTTAGATGTAAATCTGGTTCTTGTAACAAGTATTCTTAATTGGGATATTACATTTAAAAATGGTTATAAGCTTAATAATGACGAACCTAACTCAATACTATGGAAAAAAGGGGAGGAGGGATGGAAGATTATTTTTTTGCATGAATCCTGGAAATAATAATTTTACAAAGAAGGAATTAAAAATGTAATCTAAATTATTAACTAAAAAGCGTGTTAATCTAACTTTTGTTAGTGCTGGCATTCTATCGTTGCTGATGCTGTTTAGCCAGCAAAGTATTTCCCTTTGCTAGTGCGGATTTGCAATACGTGCTATTTTTGAAAACAATATTGTTAAGATTCATTTGAGCTATATCAAAAAAAATCCATCCCTTCGGGTTGGGGCACAGATTACAAATCTGCACAATCATCAATGTGTGTCCTAAAACCAAAGAATCCGCTATTTTGATTCGACCATAATACGCCAATCTTACCATTCATACTTATCACAGAACTTATATCGTCGTCTGTTACTCCGGTTGCTATGCAGTAAGGTTTTGACCAACTTTTATATGGAGGTGATGAATTTCGGACATAAATGTTAGTATTCGCTTCATATGTCATCCACAAGCTTTCAAATCCATCAATTTCTAAAACACACGTTTCCGCGCTCTTTGGAAAAGAAATTGGAACCATTCGATTGTCTTTGTCTGAAAATTCGTAAGAATGCTTTTCACCATTATATTCGATAACAGTAAACTGCGAAGATGTACCTTGAAACAAGACAATAAACGCAAAATTTTCGTAAGAAATACAATCCGCTTTTGAATTGGTTTTAGCAGAAATATGCAGGGTTTCTTCCCATTCATTTTCTACCAACTTCCAGATTTTTGTACCTTCAGAAGTTGGGAAAACACAAAACCAGTTTCCGTCGTGTTTCCATACTTTTGATTGGGGTTTGTCTGCAGTATTGGCAGAAATGGGTTGTTTTTTTATAGGTATTTTTAGTTCCTCCTGCGACCAGACACAAAAAACAAGAAAGAATAACAAATAAAGAATTAAAAATACTTTACGTGCTTTAGCAGGATTCAAACACATTAAAACATTCATTCGCCTGATAATTATTTATAATATTCAGAAATGCTCTTTATCAATATCCTACCCGATTCCAGGTTTTGTTCTTTTGTATAAAAATTACCTGCCCCTTCGCACAAAACAGCTGTAATTCCAAACTGCGAATACGGCCCATATGTCCAGTAAGCTTTGTTCCCTTTTTCCGGTTCAACGTTTACACGAAGTGGTTCTATTAAAAGACCGGTATCGTTTTTAATTAAAATTTCCCGAAACTTTGTCCATTCACCAACTTCTTTTCCAATTTCAGGACCTTTGATGAGAATGGGTTCAACCGCTCCCTGCCAGGTATGCATGCTCCAGATATCAGTTACTGGTTTATCTGATTTCATAAGATCCTCCAGATCTTTCTGACAGATATAAGCTTCATGTGCCTGCTTGTCTTTATCCGCTCCGGCATGAAAATACGACCGGTTTCCATCAACACCCTGAGCATTTGTACGGTACCATCCATTTGAGGGACCATCAGGACTCATCATAAAAACAAAATGGCAAATGCTATTATCCAGAACAGCACTGTTCTTCTTGTCCAACAACCACTCCAGCATTCCAACCATTCTCCATTGTGCATTGTGTTCACCCGGATGCTGGTTGGTAAAATAGTGTACCCATTTTTGAGATTTTACAGCGTGGTTTGTAACTGTAAGTCTGTAAATATTTCTACCTTCGATTGATTTACCTAATGTATGAACCTTTACTTCAGGATATTTTTCCCATTCTTCAATTAATGAATTCAATTTTACATACGACAACGGAACCTGGTGTCCTGCGTAAACTTTATCTTCTTTAAATTCCTGAAACACAAGTGTATTACTTCTTCTTGAATCGGCGTGTTGATATTCCCGCCAAAGAACAGGAGTCCAGTTTTCATTGTCATACGACCACGAGTTAAAATAATCATCAAAATGATAGGTGGCATCTTGAACCGGAAAGTCAACATCCAAACGTAAGGTATTGCCTTTTGCATTTCCGGTAATCTCAAACTGAATCATGTTGGGCCAGTTCGAATGATTTGGTGCGTGCCCCGGAATCAGTTTAAAATGGTTTTTACCAACTTTCTCAATAGTTGCACCTTTGCATCCCAGCGGCCCGTCAAATTTAAAATCGCTGACTGATAAACTTTTGTTTTGTCCACTTAAGAACACTGCAGACAAAACTATACTTAAGGATAAAAGAATTGCTTTCTTCATACTTTACTTTTTAATTTTTATTCAGAAACAGCATATTGGGCTGAATTGCTTGTCTATTCTCTCCTTGTCGTTGATAAGCAACATGTAGAGATTCTGTACCGTCGTTTTCATAATAGATAACCTTTATGGGAAATTTCCCTTTGTTCAACGTGATCTTACCATTTTGTTTCCCGGAATAATTATCTCCCGTATTATTCACAACCAGTTTATTATCAATATATAACCAGCTTCCATCATTTGCCGATGAATAGAACGTATATAACCCGGGATCGTCAATTTGAATATATCCTTCAAATACAATTGCGATATAATCTTCCCGCTTCTTTATCCTGTTTACATTAAAATCGTACTGTTTACCTGATGAAACTGCTTTCAAGGTGTTTATGTCAGGTCGTTCATCCCATTCACCTTCATACACAGTGTATTTCAGCCCGTTTATTTCCGGATCGATAAAACGAACTTTTTCTGATTTCATGTAGCTGGTTTCATAACCTTCTTTAGCTGCTAAAGCTTTTATTTCCGTATCATTAGTAATTGAAACCGGAGCAGTATAGATTTCTGACTTTTCCGTTGGGACCGAACCATCAGTAGTGTAATATATTTTAGTATTAGGAGTTGCTGATTTTATAGTTATTAATGCCGGATTGGGTTTAAGAAACAAAGTGTCTTTGGGCGAAATTTCAGGAGTAGTTGCCCGAATTGGTTTAATTATTGAAGCTACATTTTTTGAGGTAAAACTATACTTTCCTGAACCAATTTTATAAACTGCCCGGTTATTTTCATTTTTTATAAATGTAATTCCCGAAACCACTTTAATGTTTGTACCGTTTTCCGAAATATTGTTAGAATCAGTTGAAGGAATGTAAACAGTTGCAAATGTGTTTGCAGGCACTTCAACATTCAGGTTAAAATCATTACCTTCTAATTTCCAACTACTTGATATATTTCCATAAACAGAATTGTAGTCGGCTTTTGCAAATGTCAAATCGCCGCAAGGAGAAGGTTTTATGATAATATTTTTAAATCCCGGATTGTTTTCATCAGGATAGATTCCCGCCAGAGCCTGGTAAAACCAACGGATTACACTGCCATACATCGGGTGGCTGTGGGAAGAAGCACCATTCCAGTTTTCCCATAAAGTAGTTGCACCCTTTCCTAAAATATAGTCACCAAAACCGGGAAAATCGCGTTGGTTCATAATGGTAAAAGCCAGGTCTTCCCGGCCATATTTTGTAAGTACATCCAACAACAATGGTGTGGCAAGAATCCCAGTATCTAAATGGCCCCTGTTTTTATGAATATTTTTGACCAGATTCTCCAATACATCCTGCACATATCGCTCGGGTACAATTCCAAATGCAAGAGCAAAAACATTGGCTCCCTGCCAGCCTTCCCAGTACTGTTTTGTTTCCTCATTGAAAAAATAATTATTAATAACATCTTTTATATCATCTGATAATTTTGAGAAATAAGCAGCATCCTTTTCATGATTTAATACGGCCGAAATTTTAGCCATCAAATCGCTGCAATAATAATAGTAGCAGGTATTTACATACTCAGGGGGAATTTCAATTTTTCCTGGTGCTGCCCAATCGCCCAAACACCATCCGCGTGGTTCTTCCCTTACTACCACTCCCCTTTCGTCAGTTCGTGTACCCAGGTATTCCACCCATTTTTTCATGCCAGAATAGTGTTGTTCCAGAATCCTGTCATCGCCATAATACAAGTAATAAAACCAGGGAGTGATAATGTAAGCTGATCCCCATGCCGGACCGCCACCACCACCGCCAAACGGCGCTGTATGTGGCACAAATCCGGTTACTTTGTTTCGGGCATCATCCATATCATTTGTCCATTTTTGATAGAAATTGGTCATATCAAAATTAAATATCGACGACTCTACCAGTATAGAACCATCGCCGGTATACCCCAACCTTTCGCGGTGCGGGCAATCGCTGCTTATGCTACCGTGAAAGTTCCCGAGCTGTGTCCGGATATAGTTTTCCTGAATTTTATTAAAAAGTTCATTGGAACATTCAAAAGTTCCTGCAGACTGTACATCTGTATTTACGACTACAATATCAATATCATCTTTTGTAAGTTCTTTAGTCAATCCGCTAATTTCAATGGTTCTGAAAGCATGCCATGTAAAACGTGGCTCATAAATTTCATCACCTGAACCTTTTGCGATATAAATATCCTTCTGACCATAGCTACTTCCCATCTCTTCAATAAAACGCATGGTAATTTCCTGCCCGTTTTTTTCATTTACACGAAGTTTTACCCAACCGGAAATCATTTCACCGACATCAACCACAACTATTCCATCTTTATTTTTCTGAATTGAAGCAGGTGTAAACATTCTGACTACTTTATCAGGTGGTGCCAGTTGTGATTCCAGTTTACCGGTTGGCGCACGAACCAATTCTGCATGTTTCCAGCCGGAATCCTCAAAACCCGGAGTGTTCCAGTTATGTATTTCCAGACGAGCATTATAAACCTCACCGGTAAAAATACCATCGTGAAGGATTGGTCCGGTGCTGACTTTCCAGTCTTTGTTGCTTGCTACAATCTTTTTTTCGCCATCAGTATATTCAATTTCCAACTGGCAGATTAATCTTGGTGTAGAATACCACAAAATTCCTTCAACCGTTCTGTCTCGCTGATTATACCAGCCATTTCCAAGGATCATCCCAACAGCATTTTTGCCTTTACGCAACTGGTCGGTAACATCAAAAGTATTGTAAAAAACCCGTGTTGTGGATTGATCATCATAATGATACAGCAACTCGGGCAAATCTCTCTTATCGTAATTGGTTTGGGCCGGAGCCAAAACCTCATCACCCACTTTATTCCCATTTAAATAGAGTTCATAAAATCCCAGGCCACATACATATACTTTTGCTGAACGAACTTTTTTATCTACATCCATTTCATATCGAAAATAGGGAGCCGGATTTGTTTTGGTTGAAACCGGATCTTTATCTTCTGAAATTCCAATCCAATTTGCTTTCCAGTCGCTCTGTTCCAACAAACTCATTTCCCAACTGGCAGTTTCACTCCAGGGTGACTCTACCCCATCCTGGTTCCATACTTTTACTTTCCAATATAATACATCTCTTGACTGAAGTGCTTTGCCTTCATATTTGATATTTACAGAGAGTTCCGATACCACTTTCCCGGAATCCCAGAAATCACCAATATCATTTTTCAGGCTTTTTTTATTTCCGGAAACAAGAATACGATATGCAGATTGACTTTGCCCTCTTTGATCTGATTTCATATTCCAACTCAATAATGGAGCTATTCTATCAATGGCAATCGGATTTATCAGATTTTCGCAGCGCAAGTTTGTAGGAAGAACTTTACTTTGATCTGATGATTTGCAGCAGACCATCAAAAAAAGAAGGATTGCGGATAAAAAAATGGTTGTTTTTAACATGTAAAATTTTTTCTGAATTTTAGATTTAGTTCAAAGAGAATTCCAGCAATCTATCTGAAACAGCCGGCCTTACATATTTTTTTAGTTCTTCGGGATAATTCAGATCCCATGGAGAAGGTCCTTCCCATTCCGTACTTTTGCCTTCAATTTTGATATAACCCTCTGACGATATTTCTACCACTCCCCAAATAGGCTCTTTATGAGGTGCGGTATATTTTATCCACCTGAAATTTTTATCCACCTCTTCGCTGTAACGAATGCATGTATACGCCTCTCCCATCCATTGGTAAGCCATTGAATTAATGGTGATATACCAAATATCATCAACTTTTTCAGCATAATCGTAATGAGTATGACCATTAAAACACGCAATTACTTTTGCCGATGGTTTTTGTTTATTGTGCTCCTGAAAAATTTGTTGAATTTCCACATAGTTCTCAACTCCATAAGTTTCTTCCGCACCCGGAGAAATGGTTAATCCCTGATGGGAAAATACAACTGTTGGAAAGGATGTTTCAGCCAGATCATTTTTCAACCAGTCTTGTTGCTTTTTCCCAATGTACTGTTTGTAGCCTTTCGATTCTGCACTCTTTTTATCGTTCGCATCCAAAACAATAAAATGAAATCCTTTTATATCAAATGAATAATAAGAGTTTGGCATATTACGATAAGCAACCGCTTCTTCGCGTGAAAAACCACCATCCATTTCATGATTACCAATTACGTGGTATTTGTCTCCCTGAAACGAATTCCAGATATCAAAAAAATGAGCATATTCCGGCGCAGGTGTTCCAAAGTCACCCAACTCGATTATAAAGTCGGGCCGAATGTTGTTCATACTATCAACAAATGTCTCAATTCTATATTCCGAATCATGCATGGTTGGGAGATGCACATCAGAACAAATACCGAATTTTACTGTATTGTATTCATTTTTAGAAGTACATCCCACTATCAGGATTAAAACTGCCAATATTTTGATAAAAACCACCTTCAACATCTGCATCTTACTTAAGATTCAGATATTCCATTACCGCCTCATCCCCCTTAAGAGCATTTGCCGGAATTGGATTCTCCTTTGTAAATACACGCAAATCATCCTGAGGTAATATGGTAATAGAACTTTCATCATAACCATAATTGTAGGGCATTTTACCTTTGTCGAGCTTAAGATGGTGCGCCATAAAGTTATAAGCAGCAAATCTTTTCGATGGGCCATAGTCATGTTGTTCTGAATGCAAATGAACATTTTCTACTTTGTGTTCTGCATCATACAGGGCATAAACCTTCTGTATATAAGGATATTCAATGCGCGGAGTATTTCTAGTCCAGTCTCCTCCGTTTGAAATTAATAACAACGGTCTTGGAGCACAAAGTGCAGCAATTTCAACATTGTTGGTTTGATGATTTTTACTTTTATGAACAGGCATCCCACTTTCACACACACAACCTCCAAAAAAATGTGCAGAAACCTGAACAGCCGGTACAGCTACTTTCACCCGGTCGTCTAAAGCTGTAAGCATAAATGTTTGAGTTCCGCCACCTGAACCACCAGTCATTCCTATTCTTTCCGGATCAACATCAGGGCGGGATAACAAATAATCGAGCACACGTTTGCTGTTCCATGTTTGTAGTACCAATGCAATTGGTATCCTGTGGGTTACCTGCTTTGAATCAGCATATCCAACCATATCGTAGGCAAATACGATAGCTCCCATAGTTGCAAATGCTGCCGACCTTGTCTGTACATCCTCTTTCAGGCGTTTGTCTTGCATATGTCCGTGGGGACAAAGAATTGCAGCATTTTTTTCTTTTGGTTTTTCAGGCATGTAAAGATTTCCGGTAACATAAAAGCCTGGAAAACTTTCAAAAGCAATATTCTCAACCGTATAACCATTCATTTTTCGCTTGTTTCTGATGATCACGTTAAAATCATCATTTACTTCAGGCATTTGGTCCAGCTTCATCCCTTTAATAATGTTTTCTTTTATCATTTTAGCACGTTTCTCCCACGATTCCAGGCCATCCCACTTTTTACTGAATTCTTTCATCATCAGATTTGCCTCATCCTCAGTCCAGTGTCCACCTCTGCAGAGCATATCAGACTGTGCAACAGAACAACAAAAACCAATAAACAAAATTAACACTGTCAAAAAACTGATCTTTAAACCTTTCATATCTTATGTTTTTAGTTAGACAATATATTTTACCTGCAAGAAATTTTAAGGAAGCTGCATCTTTGCAGCCTTATTTTCAAGATTCCGGTTGGAATAAATAAATTCGTTTTCTTTTAAACCTATCATTCCATACGACATATCCACATCAAGGGA
>Ga0272443_10004816_pt1 | contig 14380 bp, 8 predicted proteins | sample SSMAcet12_FD_193581 | JGI IMG/M metagenome (GOLD analysis project Ga0272443, IMG submission 193581) | Marine sediment archaeal communities from Little Sippewissett salt marsh, Falmouth, MA, United States - SSM-Acet-12 | ecosystem: Environmental > Aquatic > Marine > Wetlands > Sediment ...
ACCGGACATCAAAGGATCATCGCTCCATAGCTGTCATTGAGACCATAGATAAACTAAAATTTGAATCCACCGGTTTGACAGCATTTCCGCAGGCAATGCCCGATAAATATAAGGTACCCGGCGACCCCGTTCTGGCATATCGGCAGTTTTATGTGGGTGAAAAACTATCATTCGCCCGATGGACAAGAAGAAAACCGCCTGGCTGGATCAAAGAGTTGATAGGTTGATGAGTTGATTTGTTGATAAGTCGATGTGTGTCGTGGATGACAGGTCACTGATCACTGGTCACCTTTTACTTGACTTTCTTCTTCACTCTGCCTGCTACGACCTTGCCCGTCAGTAATGAAATCGGCAATCCCGCCGGACTATAGGTCCATTGTCCCGCCTGATAAACATGCGGCATGACGGTTTCCACGGCTTTGGGCATGCTGACCATGGATTGAGGAACCGGCATGTAGGGATTGGTAAATGACCATCCCACAATAGCGCCGTCCGTGTTACCGGTATGTTTTTCAAGACTTAAGGGTGTTGCCGAAAAATGCAGTTCCACAGCTTCTTTCAGTCCCGGATACAAGCTTTTATCCAGAATATCAATGATCAAGTTCTCGCTATAGCTCTTAAACTCATCATACCATCCCGAATCCTTGATAAATTTACAGAGATCGTAATCGAACAGACAGCTTACGATCATACCTGTTTTGCCGTCCGGAGCCAATGACGGATCCCGCAATACCGGGAATGATATCTCAAATGTATTATAGTAAAAGTAATCTTTGAGATAATTTTTAATATGTTCTTTATTTTTCTGATGATTTTCAGGATGATTATTTTTCAGCCATGCTTTCATATGGTCGGGTTTTGCAACATGAAGCCCTCGTTTATCGGGTGTATAGAAAACATGCTCCGTGCAAATGGATTTAAAATAATCGGGGTCTTTGTCAACACCCAAATACACCGATAAAACCGATTCGGCTCCTCGTAGATCTTTAATAGCTTCCTGTCTGCGGTTGACTTTTTTCTTCAAGTTCGCGTTGGATATTTTTGCGCTGTCAACAATAGAATACAGATATTTGTTGTCTGCCGTCCAGATCATGTGGTCATATTCATAGGCCTTGCCATTCTGATCCCAAAGCATCTTTTTTTCCGGGTCCAATGAACAGATCTTTGTATCCGTATGAATAACACCATCTTTTTCAATGAGGTAATCCGCAAGTGCTTTCGACAGCGAACCCGTTCCCCCTTTGGGATAATTATAATCAAAATAAAACAAAAAATAGCTCAGGGCGAATGACGCCGGGGTCCCTTCGAAAAAATGCTGTATAATGATATCGATCAGTGCCTGATTTTGAGTAATATTGGACAAATATTCTTCTACCGGCATCTTGAATTTTGCCAATTTGGGTATCGTTGAAAGCATTTTCAACAACCAGGGAAGAAAGGTTTTCCAAAAAGACACTTTTTCCTTTTGTTCGCCGGTAGAGTATACGGGTGCTTCATTTCCCAATAGAACCATCATGTACGTCATCACATTTTTTATGTCCCGCATAATGGTATCGATCGCACCTGTCTCTTCCGGATACAGTCTTTTTAGAAGCGCTTCAAAGTCATTGATATCTTCTGTCTCTTTAAGGGGAATAATGTGATCTTCGACTCCAAGCGATACCGTGCTTTTGATAAGCTCCAGATCGATCTCCAGATCATTCAGCGCGGAAATGATCAGTCCGGAACTTTCAACAGCTCTTAGTCCACCGTCAAAAATATAGCCATCCCGTTCAAAAGAATTGACCAAACCTCCCAATCGCTTCTCTTTTTCAAAAAGTGTTACCGAAATTCCTTCTTTCACCAGAAAAGCTCCGGCCGTCAACCCGGCCAGTCCTCCACCGACTATAATAACTTTATCTTTTTTCATTTTTTATCCGCAATTTATGAACGCTTTCATGTTTTGATCTTTTGTCTTTAAATTTATAAACAATTACCTAAAAAAACAAAACAGAGAATTAATAAAAAGGAACCCAAATTCAGTGCACTGTTCCGGTATCACCCGTGCAATTTACATACCACATACATTCTTTTAATATCTTCATATCCGGATGGGCACAAATAATCTTAAGAAACCTAAAGAAAACAAGAATATATTGTATTTTTATTAAAAGTATCTTTATCATATGTTATTGAACAACATTTTATTTATCGAGGTGTATCATGGCACGATTTTTCAAAAATAAAAGAGCAGCACTGGGAAATATTCCCGGCGAACCGGTCTTTATCGGTAAAAAGAAAATGGAAACGACCGATATTCACATTATTGAATATAACGAGATCGAACTTCAAGAATATGACCCAAAACCCACAGGCACCATTCACACAACACCCGGTCATATAACCTGGGTCAATGTGAACGGCCTTCATGATATCGATGTCATCACTCATGTGGGTAAGTTATTGAACATTCACCCTTTGGCACTCGAAGATATCGTTAATACGGGGCAAAGGCCGAAGATCGAGGACTATGACAATCATCTTTATCTTGTGACAAAAATGATCCGCTATGACGAAACCTTGAAAGAAGTGCATTCAGAACAATTGAGCCTTGTACTTGGCAAGGATATCCTGATCACGTTCCAGGAACGACCCGGTGATGTGTTCGAACCCGTAAGAGACAGGATCAGAAAGCAAAAAGGACGTATTCGATCAATGGGCGCAGATTATTTGGCATATTCCCTGCTCGATTGCGTTGCTGATCATTATAATTTTGTGGTTGAGCGTATGGGGGATCAGATCGAAGACATGGAAGATGAGATACGGGAAAACCCGCAAAAATCTTTGCTGGAAAAGATCAATGATTATAAGCTCGAAATAAACTATCTCAGAAAAATCATTCGCCCCACCCGGGAGTGCTTTGCTTCACTGGCAAGAATGGACACTGATCTGATCGCAGACTCAACACTCCCCTTTCTCAAGGATCTGCTGGACACGGTTCTTCAGGTATCTGAGATCACGGACACCTACCGTGATATGCTTTCCGATCATCTGGATATTTATAATACGGGCATAAATAACCGGCTAAATGAGATCATGAAAGTTCTGACGATCTTCTCTGCAATTTTCATTCCCCTTACCTTTATTGCCGGAATATATGGAACCAATTTTGACTTTTTGCCCGAGTTACACTTCAAATACAGTTACCCCATCTTCTGGGGGGTCCTCCTTATAATTGCCGGGATCATGCTGAGATTTTTCAGACGAAAAAAGTGGTTATAACTTTAAGATTTAAACGATTCGGAGTTTAACGTTTAAGGTTTAAAATGACAATTACCAGTTACCCGTCACCAGTCACTAGTCACTATGTTATCCGCAATGCAGAAATTGATCGACCAGTTTCATGGTTTCGTCATGATTGCCAGAGATCTTTTTCCTGAGATCCTTATCATGATAGGCTTTAAGTTTTTTGGCAACACCCTTGATCAGGCGCTCGGTAAAAACTTCATTTTCCTGAAACACGCTTGCTTTTTCCAGCAAGGCATCCGCCGCTTTCTTACAGGAATCGGGTAGTTGAGCGAGCTCATGTTGAGCTTCATGGTCTTTTTCAAAGATATTACCATTAACATAGGTTCGGTCTGCAATTTCAAGACCGTTTTTCATTTCCAATCCATGACGGGCGCCAACACACAGACCCGCAATAAGCAAATAGATATCAGCCGAACCGTCCGGACTCCGGAATTCAAAGGTTTGTTTATTGCTGAAAGAACGCGTTGATACGGTTTCAAGCGGATTTGCGTCAGCAACCATATCCTTGCCGGTTGCCCATCCAAGCGGAACACGGATCAGGGCAGAACGGTTTCTGTCTCCCCAGCAAACATTCGTGGGCGCTTCCTGGTGCGGGACCAGTCTGAAATAACTGGTGGGAATGGTATTCCCAAAGGCACAAAGTGCCGGTGCAATATCCAATATGCCGGCGATGACTTTTTTGGCGGTGTCACTCAGTTCGCCATTTTTTAAGGTAACATTTTCTCCATTTTTCATCGGACGCATATGGATATGCATACCGCTGCCGGCTTTTCCGATCGTGATCTTGGGAGCAAAGCTGATCGTTACGCCGTATCGGTATCCCACTTCCCGCAGGATCCATTTTGCTATAATGATCTGATCGGTAGCACTTTCGACATTTGTCGGCAGGAACTCGATCTCGTTTTGTTCATAATCGTGATGGCCGTCACTGAAATTACCGACTTCAGAATGAGCATATTTAACCTTACCGCCGGTTTGGGCGATCATTTGCATAGCATCCAGCCGGAGTTGTTCCCATTTTACGAACGGAGCAGATTCGTGATATCCACGCTGGTCGGCTGTCCGGTATTCATTGTCTTTATCGCTGATCACATAGTATTCGATCTCGGCCATGACTTCCAACTCATAGCCCGTTGCGGTGACAAGAGCTTCATGCGCTTTCCGCATCACATATTCGGGAGCGCTCTCCAGAGGATCACCTGAACGATGGTAGAAAGAGCAAAGTATATCTATAACCGGCGTTTCAGAGAATGGATTCAAAAAAGCCGTTTTAAATCTAGGGATCACATAGAGGTCACTGGACCCGGCTTCGAGAAAATTGAAGAGACTGCTGCCGTCTACACGTTCTCCTGCAGAGAGAACAAGATCCAGATGTTCATAACTTTGAATGATAAAGTTCAGGACCTTCAGACGGCCATCTCCCCCAACATAGCGAAAATTGATCCTTTCAATCCCGTTGTTCTCAATATAGTCAATAATATCAGCTTTTGTGAACCGGTCTCTTGTCTTCTTCAGATATTTCACAAGAGGATCGGGTGACAAAACAAAGTTTGTATCGTTCATATGGTGATGCCTTTTTTAAATATGTTCGTTTGAAATAATATTACAGAATAATATTCGAAAAGGCAATCAGACTTCAGCTCATTTTCTGCGATTTGTCAATTTGTTGATTTATCGATAAAGAAGAGTTGAAGGTTGAAGGTTTAAAGTTGAAGTGCAGATTTGTTGATAGGTTGATTTGTTGATAGGTTGATTTAACAATAAACGATAAATCGAAGTTCTGCCGAAGTTTAAAGGCGAAGGCGAACGATAAACGATAAACGATAAACGATAAACGATAAACGATAAACGAAGCTTTAAATTCTAAAGAGGAAAAAACAAATGAAAATTTATCTATTTTATAATAATAGCTATATATGTTCAGTATGAGATTGCGAGATTAGCTTTTAAAATCAGCTTATCTGTTATTTAAAGATTTTCCTTTACATACCGCACATTTTCAGTAAATTATAATTAACAGAATAAATAACAAGGAGAAGGCCATGAAGAAAAGCATGTTTTTTGCATTTATCTTGTTTTGTTGTGTTTCCCTAATATTTTCTGCCGACTGGAATATGATTTCAAAGCTAACGGCATCAGATAGAAATTATGATGATTATTTCGGTAATGGGGTTGCCATATCAGGAAATTGGGCAATCGTAGGCGCAGGTAATGAATCCCAAAGTGTGGATGAAGGCGGATCCATTCACAATGCAGGAGCAGCCTACATTTTCCGTTTTAACGGCAGCGAGTGGGTGGAAACGCAAAAGATCGTTTCCACTCATCGCGGTGAAGACCATTATTTCGGCAAAGCTGTCGATATGTGTGGAGATTATGCCATCGTCGGCGCACATGGAGAAAGTGTGCAGGGCGGTCACGGAGAAGGTGCCGCCTATATCTATCATTATAATGGCAGCGAGTGGGAACTGCAAGAATGGATCTATGCGGACGATCGTCAATACGGTGATCACTTCGGTTCCTCGGTTGCCATGACGGAAAGCCATGCTGTCATAGGAGCCATATATCAGGATTTTGGAGAAACGGTTGATGACACGGTCAGTCAGGCCGGTGCAGCCTATGTTTTTTCCCGCGGTATAGTAAACTGGACCCAGGTTGATAAACTCACAGCCGTTTACAGAAGTCCGGACGCCAATTTTGGGGAATGTGTCGATATTTCGGGAACCCGTATTATAGTCGGTGTTCCTCTTGAAGATATGGATGCCGACAGTCTGGACCGTGAAATGAATGCCGGCGCAGCCTATGTATATCACAAAAGCGGAGAAAACTGGGAATTCCAAAAGAAATTGTTGGCTTCGGACCGTGACGCTTACGACCAATTCGGTTGCAGTGTTGCCATTGACGGCAATACTATTGCGGTGGGTGCTTATATGGAAGATCATGATCCAGACGATTTGAATGCCAAATGGCAAACGGGATCGGCCTATGTGTTCGGTTTTAACGGAAGCGCCTGGGTGCAAAGTCAGAAGATCGTTGCGTCCGAACGCTGGGACTGGGATAATTTTGGAAGTGCCATCGATATTGAGGGTGACGTCATTGCTGTTGGTGCATGGAAAGAAGATCACGACTCATTGGCTGCCAACTATGTTACCGGCGCAGGTGCGGTCTACATCTTTGAAAAATCAGGATCTTGGACGGAAACGGAAAAAATCACCGAATACTACCGCCGGGAAGATGATCACTTCGGGTCACAGGTCTCGCTTTCAGGGGATGTGCTGCTTGTGGGCGCTGTCGGCAATGATCTTGATGCTGACAACCATAACCTGAAGAACGGTTCGGGCGCCGCTTATATTTTTTCTACCGGCATCGGTGGAACTGCCGAGCCGGAGATCATGGTCAAAGGCAATGATATCGAGATAGTAAACGGTGATTCTTCACCTTCTCTTGCAGATCATACAAATTTTGATACAACCCAGGTAAATACGGGAACGTTGATTCGCCAATTTACCATTCATAACACGGGAAGCGGTTACCTAATGATCGATTCCATTTATACCGAGGGAATAGCTGAAGATGATTTCACTTTTTTAACTTTACCACCCGATTCCATAGCGGCAGGTAATTCTGCATCTTTCAGTTTATCTTTCACGCCCTCGGCTATCGGTCGCCGAAATACCACGGTTCACATTGACAACAACGATGCCGATGAAGACCCTTATACGTTTATCATTCAGGGAGCAGGTAAAACCCCTTATTCCGGCGGTAGCGGCACGGAAGAAGATCCTTTTCTTATTTCAACTTATGCCGATCTGCTGGAATTGTCTGAGATGAGCCATGACTGGGATAAGTATTTTTTGCAAACTCATGATATTGATGCGTCTGGTTCGGACAGTCTTGATATTGGTGATTATGACGGAGATCCTGGCACGCCGGAAGAAGCGATGGGGTTTTCGCCCATTGGCGACAGTCCGACCGAAGGCGACCGGCAACTGGTTGCTTTTTCCGGTGCTTATGATGGTGATCATCACATAATAAGCAATTTATATATTTATCGGCCATATGAAAAAATGGTTGGATTGTTCGGATATGTAAAAGATGTATCTCGCACACATAAAACCGCTATAAAAAATGTTCGTTTACATGATGTGTTTATATATGGCGGGACGTACATCGGGGGGCTCGTCGGATGGAACCTTGATGCCGTGATAGATAGTTGCGAGGTTAGCGGCAGTATCAATACGATCAACGGTACCGGCGGTGGATTGGTCGGATTCAATCAGGATAAAATCAGTCATTGCCACGCACAATGCGATGTTTCAACAATAACAGCCGGAGGACTTGTGGGTTATGATGAGTTTGGTCAGATCATTGATTGCTCTGCATCCGGCGATATTTTCAGTATCGACGCTGTGGCCGGAGGTTTGGTTGGTTCAGCTTATCAATCAACAATATCCAGGTCCTTTTCAATTTGTTCTGTTGGTGGGTTTACCTATACCGGAGGCCTGGTGGGAAGAATTACCTATAAAACAGATATACAAAACTGTTATGCGCGGGGAGATGTCTCCGGTCAGCCGACCGGCTTCTTTTCAGCTACGGGTGGTTTCTGCGGACTGGTCGATGGCTACGGTATTAATCTTGGATCATCAATAGAAAATTGTTATGCAATGAACGAGGTGTTGGTCCTTGGGGGTGATACAACCACTGATAAAGGTTTTATCGGTACCGTAACACAAACCAATACTTTTACAAATAATTTTTTCTGTATCAATCCTTCCGGTCATGTAAGTGATGCCGCAGGTGCGGCCACGCCAATGGACTCAACGGCGATGAGGAACATTGCCACCTATACGAACATCACAACAGAAGGATTAACAAGCGCCTGGGATTTTGCATATAACTATCATGATGATGCGGGAATTGACGATCTCTGGGATATGGATACCTCCGGGACGTTCAACGATGGATTCCCTTTCCTTTTCTGGCAGAATGGAGATGCGGTTGCCTTGCCGGAACCGGAGGTGGCAATTGCAGAAATTGGTCTTCCGGATAAATATGCGCTCTTGCCCGCCTATCCAAATCCTTTTAATCCGAGAACAGCCATCAGCTATCAGTTATCAGCCGACAGCCACGTCGAATTAAATATTTATAATGTGCGAGGCAAATTGATCGATCGTTTAACTAAAGCTTATATGGAAGCCGGAACATACGAATTGATCTGGAACGCAAGCGATATGCCTTCGGGCGTATATATTGTGAGAATGGTAGCTGAAGATTTTATTGCATCTCAAAAGATGGTTTTGCTCAAATAAATATTTCTTTTTAAGTATTTTAACTATCGGTATATTCTGATAATAACAAATAGAAAAAAGGATAGATCATGAAAAAGCACATGTTTTTTATATTTATATTTGTTTTTTGTTTTGGTCAATTATTATCAGCTGATTGGACTGTCAGCCAAAAAGTTGTGGCTGCTGACCGCGCGGGTGGAGATAAATTCGGTTATAGTGTCGCGATTAGCAACGATGTTGCTATAATAGGTGCTTATGATGAAGATCAGGATGCGAACGGTGAGAATACGCTGCCTTCAGCCGGATCAGCTTATATATTCCGATATGATGGTACGGATTGGGTTCAGGAGCAGAAGATCGCGGCTTCGGACAGGGAAACTGGCGATTGGTTTGGTCTTGCGGTGGATATTGAAGGTGATCTTGCTGTTGTCGGAGCTAAATATGAAGACCAGGATGAAGAGGGTAACTATACCAAAACAAGCGCTGGCGCAGCCTACGTTTTCCGTTATGATGGAAGCACCTGGACAGAAGAACAAAAGCTGGTTCCTTCAGATCGTTATCAGGGTGATTTTTTCGGCGCAGCCGTCTCGCTATCAGGTGATGCTATTGTGGTGGGAGCTTATGAAGAAGACGAGGATGTCGATGGAGACAATACGATCAGCTCTGCCGGATCTGCCTATGTTTTTAGATATAATGGTACTAGCTGGGTTCAAGAACAGAAACTTGTCCCAGATGATAGGGCTTTTGGTGATGATTTCGGTGCCGCTGTCGATATCAAAGGAGATACGATTTTAATTGGCGCCTACCAAAAGAATTTGTATTCGGGAGAGACACTGTTCGCAACAGCCGGTGGTGCCGCTTATGTTTATACTTTTAACGGAAGCGTTTGGAGTCAGAACCAACGGATCATTGCACGAGACGCAAAATCACAAGAAAGATTCGGGAGTGCGGTGGAGATCTCCGGTACAATACTTTTTGTTAGCGCTTATACGGCAAATATTGATCATGGTGAGGGCAATATGACCGACGCCGGCGCAGTTTACGTCTTTGAACATACGGAAAGTCTTTGGCGTGAATCTCAAAAACTTACAGCCTATGATGCTGATGCATATGATCAATTTGGGCGAAGTATTTCGGCTGCAGGCGAACATCTTGTTGTCGGAGTTCATGGCCAGGACAATGATCTGAACGACTTGAACACTTTAAGCGACCCCGGTTCAGCCTATTTTTACACACGTTGCGATACCGGTTGGGTCTGCGAATCACAAGTTGTTTCACCTATCAGAGATCATTATGATTGTTTCGGCTGGGATGTTGGAATGTCCGGAAACCATGCATTGATCTCATCTTTATATGACAACGAGGATGAGAATGAAGAAAATCCGCTGTCTTATCCCGGATCGGCATACATATTCACTTCGGGAACAGCAGACACAAACGATGCTGAAATAAACATTACAGGAAATGGCATCGATATTGTCAATGGCGATCCAACTCCTTCAATTGAAGATGATACCGACTTCGGAACAATTGTATTTTTCAGAGATTCTGTTGCTAAAACATTCACTATTCAAAACATCGGGACCGGCCCATTAAATATTTCCACGCCAGTTATTCGCGGTCTTGACAGTTGCCTTTTTTCAATAATAAAATCTCCCGCCGATCAAATCCAGGTCAATGACACAAGCACCTTTACAATTCAATATAATCCAAATGGTGTAGGTATGAGCAAAGTTCTGGTCAGTATAGATAATAGTGACGAAGATGAAAACCCATATACCTTTTATATTCAGGGTTGTGGAAGATTTGCGTATTCCGGTGGAAGGGGCACGTGTGATGAACCCTTTATCATTTCATCATTCAACGACCTTCTTGAACTTACAGAATCTCCAAACGATTGGGATAAATCTTTCATGCAAAGCACAGATATTGATGCGTCAGCCAGCGATAGCATAAATTTTGCCGATCACGACAGTTCTTCGTCTACCGATCCTGTTGCTCTCGGTTTTCTTCCAATCGGCGATCTGACGAGCCCATTTACCGGTGTTTATGATGGAGATGGACATACGATCTCCAATTTATGGATTTATCGGCCACTTGAAAGAAGGATCGGCTTGTTCGGCTATATGGCAGATAGCACATATTCAGAACAAACTAAAATTAAAAATCTTGATCTTAAATTCATTGATTATACTGGACAAGGAACTGTTGGCGGATTAATCGGACGCAACTATGGCGGAGTCGTCGATTCTTGTTATGTTCAAGGAAATATTCGATGGTCCGGCAATAATCTGGGGGGAACTATGGGTGGATTGATCGGTGGAGATAATTATAGCATTATCAGTAATTGCCAAACAAGAGTAAACATCCAAGGTAGTCAAGTTGGTGGATTGGTGGGAAATAATAATAGCGGGAAAATTGTAAACTGTTCGGCGGAGGGTAACGTACAAGGACGGATATTTGCCGGTGGGATAGTTGCTAATACGTTTAATACAGATATATCTAACTGCTATTTTGACGGAGACGTCATTGGGTATCATTATGCTGGCGGATTAGTTGGACTTGTTAATTCTGGTAATATTCAAAATTGTTATACTGCCGGTTCAGTTTCGGGTGGAAATGCCGATACGACCGGTGGTTTTTGCGGATATGTGAATGCAGCTGGAATTTTCTATGGTGCAAGCATAGAAAACTGCTACTCGCTTGGAAATGTGTTTTTGTCCGATTCAAGTGATATAACCAATCATGGTTTTCTGGGTAGTGTTCAGGGAAATAATGATTTTTTAAATAATTTTTTTAATATAAACACATCCGGTCAACTTAGTGATTTAGTTGGTGCTGCAACACCCCTTGATTCTTTAGCTATGCGAAATATTGGCAGTTTTACAAATCTTACAAGTATTGGCTTGGATTCAGCATGGGATTTTGCCTACAATCATTATGATGATGCAGGCACAGATGATATTTGGGATTTGGATCCCGACGGCATAATCAATAATGGATATCCCTTCTTGTTTTGGGAAAACGGGGATGCGGTGAGTTTACCGGAAATTGTGGGAATCTCTGATCAGAATATACTCAAAAAGTTTAAATTGAACCCCGCCTACCCTAATCCCTTTAACCCGAGAACAGCTATCAGCTATCAGTTATCAGCCGACAGCCACGTCGAATTAAATATTTATAATGTGCGAGGCAAATTGATCGATCGTTTAACCCAAGGTTATATGGAGGCCGGAACATACGAATTGATCTGGAATGCAAGCGATATGCCTTCAGGCGTATATATTGTGAGGATGGTAGCTGAAGATTTTATTGCATCTCAAAAGATGGTTTTGCTCAAATAATCGCGTTTGTTTTCTAGAAAATTTGCTTTCATAAGGTCGGCATTTTTGTTGTCAAACATGATCTCTTTGTCTTAAATTCTATCTATGACGTTTGAACAGATCCTATCTTTCATCGCCGCATCGGCGGCATTAACTTTTCTTCCGGGACCGGACAATATTTTCGTATTGACCCAAAGTCTTACGCGCGGCCGGCGTTTTGGCATCGGCATATCCTCAGGCCTGGTATCCGGATTGATCATACACACGTTTCTGGCCGCTTTCGGCATATCGCTGCTGATCAGTAATTCACCTCTGGCATTTAATATTATTCGCTACCTGGGTGCAGCCTATCTATTTTATTTAGCGATCTCCGCTTTGTTTGAAAAACCTCTAAAGACAGATACAAACGAAGAAAAGATCCGGGAAAATACGGGTTTTTTTATCTTATGGAGAACGGGATTTATCATGAATCTTTTAAATCCCAAAGTGATCATTTTCTTTCTTGCCTTTTTTCCACAATTTATCATCGAAGATGGTTTTAAAACCCATTGGCAAATGATCATTCTCGGCTTGATCTTTATGATCATTGCACTGATCATTTTTTTTCTTATTGCGATGCTTGCGGGATCGTTCAGCAAATTCTTTAATAAACCGCAATTTTGGACCGTTGTCAAATGGATGAAATTCATTATTCTGGGAAGCATTGGGGTTACTTTGCTATTAACACAGCATTAGGAATTTTTAACTTTTTTTTATACATTTTAACATTGGTATTTTAAGCAAGATTATTTATAGGGACACAGAATTCTGTGTCCCTAACGTCTTTTGAACGGTTATGGAGTTACATGAATGAAGGTCATCACTATTGCACTTGGCGGAAACGCTCTTGGTAGGAACCCAAAAGAACAACAGGAAAATATCGCAACCGCGGTCCCCTCTCTGGTAGATCTGATCACACAGGGACACAAGATCATCCTGACTCACGGTAATGGTCCGCAGGTGGGCATGATCTATAAATCTTTTGAGTATGGCGCTGCCACCAGCAACAAGATCGCGCGTATTGACTTGCAAGAATGCACGGCGATGAGCCAGGGCTATATCGGCTACCACCTTCAGCAGGGTATTAAGAAAGAATTACGACGTCTGGGAATGCCCTGGCACGTTTCGACCGTTGTTTCACAGGTAGAAGTGGATCCTGACGACCCCAGTTTTGATCATCCAACCAAGCCTATTGGTGATTTTTATACTGAGGAAGAAGCAAACGCTTTTATGAAAGAAAAACCGGAACAGATCTTCAGAGAAGACGCCGGGAGGGGCTGGCGTCGTGTGGTCGCCTCTCCAAAGCCGAAATTCATTGTTGAACAAGATTCCATTCTTAATCTTCTTGACCATAAATTCATCGTGATCACGTGCGGTGGCGGGGGAATACCGGTCATAAAAGATGAAAATGGCGATTACAAGGGTGTATCGGCAGTGATCGATAAAGACTTTTCCGGTGCCATGCTGGCCGACCTGGTTGAGGCACATTATTTATTTATTTTAACGGCAGTGGAACACGTGTCACTTTATTACGGGACAAAGAAAGAAAAACCCATAAAAGAGATGAGTGCAAAACAGGCACGAAAATATATTAAGGCAGGCCATTTTGCCAGCGGCTCCATGCTGCCCAAGATCGAAGCGGCTCTTCGCTTTGTGGAAGGTGCCCCCGATCGTAAGACCGTGATCACATCATTGGAAAAAGCAAACCTTGCCATGTCAGGGAAAGTTGGAACGGTGATTTATAGTTGACAATTGACAATTGACAGTTGACAGTTTATCGTTTATAGTTATTCGTATCCGAATTCTCTAAAGTAAAAATCCAATTCTTTTCGAATCCGGGCTTTTTGGTCGGGCGATAATTCCTTGAACACATTCTTTTTATAACCTTTTACCTCTTCAAGATGTTGTTTGATGGCAGGCTCAACTTTCTTGAAATCAGGTAAACTCAGATCTTCATATATCTGTTTAACGGTGTCATATGGCCTCTCCGACAGATCTTTATACGCAATTTCTATCAGATTACCTTCAGGGATCAAGTGGCGGTCATCCAAGTATTTTTGCAATGTTTCACGGGAGATATACATGATCAGGTCTTCGATCTCCTTATCAGATACATCATTGAAAAATTGTGTTCTGACAACTTTGTCATACATATGCATGGTTGACAGGAAAACCGTATACGGATCCCGGTGGAGAAAAATAAACTTAGCGTGAGGAAAAAGTTCCAGCAGTTCTTTTACACGACCGGTATTATGGGGATTTTTAAGCAACAGCGGCTTTTTTCTGTTGTAAAGACTAATATTCCTCAACAAATATATAAAGTCTCTTCGCCATAAGCGTTTTTCACGAATGGAAATACCCTTGAACACATTGTACTTGTCAAAATACATCCTGTTCTTTGGAAAAAAGAACGTGTGCATTCCGGAACGGGTTGAGATCATACTG
>Ga0272443_10004817_pt1 | contig 14377 bp, 14 predicted proteins | sample SSMAcet12_FD_193581 | JGI IMG/M metagenome (GOLD analysis project Ga0272443, IMG submission 193581) | Marine sediment archaeal communities from Little Sippewissett salt marsh, Falmouth, MA, United States - SSM-Acet-12 | ecosystem: Environmental > Aquatic > Marine > Wetlands > Sediment ...
TTATGCAGGTAACTTGTTGAATTATCCGGCCGAATCCAATGTGGTTGGCGATGCAAAGGCAGCACTCATTCCCGGTACAGACAAGGCCGTGTCGGCCACTGTCAATGGCGGTGAAGGTCTGTCCATTATGGCTGATTCTCAGCATCCTGACGAAGCCTGGGACTTCCTTGAATGGCTTATCAGTCCTGATGTGAACATCACTTATGCGAACCGAACCCTCCCACTTTGGGCCGACAACTTCGGTGAAGGTGGCCCTGTGGCAGAAGCACAGCCCGTGATTGCTGACATAGCCGCTGAGCAGTTGAGTTATATGATCAACCGCCCCATCGTACCTTATTACACTCAGGCATCAGAAATTCTCCAACGAGAAATCCAAACAGCCCTTCTGGGTGAAAAATCTGCTGAACAAGCCCTGGCAGATGCAGAAGCAGCAATTCTGGCATTGCAGGCTGAATTCGGAGATTAATTTATTCTTTTCTTAGCAAAGAAGGGACATAGTTTGATGCTATGTCCCTTCTTCTTTGGTATAACTGAAATGTTATTTGTGTAGGTTGAAAGAATACGAAAGGTATCGAGATCGAAAGCCCATGCAATCAGAAGGAAATAGAACATTACTAGCCTACATTGTCCTGACACTGGGGATCGTTTTTCTGTCCGTCTCCCCACTATTTGTGCGCTGGGCTGATGCGCCTGGCGTTGTCACAAGCTTCTATCGGATGACCATGGTTGTTATTGTTACCAGTCTGATTGTCGCAGTGGGCAGGAAGCAAATCAGTCAGAAAAGATTGGGTTGGAAAGTTTGGTTGTTGCCAATAATCGGGGGTGTATTTTCTGGTATTGATCACACGCTGTGGAGCACGTCCATTGAAACGATTTTTGTGGCAAATGCGACTTTTCTGAATTACATTGCGCCGCTTTGGGTGGGATTGATTGCTGTCTTCATTCTTCACGAAAAATATAAGAATTACTTCTGGCTTGGGATTGCACTGGTTCTTTCGGGTGCGTGGATCATCTCAGGCGTGGACCTGGCAGACCTATCATCATTCGCGTTAAAAGGTGAGGGCCTGGCCATTCTATCCAGTGTGTTCTATGCCGGATATTTTATCTTCTCACAACGAAGTCGGAAATATTTCTCGGTGATGAGCTATTTATTGATTTCTTCTGCGGCGGCGATGGCTGTCCTATTTCTGATTATTGTATGCACAGGAAGAAGCATATTCGGGTACACAGGGGACACTTATTTATTGTTTTTCGTGGCTGGGCTTGTCTCGCAATTCGGGGGCTATTACTGCATCAATTTCGCATTGGGAGAGATTCCGGCGTCAATTGTGAGTGCTATGCTCATTTTGCAGCCTGTACTGACGGCGGTGCTAGCTGATCGGTTTGCGGGCGAACCCATTGGATTGGGACAAATTCTTGGTGGGGGGCTGGTTCTTGGAGGGGTGTATATATTGAATGCATCAAAAAATACTTGACATTTCAAGCGTAGATGATAAAATAATAACTCGCTGGACAAATGCGGGTGTAGTTCAATTGGTAGAACGTCTCCTTGCCAAGGAGAAGGTTGAGAGTTCGAGTCTCTTCGCCCGCTCTTCATCATAAAGATGGGCTGATATCAAAAGGCCATATCGGCCGCAGATATCAGTTTTTATTTTCGGGCGACGTAGCCAAGTTGGTAAGGCAAGGGTCTGCAAAACCCCGATCATGGGTTCGAGTCCCATCGTCGCCTCCACAAACCGAACACCTCACATGTGTGGGGTGTTTTTTATTTCGATCCTGGGGCGGCCCGCTGTATGCTTCGCGATCCCATCGTCGCCTCCAAGAACGAACACCGTAATCCTGAAAAATATTCCCATTTGACATAAAATGTTTATATCGTATATAGTACAAATGATTACGTGTATTAATCATATGAGCCTGACCGAATCCGGCGCTCTGGTGTATATTACTTAGGTACATTTATAAGTTATTTAGAAATTCCTTCTTCAAAGAAGGGAGCGCTTTGAAGATGTGAGACTCGCTAGCCTGATCGTGGGGAGAAAATCCGGCTGGCGAGTTTTATTTAATATCCCATTACACCTTTTTTACAATTTTCTCTTGTATGCGCTGGCAAAGCGTGGTAAATTATAAAACAGACCGATCGGTCTGTTATTTATACTTTTTTGGTTATTATGATTAATTCATCCCGGAGCGAGGAAACTCGTTCCAAAATCCTTCATACTGCTCTGGAATTGTTTTCAACGAACGGATATGATGCCACCGGTGTCGCAAAGATCTGCAAACGGGCAAAGGTCAGTAAGGGTGCGTTTTACTACCATTTCCCTTCAAAGCAGGAGCTCTTCTTGGCACTGATGGCGGACTGGCTGGGCGCGCTTGATGTGCATTTGCAGACAGCTTCTGCTGCAGCGCTGGATGTTCCCCAGGCCATCGAGAACATGGCTATTGCCTCGGGCGAGGTGTTTGATGCTCTGCAGGATGGTTTCCCAATCCTGCTGGAGTTTTGGACCCAGGCCAAGCGGCAGCCGGAGATTTGGGATAAGGTCAGCGAACCTTACCGTGAGTTCCTCTCCTTTCTCGCAAACGTGATCCAATCCGGTAAGGATCAGAAAGCGTTTCGGGAAGATCTCGATCCCGAATTGACTGCCCGGTTCCTGACCGCGATCGTGATGGGGCTGCTTATGCAGGCCACTTTCGATCCGGATGGCGCCGATTGGCAAGAAGTCAACCGTTCTGGAATCAAAATCCTATTGGACAGTATGAGGTGAGAGAATGAATTTGATAACTGGTGGGGCGGGTCATTTAGGAAATGTTCTGACCCGTGAATTGCTTGAACGAGGAGAAAAGGTGCGAGTCCTGGTTTTACCAGGCGAGGACCTCAAATCTCTGGAATGTTTGGATTTCGAGCTGGTTGAAGGTAATATTCTGGACCGTGAGGCGCTCAGGGCGGCCATGCAGGATGTGGATGTTGTTTTTCATCTTGCCGGTCTGGTCTCAATCACAGAGGATAAATCCTTCCTGTTGGAAAAAGTTAATGTGGAAGGTACCCGGAATGTCATTGAAGTGGCCAAGGAGATGGGTGTCAGGCAGTTAATTTACACCAGTTCCATCCATGCCCTTGAGAGAGCGCCCAAGGGCGTTCCGATTGATGAACATCTCCCGTTTGACCCCGCCAACCCGGCCGGTCCCTATGACCGGACCAAAGCGCAGGCCTCTCTGCTGGTCAAAGCCGCCAGCGACGACGGTCTGGAGACCAAGATCGTCTGTCCAACCGGCGTTTTGGGGCCTTATGATTACAGGCGATCAGAAATGGGCGAATTGATCCTCTCCTGGATGCGGCGCGGCCTGCATTTTATGATCAATGGCGCTTTTGACTTTGTGGATGTCCGGGATGTCGCACTGGGGCAGATTCTGGCCCGTGATAATGGCAAATCGGGTGAGACTTACATCCTCGGCGGTGAGCGGATTGAACTTCCCTGGCTGCATCAGATTGTTCAAAAGGTCGTCGGGAAGCGGTCTCCCATGGTTACCTTCCCCATATCCTTTGCACTGTTCATTGCACCGCTGGCGGAGTTCTATTACCGGCTGACGGGCACAAAACCCCGCATCACTCGCTATTCCATTGAGACCGTTGTTAGTAATTCTAGGATTAGCTGTGAAAAGGCCAAGCAGGAACTGGGCTATAGCCCGCGGGCCATGGTCCAGACTGTGACGGATACGGTTAGGTGGTGGATGGATAATCTGAGGTTGACCCAGAGGACCCTTCGCTTATAAAAATGATGGATATCAAATCAGGACAGCCACGGCTGTCCTGATTTTGTATTTAAAAGGAAAGTAGGTGTGAATGACTGAAGGGAGACTAGTCAGAAGGCATCAGGGAGCTTTTTGGCAGCAGGGGCAGTAATATGTGCTGCGTTGGCCGACGATGATCTTTTTAATTGTGCAGCCGCAACCTGGGCAGGGCTGCCCCTCTCGCTGGTGGACTTTGAAATAGTTTTGGAATTCGCCGCCCCGGTACATCCAATCCAGGCTTGAGCCTAACTTCTCGATAGCCTGCTTTAGAATAGTCTGCACGGCCTGGTAGAGAGCCTTTGCTTCTTCGGGGGTGATGGTGTTGGATAACCTCAGGGGGTGGATGCGGGCCGTAAACAGGACTTCATCGGTATAGATATTTCCCAACCCGGCAATGAAGGTCTGATCCATGAGCAGGGGTTTGATCTGCCGGTGATGGGCATGCAGCATCGTGTAGAGCTTCTGCGGGTTGAGTTCCGGTCCCAGGGGTTCGGGGCCCAGATCACCTAACACGGTCTGCGGATCCAGTACATACCACACACGACTAAATTTACGGATGGAACTTAAGATCATCCGCCAGTTGGAATGGAAATTTACGACAACCTGGTCATATTTCTGTTGGGGAAGGGGCTGCCCCTTTTTAGAGGCTCGCTTTTCCATCCGCATATCGCCGCTCATGCGCAGGTGGGCAATTAGGTGTCCTTTGGATAATGGAAAGTGCAGGAATTTTCCTCTTCTTTGAGCCCCAATGATGGTCTTCCCCCTCAGGTCCGCGATAAATTGTTGCTTGTTGGGTTGCTCGACGATCTTTGGCCAATTGACAGACACGGCTTCAATGACTTTCCCGAGGACGGGCTTTGATTCCGGGGTGCCATCTCTTAACCGGCGCATAATCGTTTCAACTTCAGGTAATTCAGGCATTGGTAGGGCTTCTCTTAGTCGTGGATATTTTTCAGGTGGTCTTCATGCTTTCCGCCCTGCTATTTAGACCTGGTGGCGGGAAGCATGCTCACCTTCAAGTGATTCGGACGGTGATCTGGTCGCCGAGGGTGGGGCCAATGACGACTTCTTCACCTGTTTCGATGAGCAGCAGCCGCATGGTCTGGTCATAGGGCGTGCGGGAGAGCAATTTGACCGCCACGCCGGGACGCATCCCGCATTTCCCCAGATAGCGCAGCACTTGAGGGTCCTCGTGGGGTACCCGCAGAACCTGGCCGCCCTGGTTGATCTCAAGCTTGTTCAGGGGGATTTGTTGGATATCGGGAATATCCAGGTTGGCGTTGGGGATTGGGTCGCCATGAGGATCAAACTCGGGATGGCCCAGAACGGCATCCATCCGTTCCTCCAGCAGGGGTGACATGGCATGTTCCAAAACTTCGGCTTCGGGATGGACTTCATCCCAGCTATAGCCCAGCTTGGCCACCAGGAATTCCTCTAGCAGACGGTGCCGCCGAAGGACCTTGAGGGCTATTTTCCGGCCTTCCTCGGTCAGCCGGACGCCCTGATGTTTGATATAGTCCAAATAGGGTGGGTTGGTGATCGAGAGCTTCTGAAGCATGTTGGTGACAGAGGCGGGTGAGATGGACATCAAGTCGGCCAGTTCGCTGGTTGTTGCCATCCCGCCATCGCGGGTCAATTCATAGATTCGTTTGAGATAATCCTGGATATTCGGGCTTAGTTCTTTGGGCACAGGTATCCTTTAAGTGTTAGGTAAACCGGTTTTTAGTTATGGCTAAAAATAGTCTAGCACAACAGGACCCTTTCGTCAATAAAGGGCTGTATCAGCATAATAAAAATCCCCCTTTGGCAATCGCGAGGGGGATGGGTTGGAATTGGGATATTTGGACAATCTAGGAAGCTGTCTCAGGGGAGAGAGTTTCTTTCTCAGGGGGCTTATCATCTTCTTCGCCCATTCTTCGGATGGAGGGAAAAAACAAAGCGCCCGATCCTGTGACTATTGTCAGGATTCCGCCAATGATGAACCATAACTGGTTGGTCGTAGCGTCAGCCAGCGGGCCGGCAATCGCGAGGCCCAGAGGGCTGGCGAACGCGGCTCCCGCCGTGAGAAAAGAGAACACCCGACCCTGAATGTCGGGTTCAACCTTGGCTTGCATGATGGCAAAGATCGGGCCGTTGATCATCGGATTGAGGAAGCCAAAGACGGCTATTGCGGCCAGAGCCATCCAATACATATCGGAAGCGGCCAGGCCGACTGCCAGCACTGTCGCGCCTGAGATGATCAGGCCGATCAGTGATGTATACAGGCGATTCTTGAAGCCGCCCCAGGCGCTCAAAACCAGGCCGCCCAGGATCACGCCGACGCCAAAGGCTGAATCAATCAGGCCCAGCTCATAAGCCCCTTTCTGGAAATGTTCGGTCACGACCAGCGGGAGCAGCGAGAAGGCCGGGTTGATCAGGAAATTGACCAGCATGGCCAGGAAGATCAGGGCCATCAAACTGGGCCAGCGGACAATATAACGCCACCCCTCACGCAGGTCCTGCCAGACGGAGGTTTTGACAGCCGGAGAACCGGCGGACTCTCCCGCCTCGGATGTACCGTTGCGAACGGGCTGGGGAATGCTGAAGAACAGCAGTGGAATGACTGCAATGGCGGCTGTGCTGACATCAATCATCAGAATGCCCTGGGTCGGCATGATCTGGATCAGAAAAGCACCTAAAGCCGGGGCGATGATATTCATCAGGCCGTTCAGGGTTTGGTTTGCGCCAGCCACCCGGGAGAGATGTTTCTTGGGTACCATCAGCGATGTGGAGGCCGTCATAGCCGCCCATTGGAACTGGCCGCAGGTGCTGCGGACAAACATGATCAGGTAAACATGCCAGATCTCAGCAATATCGAGGAAGAAAAGAGCTGCCAGCCCAAAAGTGAACAGAGCGGTGATCGAGTCGAAGATGATCATCACCCATTTCCGGTTCCAGCGGTCGACGAAAGTGCCCGCGATGGGTCCAATGATGACATTGGGCAGCATGCTCATCAGGCTGGCGATCGCCAGAACGGTGGCCGAACCGGTCTGTTCGGTGAGATACCAGACGAAGGCAAAGCCGACGAGCTGGGAACCCAGCATGGAGAAAGCCTGCCCGAACCAGATGGTGAAGAAACGGATTTGCCATTTCTCAAAGGCTTGTTTAGGTTGATTTTCGTTCATGTTGTTCCTTATTGTAATAGACCTTCATTATAATGGCGAGCCTGTGTTGATCAATGGCGCGGGAGAACTGAATTTTGGGTACGCCTGGGTGCTTTTATCTGGCCCTATGCTTCGGATGATTCCGTTGAAGAGCTTTTGTCATGGGTTTGTTCCTGTGGCTTGGGCAGCTTGAATTTGAGCCAGGCAGGGATGATGGCCAACAGACTGACCCAGGCAGTGATCCGGAAGGGGAGAATGGGTGAAATATTCTGATAGAGATATCCGCCAAGATAGGGCGCTGGCAATGAGAATAGGCCCAGACTGGATTGGATCAACCCGAAACCGGTTCCGCGGAGTTTCTTGGGGAGGGCCTTACTGAGCAGGGACTGGTAGGCCGGCTGCATGATTCCGCTTCCGAAACCAAACAGAACGAAGACCACAAGGTAGCTCCAGAAGGTGGTGGCTCTAATGAAAACAAGCAGAGCAATGAAATGCAGGATGAATCCCAGGACAATATTGATGCGCTCACCTTTTTTATCCGCCAGCCACCCGGCCGGGAAGTTGATCACCATGCTGGCGATCCCGGACAGGGAGGTCAGCAGCCCGATTTGGGTGACGGTCAGTCCGCCCACTTCTTCGATATAGATGGGGAAGTAGGTGCCGGTGAGGCTGAAGGCGATATCACGAACGCCGTCCGTGATCAGGAGCCAGGTGATCAATCCACCGGATAGGATGATGGTCAGCATTGATCCCAGATTATCTTTGAGCGAATCGATGGTTAATTTACCTGATGTTGCTGTCTGCTCGGTTTTGGCAGCGCGTTTTGCCATGATGATCCGCAGAATTGTGGCAAACGTATAAATTATTGTGGATACCAGAAGCATAGGTTTGAAGCCAAAGTGATCCACCAGCCAACCCCCGAAAGGAGGGCCAATCACAAGGACGATCAGAAAGATTGATTGCGTGAGGCCAAATACTTTTGCGCGGTTTTCCTCGGATGATTCCTCAGCGATAAAGGCACCGAAACTTGGTCCAATCAGTGCTCTCGTGACGGCATCCAGACTTTGACCCAGAAACACCCATTGCCAGGTTGGCGCTAAGAACAGACCAAAGTAGGCAAGCACGCCGACTGAACTCCCTATTGCGATGGATCGCAACCTGCCCAGGGAATCGGAAATCCATCCGCCGAGAATTTGAAGGGCGAGTGGGATGATTTGGAAAAGTGTGAAGAACAGGCCAATTTGGGCAACGGATGCCCCTAAAGATTTCAGATAAAGCGGCATAAAACTGCCATACATCTGCGCAGCAGTATTGGCTAAAACCATCGCGATTAGGAATAACCAGAGGAGTTTGCTGATCAGGGGCGGCTTTTTGAGATTAGGTTCGTTGGTCGTCATCGCGCTTTGTCCTTGGAATGGCTTCTTCTGCGCCAAAATTTAAAACAAGGCACACTGAATAATCCCCGGAGGATCGGGTGTTGAAAAGGGTGGATTCGATTGAGAACTAGTTCAGCAGGAACTTATTCCAGGAAGACCTCAATATGTTCGCCGTCTTCCTCGTCGAAGATATCAACGATTTGACCGATTTCACCGGAATTCATCCAGGCGTTCAGGTCTTCCATGTTGAGCCCTTCGATCTCAGGGGCAAACCGGGCGCCCATCCGCATGCCGGAATTGATCAGCGAAACCGGCAGGCTGACATTCACACGGGCTTTCCCCGAGTCGGTGTCTGTGATGAGCACTCGCAGATAGCGAGGCTTCTTGCCGCTTGGCGCGGAGGTTGGTGAAGGAGGACTGGACGGGGCCGAAGGCTCGCTGATCTCTTCCAGTGCTTCAATCAGACGGGCACCTTCTGCAGCGGAGATTTTTCCTTCCTGGATCATCATCAAGATGCGCATTCTTTCTTCAGTTGAGGCCATGTCTATTCTCCTTTCTTGGATTCCACTTCGAGGCCGGATAGAAGCTGTTGGGCCTGGAGGGGAGATATTTTTCCTTGTTCAAGGTCATCCAGAATCCGCCGCCGGTCTTCCGGTGAGAGGGTGGGCTCCTCATCTTTACCGGGTTCAAAGCCCAGGGCTCGGATCACTTCATACAGCCGGTTGCGCAAGGTGGGGTAGGAGAGACTGAGCTCTTCTTCCATCCGGTTGAAACGCCCCTCGCAGCGCACAAAAGTCAGAACGAAGTTGATTTGTTCCTCAGTAAGTGCGGAAAAGGGTCCGGAATTGGGTTGAAAATGGCCTTCAATCACTGAATCACACCGGGGGCAAAAGAACCGGGTAACCAGGATATCTGAATTGCAGATTGGGCATTTTTCAGGTAATTGCTGCACGGCAACCTCCTTGCTTTCATAAGAACTGGCGGTGAAATGGTTTGGGTGCTATAATGGAACTTGAAAATAGCAATGGGTTTCTTAAAAAAGTAAATCAAGCTCTTTTTTTTCAAGAAAATAGAGAACACCGCTTACATATTGTAACATATCTATAAATATTGTCAATATTAATATTGACAATATTTAATTTTAAGAGGGAAATACTTCAAAAAATTAATATCCGACTTAGTAAAACTAAACTTCCGGTGAAGGGTAGAGGTATTTAATCGTCAAAAGTTCGGGTTACACAACGATGACATTTTTCATAGCTATTTGTGATATATTTCACAAAAGGTTCCAGTATAATAGGGAAGGTTTTTAGTAGTAATTTAATTGGTTCATTATAGCTAAGGAATGGAGTCTGAACATGGTAAAAACATTGAAAGTTGATTCGACCTGGAAAGGCGGCATGCGGATTGATGCAGTTGCTGGCGGTCACACCCTGATTGTTGACCAACCGGCAGGTATGGGCGGCAAGGACGAAGGGGCCAACCCTTTGCAATACGAGTTGGTTTCCTTGGGCGGCTGCCTTGGCACCATCGCAGTGATCGTTGCCAAGCAGGAACGGATTGACCTGAAGGCCTTTTCTGTTGAGGTAGAGGCCGATATTGATACTGATTTCCTGATGGGCAAGACCACCGAGGGTCGCGCTGGTTTCACCGAGATCCGGATCAAGGCCCACATTGATGCTGATATGACCGAGGATGAGAAGAAAGCTTTCCTCGAAAAGGTTGATGCTCGTTGCCCGATTTCCGATATTCTGGTCAACACGTCAAGCCTGGTCTTCATGGTTGACTAGTACAACTTAATAATGCCCACTAAAGCCACCCTAAAGGTGGCTTTTTTTGTATCTGTTGCCGACTTTCTATGGAAATCTGGAAGGTTTCGAGAATATGGGTATAATGAACAAAAATTGGCAGGAGATGATATGCCCCAACCGATTGTTGAATGTATTCCCAATTTCTCTGAAGCTCGCCGGCCGGAAGTTGTGGCGGAAATTATGTCAGCCATCAACAAAGAGGCTGGCGTTCGTGTGCTGGATCAGCATTCCGACATTGACCATAACCGGACGGTCATCACCTTTGTCGGCGCGCCGGCGGCCGTGGAAGAAGCGGCGTTTAGGGCGATTGCCAAAGCCGGGGAATTGATTAATCTGGAGCACCACAAGGGCGAACATCCCCGGATCGGTGCGACGGATGTTGTGCCCTTTGTGCCCATCTCGGGCGTTTCGATGGTGGAATGCGTGGAGATGGCGCGCCGCCTGGGTAAGCGGGTTGGCGAGGAACTGGATATCCCGGTCTATTTATATGAAGAGGCCGCCACCAGCCCGGAACGGACAAACCTTGAAAATATCCGCCGAGGACAATATGAGGGCTTAAAGGAAGAGATTGGGGTGAATCCTGCCCGCATGCCCGATTTTGGGCCGGAAAAACTGACCGGCGCGGGCGCAACCGTGATCGGTGCGCGACAGCCCCTGATTGCTTTCAACGTTTACCTCACCACAGATGAGGTCTCAATTGCCAATAAGATTGCGCGGGCCATCCGGCACTCCTCAGGTGGATTGCGGTTTGTCAAATCCATGGGGGTGCTGGTGGAAGGACGTGCACAGGTTTCGATGAACCTGACGAATTTCCATCGTACCTCAATGGCGCGGGTGGTGGAGATGATCCGCCGCGAAGCCCAGCGCTATGGCGTCCAGGTGCATCATTCTGAGCTGGTGGGGTTGATCCCCAGTGAGGCCCTGGTGGATGCGGCGGTCTGGTATATGCAGATGGACCAGTTCGAGCCGGATCAGGTCCTTGAATCCAAGTTGTTTGAAAAAGGCGCTCCCAGTCAGGAAGAATCCCTGCCGGAAGAGGCGGAACAATTTCTGGATTCTCTGGCGTCCGATGCGCCCACACCGGGTGGCGGCTCCGCTTCGGCCTATGGCGCAGCAATGGCGGCCTCTCTGGTGGCCATGGTTGGCAGGCTGACCGTTGGCAAGAAGAAATATGCTGATGTTGAAAACCAGATCTGGCCGGTGATTGATGCGGCCAGCGCTTTACAGACCAAATTACAGGCAGCGGTTAAAGAAGATGCCGCGGCTTTTGATGATTATATGTCTGCCCGGCGCTTACCCCGGGACACCGAGGAACAAAAATCCGAACGGATCAGAGCGATCCGGGCGGCTTCAATCCATGCCGCCGAGGTGCCCATGCAGGTGACGCGGGACTCGTTGGAAGTGCTTCGGTTGGCCGTGAAGGCCGCCTCACTTGGGAATGTCAATGCGATTTCCGATGCCGGAACAGCCGCGGCTTTTTGCCTGGCATCGATTAAAGGCGCCGGGCTGAACGTGCGTATCAACCTTTTGGGACTTGAAAAAGAAATCCAGGCTGCCCGGATGCTCAATGAATTGAAGAACATTGAGAAACAAGCGGAAAAACTGAATGAGGAAATGAGCGCCATATTGAATAATCGTGGCGGATTGGGGTTATCCTGACAATGCAACGCAAAATCTTAATAAGTTTAATCACGTTTTCGTTTTTACTTGCTGCCTGTCAATCTGCTGAAACGCCGGTTGATGACCCAACAGCGACAACGCTGCCCGAGGCGACGGCCACGGTTGAGGTGCAATTGCCCACCCCGACTCCGACAGCCACGTTGGAGCCCACGCCTGCTTTCCCACCGGATTTGAATTGCGGTGAAGCTTTTTGCCAGGCGGAGTGGGTTGGGCTGCTGGAGCGGCCCATTGGACCGAGTAATAACCAGTTTATTGATCTGACCTATGCCTATGCCAGCACAGCCAATGGCGCGCTGGACCCGCATCACGGGGTGGAGTTCCTGAATGAATTCGGGGTGCCTGTTCTGGCCGCTCAGGATGGAGAAGTTGTTTTTGCCGGGACGGATTCCCCGGATGTCCTGGGACCGTATGCCGGATTCTATGGGAATGTGGTTGTGATCAGACATGCCGGCCTGTTTGAAGGGCGGGACGTTTACACGCTTTATGCGCACATGTCCGAGATCCTGGTGGAAACCGGGCAGATCGTCGCCGTGGGCGAGCAGATCGGCGCGGTTGGGATGACGGGAATCGCAACGGGTACCCATCTCCATTTTGAGGTCCGGCTGGATGAGAATGATTACTTCAAGACCACCAATCCCTCTCTTTGGTTCTCGCCCGTGGATCGAGTCAATGGGGGTGAGGGCGCGGCTCTGGCAGGGTTGGCTGTGAATTTGCAGGACCTACCCTTAGACCAGATGATTCTGACCCTGGAATTACTGGATGCGGACGGAAATGCCACGCAATGGTTTTATCCGGTGACCTATTACACCTACGGATCGAACCCCAACCCGGTGACCGGTGAGAATTTTGGCATCTCGGATCTGCCGCCTGGAAATTATAAATTATCCTATATTACGGGGGCCTTGCACACCAAGTTTTTCACCCTCGAACCGGGTTCGCTGGGATTGATTGCATTGCCCTGGCAATAAACCAGACATTATCAATGGAACGTAGATCGTCAAAGGAGAAATTCAAATGAGCATAAAATCCGACCGCTGGATTCGCCGAATGGCATTGGAGCAAGGGATGATTGATCCGTTTGAGGAGGGACAGGTCCGGGAAGGTGTGATCTCCTTTGGCACTTCCTCCTATGGGTATGATATCCGGGTTGCCAATGAATATAAGATCTTCACCAATGTCTATTCCGCGGTTGTGGATCCGAAGCATTTTGATCCGCAATCCATGGTCGATTTTACCGGGGATGTCTGCATTATTCCGCCCAACTCCTTTGCCCTGGCCCGCACGGTGGAATATTTCCGAATCCCCCGCAGTGTCCTGACGATTTGTGTGGGGAAGAGCACCTATGCCCGTTGCGGCATCATTGTCAATGTGACCCCCTTTGAACCCGAGTGGGAGGGCTATGTGACCCTGGAGATTTCCAACACCACACCCCTGCCCGCCAAGATCTATTCCTTTGAAGGGATTTCCCAGGTGTTGTTCTTTGAATCCGATGAGGAATGCGAGACTTCCTACGCGGATAAAAAAGGGAAATACCAATTCCAGAAATCCATCGAACTGCCCAAACTCTAAGGATATCCCTTGAAAACGATCGTTGTTGCATCGCTTAATCCCGTCAAGGCGGATGCCGTGCTGGGGGCTTTCCAGCGTCTATTCCCGGAAGAGGAATTCACGGTCAGGGCTGTATCCGTGTCTTCTGATGTGTCCGATCAACCGATGTCTGATGCCGAGACCCTTCGGGGTGCGGGCAACCGTGCCCGCCACGCCAAAGACGTACTGCCCGAAGCGGATTACTGGGCCGGCGTGGAGGGTGGATGCGAAATTCAGGCGGGTGACCTGGTTGCCTTTGCCTGGGTCCAGGTTCTGAGCGCGGATCGGGAAAGCAGCGCCCGCACAGCGGCTTTTCGGCTGCCAGCCCGGGTGAAACAGTTGGTTGCTCAGGGGCTGGAACTGGGGGATGCGGATGACCTGGTCTTTGGTGAATCCAACTCCAAACAGCAGAACGGTGCTGTGGGGCTGCTGACTGGCGATGTGGAAACCCGCACCTCGCTCTATGAACAGGCCGTGGTTTTGGCTCTGATCCCCTTCAAGAATCCGGGATTATATTAGGAACTCGAGCAGGTTAATAAGCTATTTAATTTGATATGAAACACCCCCGATGAAACGGGGGTGTGTGAATTTAAGCCAATATCTGGTTGGAAAGTGAGACTTATTTGGATGAGCGGCGGAGCAAAAGCAGCAACAAGCCGAAGATAAACCCACCGGCGATGATCAGGAAGGCATCCTGGCGTTCGTTGCGGTCCTCCAGAAAGACGAAGGCTTCCGTATCGCCGACCTTGGTGAAGGGCTTTGCACCAGAAATATGGTCGTAAGGCTCGACAGGCTGGGGTGTCACTTTTTTGGGAGCGGAGGCGACTTTCAGGAAGCTTGAAAGGCTTTCCAGCTTCTTCTCACTGATCCCGTTGATCGCCACCAGGTCCTTGAGTTTGGCATAGGGCCTGCCTACAATGATCTTTTCTGCGAGACTTTCGCCGATCCCATTAACAGCAACCAAATCCGCCAGAGATGCGGTGTTGACATA
>Ga0272443_10004818_pt1 | contig 14372 bp, 9 predicted proteins | sample SSMAcet12_FD_193581 | JGI IMG/M metagenome (GOLD analysis project Ga0272443, IMG submission 193581) | Marine sediment archaeal communities from Little Sippewissett salt marsh, Falmouth, MA, United States - SSM-Acet-12 | ecosystem: Environmental > Aquatic > Marine > Wetlands > Sediment ...
TGCCAGACAAGACGGTTTGGCTGATAATTCGACGGACCTTGGGGGGAAGCCCCATTTACAGTTTTTACCTCAGCAATGCAATGGGCAGCACAAGGCTCCCGGTTTTTGTATGGCTCAGCGGATTGCGCTGGGCGATTGAGCAGTGCTTTGAGGAAACCAAAACGGAACTCGGGATGGATCACTATGAAGTCAGGAAGTTTTCAGGTTGGCATCATCACATGCTAACGTGCATGCTAGCCCACTTCTTCCTCTGGCACCTGAAAATCAGGTTGGGAAAAAAAAGCACCGTCAGTTACGGTATCGCAGCTTAGGATGTTAATCGAATTGATGCTTCCACTTAGACGTTTCAATGTGCAAATGATGATAGATCTCATACATTGGATTCAACTCAAAAATTACCGGGCTTACTTATCACATAGAAAGCGTAAAACGAATAATTTAAATTAAGTTACGTTGTAGGGTTAGTAATAACGCTGAAGATCAAGGTTGTTATACTCCTCACCCGGTAGTAGTTCATGCGCTTAAAACAACCTTCCAATGCTTTTTCCCAGCCATAAACGAAAGGCGAGTATCCAACCTATAATGTCTGACATGACTAAAAGCCAAAGTAGTTGTCAACTCCTTTACTTCTGAAATCAGCTGCTTCTTTTATCAACATACCAAAAATGAAGTCTGCTATATCATCAGTGTATATTTTAATCACTTTATCATAATGCTCAGGTATCCAGTCTACTTTTTCATGGGTCTGAAGCCAAAGAGCTTCCAGTTCAAACCTTGACAATTTCTCAATCTCACGCCATATCTCGTTCGTCAATACTTCTTCATAAAGCCATAAAACATAGAATGGCTACATTGTACCTGATCACATAATTTCTCCCAAATGTGTCAGTCAATCCATCCCAGGGTCGCGTGTCCCCCGACCAGCGATGGGGTTTCCGCTGTTGGGCTTGTTGGTGCAACTGATCCCGCCGGCGTGATTATCAATACAAATTCTGAAAAGTCACATATACAATATCAACATCATCTTGTAAAGTCGCCAGAAACAACACAACCAAGCTTGCGTTTTTCAGGGTTAATCGGAGTATACAATACTTATCGAAATATGTAATTTTTGCAGGACCTAAATCTGCTAGTATTGCAGCGCTATAATAGAAAATGCAATCGTTGGAAATACGCCTTACATCAACCCTGGGGATCAGGAATCATGTTTGGTATTGTTGAGTGATTCTGAATAGTGAGAACACACGCATAGGGATAATAATCCTTAAATTGTTGGGGGCTAGGTATTATCTTATCGTATGGTTTTGATTACGTGTAAATCGAAATCATATGGATATCATATCAATGCTTAAGCATGAACTAACAGGGCTGAGAATTGAATTTTTCAGGCTTTCCAGTAGCGTAATGACACACTGGATTTCCCAGATCATCGCATACATAAATATTAAAAAACATGCATTTTTCATCATTTTTTTCTGAATTACCATAAACCTGTGCCAGTTTCCAGGCCAGCCTCCATGCCGCTACGTCTGAATCCAACGGGCTGTCATCGCTTCCCGGCACATATTCTGTAATGAGTTCGGAATCAACTCGCTTCTGGAAATGAACCCGAAAGCCGGTTGGCTTACGAACCCATTTTTCATCAAAAATTTTAACTGCATCTTTCAGTTTCATATGATGTACCTCATTTAATAAAACTTTATTTTTCGTTAGCATGATTCCCACATTATTTTATGTATCATTTGCTTCGGCTGTCAATGTTTCTTGATATAGGTGCACATCCCTCCTGGGGTAAGCAATCTTGATACCCTCCCGGTCGAATCGGAGCTTCAGCTTTTCAATAAGCTCACACTTGGTCGTCCACCACTTTGGGTTGTCCACCCAGCCGCGACCTGAGAGTTCTACACAATAGTCCGCTAGATTCACCACATAGACCGCTGGTCGTGGATTCTTCAAAACCCGTGGGTCCTGGATCAAGATGGTCTCTATGATCTGCTTGGCCTTCAGCAGATCCTGGTCATACCCTATACCCACGTCCAGTTCCAATCGCCGGTTGGGTGTGAAGTGATAATTTATGACATAGTCCTGCAGAATCTTGGCGTTGGGGATAAACACGGTCTTCCCATCAAACGTCTTCATTCGGGTGTTGAGCATGGTAGTCGTCTCCACCTTTCCAAGCAGATCACCGGTCTTGATGGTATCGCCCACCTTGAAAGGAAGTGTGGGCATATAAGGTCGAAAAATGGTAATCAGGGCAACGATGATAAGGGTAGCTAGGAGGAGGATACGCCGAATAACGAGGGTATGCATGCCCGCCTGATCCAAGGCCAGACCCACGACCATAAAAAGGATAAGGACATAAAGGATATTGCTTATGGTTGAAGCAACGGCCTTTTTTGAAATGACCTTGCCCAGACCCTTAGCAATCTGCTTGCGGATGTATTTGGCGGCAATCAGTCCAAGCGTCAATACCGCCAAGGCAATGAGCATGTCTTTCCCATACTGCAAAATAAAATCACCCATTTCTTTGTACTTCGCAAATTGGCTTTCCATAAGAACCTCGACCAGGATGTGCCTAAAAAAGCAGAGAACACATTAACAGCTATCATTGTACTGTTTTTTCTAGTTTGTTTTGACTTGGCAGTGAATGATTCCGAATGTATCACTGAAAGCCGTCGGATTCCATTTTTCCCAATGCATTGAGAATTCGATCCCGTTGCCCTCGATGTCGAAGACAGAGCTACCGGAACTCAACCGGCTTGATCGCTGCGTCGGTCGGGAGGATTTCCGAGGGAACTATGCCGCCGAAGAGAAAGACACCGGACCGCGCCGCTGATATAGTCCACCGTCAGCGTGTGACACATTCCCCGCGAGGCTCCGACGGCGAGAACGCGATCGCCGATCGCGGGCACCGGTTCCGCGCTCGCGCCGGCAGCGACCGTTGCAAAAACCAAGAGTAGGACGAGGCTTGAGAGTCTCACGGGTTCATCCTCTCGATGGTATCCACCGGTTCATGGGTCGCGGCGTCTTGGGTCTCCGGCGCGGGTATCAGCCGCAGGTCGTCGAGGATCACGAAGATGCAGGGAATGACGAGCAGGATCAAGACGGTCGATGCCAGCAGGCCGAAGACGGTCGAGATGACCATCGGAACGAGAACCTGGGCCTGCAAGCTCCGCTCGAACAGCAGGGGAACCAGTCCAGCAATGGTCGTAGACGATGTGAGAACGACGGCGCGGAAACGCTGTCGCCCTGCGCGGGCCGCGGCGTCGAACGTGGCGCGGGCGAGCGCCTCGAGGTTCGCGCCGACCTCGGCCATGATTCGCTTCCGACTCTCTTTCAAAAATACGATCAGCAGAATCGAATCGTTGACGACGATGCCCGCCAGCGCCACGAAGCCGAAAAGGCTGGTCAAACTCAACGGATAGGACATGAGAATATGGCCCCAGACGACGCCGATCAACGCCATGGGGATCGCAAGCATGACCGTGAACGGCTCGACGTAACTGCGGAACTGCAGACTTAGCAGAGCGAAGATGCCCAACAATCCGAGCATGAGAGCCGAGAGCATCGAGTCCAACGTGGCGCCCGATTCTTCGATTTCACCGGCGATCGCGATCGAGAGCTCAGGGTATTCCGATCGGAGCCGCGGCAGAAGATCCTCAGAGAACTTCTCCATCAACTCCAGCGTATTGATCTTCTGCAAGTCGGTATCGCCGCGGAGGGTCACCGTGCGTCGGCCGTCGATACGTGAAATGCGCCCCCAACTCCTTTCCTCGGCGACCGTCACCGCCGAGGTCAGTGGCACGAGGGTGCCGTCGGCGAGAGTGAGCTGGAATCCATCAAGGTACGCATTGCCTGCACCCGGGATCGCCGCGAGCCGCACGTCGATCTCGAAGGACTGGCCCCCTGAGCGGACTTCGTCGACGACGGTGCCCTGATAGGCGGTGCGCACCTGCTGCGCGACGTCGCTCGCGCTCAAACCCAGGTTTCGCGCCCATTCGTCGAGCCTCAAAACGAGCTCCGGCTTACCGGGGCGTAGGTCGCCGGCGAGATTGTAGGCGCCGGGGAACTGCGCGAACCAGAGGCGTGTTATCTCGGTCACTCGGTCGAGCTCTCTCAGGTCGTCGCCCTGGAGGCGGATCTCGATCGGTCGTCCGCCCGGGGCGACAGACGGTTCGGCGAAGGTCAGGGCGATCATGTCCGGGATCGGGCCCGTCTCCTCGCGCCACATGTCGATAAAGTCGACAATCTGGCCACGGCGCGTTTCGGCCTCGAGCAGATCGACGGTGACCGTGGCGAGGTGTGGGCCCGTTTCGAAGGCGTCGGTGTTCGTTCCGAACTGCACGAAGCTGTTCTGGATGAGGTCCTGGCCGTCGGGTTGCCGGGGGGAGAACTTCTCGTTCACGCGTTCAAGAGCCGACGCGAGGCGGTTCACTGCCGCTTCGGTCGTCTCGAGGGGCGTTCCCTGCGGGAGCATAATGCGGGCGACGATCGTGTTGCCCTCGAGTTCGGGGAAGCTGATGAGCTTCAGCCGCCCGCTCGTGACCATGGCCAGGGAGATGAGGAAGACGCCGAGCGTCACGCCCACCACGACGTAGCGCCATTGAAGAATCGCGTCGATCGTTCGTCCGTAGACGCGTTCGCGAAGGAACTCGAAGGCAGCGTCGATGCGATGGCGGAGTCCGCGGAGTCCTCCCGCTCTGCGGCGCCCGTATCCTCCGACGGCGTGAGCGAGGTGATGGGGCAGAATCAGGAAGGCCTCGATCAGGCTGACCGCGAGGACCAGGAGCAGCATCATCGGCATGACGCGCAGCACCTTGCCGATTTCACCCGTCACGAAGAACAGCGTCAACAGAACGCATACCGTCGTGATGAAGGACGACACGACGCCGGGGAAGACCTCGCTCGTCCCAAGAATGGCGGCCTCGATGGCGCCGGCGCCACGTTCGCGATGGGCGACGATGTTCTCGGCGATCACGATGGCATCGTCCATGATCAGACCGAGCGCGAGGAGCAGGCCGACCATCGTGAGCATGTTGATGGTCAGCCCGGCCATGGGTACGAAGTACAGTCCGCCCAGGAAGGCCACCGGAAGACCCATGGCCACCCAGAACGATACCCGCAGGTCGAAGAAGAGCCAGAGCGTGAGGAAGACGAGGAGCAGGCCCATCCACCCGTTTTTGAGCAGCATGGTCAGGCGATCCTCGAGAACGACCGAAAGGTCCTGGATCACGGTGAGTTCGACCTGGGGATGTCGCCGCCGCTCTTCCTCGAGGAAGGCTCGGGCGAGTTCGGCGACGCGCATGGTGTCTTCCTGCTGCGTCTTCTTGATCTGCAGGACGCCGGTGCGCCGCCCGTCGACTTCGACCTTGTCTTCGGGAATCTCGAACAGGTCGACCACCGTCCCCAAGTCGCCCAGGCGAACCGTTGCTCCGTTCGGCAGGGCGAGGACGGCGAGGGCCTCGAGTTCTTCCTTGGTCTTTCTCCCTTCCGCGAAGCGGATGAGGAGATCGCGCTCGCCCGTCTCGAGGACGCCCGCGGGCAGATCGAGGCTCTGCGCGCCGATGACCTCGGCGACGAACTTGGCGCTCAAACCGTAGCGCGCCAACGCATCGGGATCAAGTCGGGCGCGGAGTTGGTAATCGGAGAAGCCATTGATGTCGATGAGCGACAGGCCGTAGGCCTTCATCCGCTCCTTGATCCCCTCGCAGTGCGCCTTCAGGCCCGAAGGACTCAGCGGACCGGATACGAGCACGGAGAGCACCCTGTCCGTCCGATTCTTCTCGGATACGACGACATCCTCGACCTCGTCGGGGAGACCGGTGATGGCGTCCACTTCGCGCTTGATGTCGTCCAGGAAACGCGAGAAGTCCCCTCCCTCCGCCATCTCGACGTCGACGATGGCCATGCCCTCGCGGGCTTCACTGCGGACCTCGTGGACGAAGCCGATCCCGTCGATGGCATCCTCGACGCGCTCGCAGATGGCCTGTTCGACGTCCGACGCCGTCGCGCCGGGGTAGACGATGCGGATCTGGACCTCGCTGGAAACGAAGTCCGGGAACGTTTCGCGCTGGATCGAGGGCAGCTGCATCGCACCCAGGATCAGCGCGGCCAACATCAAGAGGTTGGCGGCCGTCGGGTGGGCCGCGAAGAAGCGGATCATCGCCCGACCTCGTGGCCCAGGGCTTCCCGCTGAAGGCACGTCATCAGCGCGGTATCGATGACTGGGTCCACGAGCATGCCTTCGATGGCAGGAACCGGTTCGGAGACGACGACGCGATCGCCTGGTTCGATGCCCGAATCGATGGTCACGAAGCCGGCCTGGCTGAAACCGCGCGAGACGTTCCGCTTCTCGAGCCGGTTCTCCTCATCGAGCACGTAGACGAAGTCTCCCACGAGCGACGACCGTGGAACGACGATCGCGGGGATCGTCTTCGTCGTGCGGAGCTCCACCTCGCAAAAGAGGCCTTTCGTCAGGGGAGGACGACGGCCCGGGATGGCCTTGGCGTAGGGATCGTCGACGGTGACGACGATGCCGATGGTGCGTGTCTGCGAGTCGACGGCCTCGCGAATACGATCGAAACGTGCAGGCCATGCCTCTCCATCCGCGAATCCGCTGATCCGAACAGAGGCCCACACGTCGATGAGTGTCCGGAGGCTGTCCATCGCCGGCGATTGCCGCACCGTAGAACCATTGAAGTCGAACTGGCTCAGGATGGGTCGCAGCTGCTGAGCTGTGAACTGCGCCTCGACCTCCGCGCTCGACGTGCTGAAGGCCTCGAAGAGGAATTGCCCGGCGGCCAGGTACTGATCCGGTTCGAGAGCTACCGGTCCGAGCCGGCAGTCGAAGGGCGCGGTCACCTCGACACGCTCGAGGTCGCGCTCACTCCGGGCCAGCTGGGCGCGTGACGCGTTGATGTTCGCCTCGAGTGATTGCCGCTGCGCCGGGATCAGGGCGAGTGTGTTCTTCAGCGATTGGACGTTCTGACGCTGGGCAAGCAGCGTGCGCTCTTCGGCGTCGACGAGGTCCGACGAGACGGCGCCACGCTCGAGGAGGTTTCGTTTGCGCTGAAACGCATCCTCTGCGAGTTGCAGGGAGCGCTCCTCGATCTCCAACGAGGCCTTGGTGCTCGCTTCCTGTGCATCCAACTCCGACTTCTGAGCCTCCAGTTGCTCGATGGCGGCGCGGCTCGATGCCACGGCCAGCTCGTAGTCGAGGGAGTCGAGTCGAACCAGAACGGCGCCCTTCTCGATGAACGCGCCCGACGCGAGGTCGGGGTGAATCTCGACGATCCGTCCCCTCACCTCGGCCACGGCCTGCCATACTTGCCCCGGCCTCGACGTCCCGTGTCCGATCGCCCGTGGCGAGACCTCCGTCGTTTTCGCTTCGACCACGCGGAGGACTCGCGCGGCTTCGCCGACCTTCGTAGGGCCGACGCCATCGCCGCTGCGATTCATGAGGGCGAAGACGAGGACGCCAACGGCCGCAACGGGGAGGAAGGTCCAGCGTCGCGTAGGTTTCGGGTTCATGGTCAACTCTCTGGGTTGTTGCGGGTCAGTCTTCGGCGCGCGCGTAGCTCGCCCCGTGCTTGATCGCCTTAGGAAGCAGGTCGGTGGTCATGTTGAATTACATCGAAATCTGTTATCTTAGCAACTGTTATCTAACTACCCTCATTTCCCGTCGTTTGAATCTGATCAATGACGCGCAATAGGGCAGCGGCGATTTCAACAGGTACTTCTTCCTGCAGAAAATGACCGGCCTGAGTCTTCGTTACCGGTGCCTCGGGAAAAATATTCTGTATAGCCGATAGTCCCTTTCCCAGAATTGGATCGTTCACACCCCAGACAATCTCAGCGTAGATATCCAGACCTTGAACATATTGTTCTATCATTCTCATTGCGGTGGCGCTTGGATGATCCGGCCCATCGGGTACCATTCGCATCATCGCCAATGGTGCCTTGTCATTGCCGGAGTCCAGCACAGGGCGGCCATAAAGGCTGCTCACTTCTGCCGAAATGGAAGCTGGGTCACCTTGCACCCGATGCAGCCGGTCAAATACCGAGGCGACAACCTCTACCATCAATTCCCCGACGACGGGTGTTTTTACGGTGGCATGAATCGTAGAAAGATCCATTTTCTCTGTGGGTGCATTCAATCCGGTATTCAACAAAACTGCACCTTTAAGCAGACCAGGTGAAAAGGATAGTGCTCCCATGCCTATAGGTCCGCCCCAGTCTTGGCCAATGAAAACCAGTTTGGTCAATTTTAATTGAACCAAGACACGATTAATCCAGCGCATATGGTTTTCTAACGTATGCTGGCTCGCTGGTATCTTGCTGGAAAAACCAAGGCCTACCAAGGTCGGCATGATTAAGCGCAGGCGATTGCAAGGCAATTCTGCGGCTACCTTCCGGTAAAGAAATCCAGATGTCGGATTGCCGTGTTGCAGAAAAACAGGGAACCCAGACCCTACTTCAAGGACATGCACTTTGATCCCAGGTTCTACTTCGACTAAATAGCTTTTGTATTCGTCTGGAATTTGTTTTGCTGCGTAGTCTGGTAGAGGAAATGCTTCAAATTCCCCTGCATTCAGCGTAATGCTACCTTTTCCTTTTGGGTTTACAGGTTCACCGTCACGAGTGATGGCAACAGAAAAAACAACAGCGGCTGCAACAATGACTCCCAGCACAAGCAGGAGCTTTTTCTTCATTGTTTTTTCTTCCTATTTCAGATGGTTAAATAGCTTTTCTAGATTTCACATCTAAATTTATTTGATAAAATAGGCCAAAGTGTACTTCTGTGTGGTCACGCCGGCGATCCATTCTTTGATTATAAGCCATCTCAAATTAATAGAAATTGCCACCTGTCGCTTCAATTTCAGGGTCTATGAAACCTCTCCATAGTAGCATTTTACTTCACTAATACTGGCGCTGAGAAGACAGAAACCACAGTTGATGCATGCTGACTCCGTCTGGTTTTTATCTTTCAAGCTGTTTGCGATTCCCGGCTCAATGATAAAAGGCCTTCCCATGGAGACAAAATCCGCCAGATTCTTTCCCACGATTGTCTGCATATCCTGAAAGGAACGGATCCCGCCGACCACCATGACCGGTATGCTGATATTTTTTTTGATTTCTGATGCTGCGCATACATTATAATTGTAGAGTGGCGTGTATGAAGTCATTCTATAACGTGCAACAATGGATAGGATATGTTTCCTCATTGCAGGTTTTTGCCTGAGGGGGGTAAGTTCCTTCAATGCGGCTGAGGGCGGCATCGGCATTCTCACAGTTGAAAACCCATCCCGCCCGACGCCACAAGATACCTCGATCCCATCACATCCCGCTTTTTCGAGCAGCTTGGCAATTTTGACGGCTTCGGATTCCCGCATACCGTTTTCTTGAAAATCATAACCATTTATCTTGATAAAGATAGGGAAATCAATGTGTTTCTCTTTGGATCTTTTAATGATTTCGCCAATGATTCTGAATCGGTTTACGGTGCTGCCCCCCCATTTGTCCGTTCTTCTGTTTTGAGCTGGCGACAAAAACTCCGATAAAAGGTATCCGTGTGCACCGTGAAGCTGCGCCCCGTCAAAACCCACTTGCCTGGATTTATCAATATTTTTTACAAACTGTTGGATCAACTGTTCAATTTCGAGATCACTCAACCGGTTTAACGAATAAAGGCTCTCATCTCTGGAACCTTTTATCTGGCTTCCCTTGTGGGAAATCTGTTGAATGGCTGCGGCGCCGTATTGATGGATCACCTGTGGAACTTTTCGGTGTACGTCCATATCTTCATCCCGAAAGGTTTCATCATCCAGAAGAAGGCCGCTATCACCCATGCCTGTAATGATGGTTCCGACGCCTCCCTGTCCGAGTTCGGAATATGCATCCAGCAGCTTCTGTGTGGGTCGTCCAAACTCATCTGTCGCCCCAAGCGTTGTCGCGGACCTGACCAGCCTGTTTTTGACCTTAATGGGGCCGAAGAAAGCGGTTTCAAAGACTTTTATTCCTGCAGGCGTCGACACGCTCCCAGATTCAGCGAGACAATCATTTGATGGATAGTTCACAGTTTTACTACAGCCGAGCAGCATAGGGGGTGTCGCTGCCACTGCACATGCAGCAGCAGAACCTTTAAGGAAATCTCTCCGCGAAACGCTTTTTTTCCATTTATTTTCAATAAGTTTGGTAGCCATTATAGACCCCCGGTATTAGTGGATTGCTTACTTCACCGCTTTGATCGGGGAATAGTTTGACCTGCTAAGGTAGAATAGATCCTATTCAATGCATGCCAGGCAATCAACAATACTTGCACCAAACCCAAATAAAAGAATATTTCAGAATAGTTTTGATATCTTAAACCGGGTAAAAACATTCTCTAATACAGTCAAGTTTATAGCAAATTTCAGTACATTACGGTGCATTTGATTAAATTGGGTTTGTAGATTGATTCCCCCAATCAGCTTTCTGGGTAAAGTTATCTCATTAGGGTATTAGTAAACGAAGCGCTTAGGACTATATCTTAAGAAATCTCCTTCTGATTACGACTGCGATTGATGTTTATCCTTAATTCCCTCTCTCATTTTCTCTCTCATCTCCTTCTTGTTTTTCTCATACGTTTTATATTGTTCATCCGATAAAATTGTTTTTAGTTCTTCATCCTTATTTTCTTTTATTTTGCGCATTTCCTTTAATTTCCTGAAGTTTTTTTTCTGTGAATTGTAAATCTCTTCTGCCTTTTCGGCGTACTTAAGGTTTACAGTCCTGATTGTTTCCACTTGTTGGTCGCTTAACTTGAGTTTTTCTACCATAAGGTTGGTTTGGAAATCGGCTCGTTCGGCAGGTGTGGTGTTTTTCATGATCTCCTTCATTTCATCACCTCTGTTTTCCTGTGCCAGTGCCATAACATGGGTTATTGAGATCATAAATGCCACAGCAGCAACAATAATAAGTTTGTGTTTCTTCGTCATTCAAACCTCCATCAAATTATATTACTATTGTTTTGAATTATTAAGCAACATCACTATAGTCCAGAACTCATCTGAGCGATAGAGAGGCTGAAGCCGTGTTCCTGCCACAAATGGTTGCCGACCGTCTCAGAAGGTATATCAGGGAAAAAGAAATCAAGCCTGGTGCCAAGATTTTCCCGCTGACATATGTTGCATCCAGGCTGATAGTGAAAAAGTCTGGCAGTCTGGTCAATGTTCATGTCAGGCCTCACGATCTGCGCTGGCATGCTGCCTAGTATGCATCTCGATCCAGCACACCAATTGAAATTGTCAGCAAGGTACTTTTACGCCATAGCAATCTTTCGACCACCCAAAGATATTTGGGTAAATCAGTGATGTTGAAGCTATCCTCTGGATTGACAATTTTCATGGGTAAGCAATTGCCGGGTTGAACTTGTATGATCAATCCGGCCATTTCAAAGAGCAATTCTGGTTTTAAGTATTCAAAAGATATACCTGAAAAATCCGAAGGATGAATACTTCACTGTCGGTTAATTATGAATATATGGGTTTCCGTATGTTCTATTTCAACGAATTCGCCTTCATGAACTCAACCATCAGCCTCGCGATCTATGCGCTCTGATCATCCTGCAGGAATTCGCTTGCCTCAGGGAGCCGGGTGTGGGGCTGGCTTTTTGCGCCGGGGACTATGTCGATCAGCCGACCACCAAAAAATGTAATACTGTAATTATTCTATCCAGTTTAGCCTACCAATAAATGATTTTACCAAATGGTAAAAATGATAATTTGTAGGGACTAAAAAGTCAATAGAATTTTACCACCCGGTAAAATAATTTTGACTTTACCTCTGCTGAACCTTAAAATTATATTCCATGAAAAAAACAACTAAAAAAAGGCATTCAAACAACAAGGCAGCTAAAGTGCCCAAGAAAGAGAAGATTCTGATAGCCGCAAAAAAGGTCTTTTCCCTTCATCCCTATGCTTCAGCCACAATGCGCATGATCGCCAAGGAGGCGCAGATCGATCATCCCCTTATTATCTATTATTTTTCAACAAAGGCTATCCTTTTTGAAGCGGTACTGAAAGATTTGATTGAACTGTACAAACAGGCAATGCCGGGCTGGTTTCTTGGTATCAGGGAAATGGGACTGGTTGACGGGGTGTCTACATATCTGGACAGGGCATTAGGTTTCCATTTTGAACATCCTGAAATGTTCAGGATCATATTACTAAACATGACCCAGTCCGTTAAAAAAGGAGGAATGGTACCCGCTTATCAACTCATTCAGAATATCTTTCATATGTGGGTTGATGGATTCAGCAGACGTCCCCGTTTCAACATTAAGCCTGAACAGACTCGTTCATTTCTTAGGTGCATTAGTTTGCTGATGATAAATTTGATAGGGGCAAGAGAATACCATGCTGAGATCCAGGGTATGGACCCGAAAAGCGATGCATATTTAGGATGGGTGAAAAAGCAGATCATGTTTATTGTCGTTCCAGTACTAATCAGCGTTGAATCGGAGAAATAATATATGAAAAAAGGCATCTGTTTAGATTCTTTCGATATTTCTCTAACTCATGGCCATAGCTTCAACGGGAGCTGTCTTTCCTTGGAGAGTCGCGCATGGGGCTTTGGAAAATTTGATTGAAAACTTCTCCACCAAACTAAAAAGAGACAATCTTTATTTAGTGGGGAAGGCCTTGTCTTTAGGGATGATCGGAGAATCCATCGCTCCGGCTGGTCTCAGACCAAAATCGGCTTTATGAAACTGGACGGATCTGCATAACTCTACTTTTGGAGTGTTATACAGATTGATTTCCTTATGTTTGACAAAATATTTTTTAAATCATCATAAATTGCCTACTTAAAGAAAAGGAAGAGAATGAAAAAGTTTGAATATTTTCATTTGTCTAATGAAATCTTAGGGGTCAACCTCCTCGCCAATTTGGTTGGGCGGTTATCGGCGGAATTGCTTGGACGCAACATGCTTCCGGAAACGGCAAAAAATGTGGAACCGACTTATCAAACGATAGAAATCCTTTTCGGACCCGCCGTGGTTTTGTTTCTTATTATGATAACACTATGGTACGAAATGCCCATTCGGCGTTATTTAAAGGAGATGAGACGGCAAAAAGACGTTTTGCTTGCCCACAGGGAGCTGGCTAAGCGACGTCTTTTAAACGAGCCCTACTTCCTGATATTGGTCGACCTTTTGGTTTGGTTCATCGGTGCCGCCATCTTGGGGCTGCTGACCCGGCTTGGCGGTAGTACCCCCTTCATGGTCAGAGCCATCTTCTTTCAGGCCCTTGTCACAGGCCTCATCACCGCGACACTCGCCTTTTTCTGGATCGAACATGTCTTCCAGCGGAGCATGACGCCCTTGTTTTTCCCCTGGGGCAGACTGCATGAGGTCAAGGGCGTCTGGCGTACTCGAATCGGGACCCGCTTGACGGCGTTGATCTTTGCCAGCGGTATCGTTCCCCTGACGGCCATCAATTTGACCGTCTTTGCCTCCATGCGGGCCCTCACCGCCGGGAGAGCGGCACCGCTGGAGATCCTGGAACGTCTCCAGAATATTGTCCTGACAGAGACTCTGATATTTATAGCATTTGCGGCATTCATGACCATCCTGGTGGGCGACAATCTCAGGCGACCCCTGAAGGGCATCATCAGGGTTCTTCAGGAAATCACCCGGGGTAATTTTGATCGGAAGGTTCCGGTCACATCAAACGATGAGATAGGCTACACGGGCGATGTGATCAACGAGATGACAGAAGGGCTGAAAGAGCGCGATATGATCAACGATGCTTTCGGCAAATACGTGACCGAAGAGGTCCGGGACGAAGTCCTCTCGGGGCGTATCCCCTTAGACGGTGAGAAGAAGGAGGTGACCATCCTCTTTTGCGACCTGCGAAACTTCACGACAATGACGGAATCCAACGATCCAAAGCTTGTTGTCCAGCTCATGAACAGCTATTTCAAGGAGATGACCGAGGCCATCCGTATGGAAGGGGGTTTAGTACTTCAGTTTCTTGGTGATGAGATTTATGCCGTTTTCGGTGCGCCCATCTCCAGAACCGATCATCCGCTGCGGGCCTTCCGGGCAGGCATGGCCATGATTAAACGCCTGGCCGAACTCAACAAACGTTTGATCGATCAGGGGTGGCCGACATTACAACACGGGATCGGCATCCACACGGGGGAAGCTCTGGCGGCTAATATCGGCAGCCCAGATCGCCTTTCCTATCTCTTGGTGGGAGACACGGTCAATCTCGCCTCGAGGCTTCAGTCCCTCACAAAAGAGATCGGCACCGAGTTGATCCTATCTGCCGTCACCCGCGAGTACCTTACCGAATCGGATTTGGCTCACATTGAAATAAGAAGACTTCCTC
>Ga0272443_10004820_pt1 | contig 14364 bp, 10 predicted proteins | sample SSMAcet12_FD_193581 | JGI IMG/M metagenome (GOLD analysis project Ga0272443, IMG submission 193581) | Marine sediment archaeal communities from Little Sippewissett salt marsh, Falmouth, MA, United States - SSM-Acet-12 | ecosystem: Environmental > Aquatic > Marine > Wetlands > Sediment ...
GCGAATGTCGTCATCGCGCAGATGCTCTTCCTAGCGGCGAAGGATCCGGCGAAGGACATCAGCCTCTACATCAACTCACCGGGCGGCTCGGTGACTGCGGGGCTGGCGATCTATGACACGATGCGCTACGTGAAATGCGACGTTGCGACGATCTGCATCGGCCAAGCGGCGAGCATGGGCGCGGTCCTCCTTGGGGCAGGCGCGAAGGGGAAACGCTCAGCGCTTCCGAACTCGCGGATCCTGCTTCATCAGGTTTTCGGCGGCGCGCAGGGGATGGCGGCCGACGTCAAGATCCAGACCGAGGAGCTTCTGAGGATGCGCGATCTTCTGATCAAGATTCTCTCCGAGCACACCGGAAAGACGAAGAAGCAGGTTGCCAAGGACACGGATCGCGACTACTTCATGTCCGCCGAAGAGGCGATGGAATACGGTCTGGTCGACCGAATCATCCCCCCGCGGACCTAGAGAGCGTCTTCGGCCCGGTGCGATGCGAGGTTCTTCCGTCTCGATCGTGTAGAGTGGATCGATGAGAACCGGGACCGCCGATCTCCCCCTTCACCACGGACGAGCGCCGAAGTGGCTCTTCGCGCGGATGGCGAAGCTGGCCAAGGCGGTCGCCGAGCTGGTGGTGCTCGATGCCGGCCCCACTGGGTTCCTGGATTGCATGAGCGATCCCGCGTGGTTTCAGGCGTTCGGCTGCGTTCTCGGATTCGATTGGCACTCGAGCGGCCTCACGACGACGACGTGCGGAGCGGTCAAGGAAGGGATCCGAGGAGAGGAGGAGAACCTCGGTCTCTTCGTCGCCGGCGGGAAGGGCGCCACGTCACGGAAGACGCCGTCGGAAATTGAAGCTTGGGGCGAGCGGACGGGAGTCGACCCGGGACCGCTCGTCGACGCGAGCCGCACCTCGGCGAAGGTCGACAGCGCCGCCGTCCAGGATGGATACCAGATTTACCATCACGTCTTCCTGTTCAACCGCGACGCCAACTGGGCGGTCGTGCAGCAGGGGATGAACGATGGAAACGGGATGGCCCGGCGTTACCATTGGGCCTCCTCTCGAGTGGAAGATTTCGTTTGTGAGCCGCATGCGGCGATCTGTTGCGACGCCAAGGCGCCGACGCTCAATCTTGTGGCGAAGGAGAGCGCGGGAACCCGTGATGCAAGCGTGGAGATCGCAGGCGGGGAACCGACGAAGCTCGTCTCCGAGCTCGTGCGGCTGAAGAGCCTGAGGATGCCGAAGCGCCACGAGATCCTCCTTGCCGACATCGCACCGAAGCGTCTCTACCAAACCTTCGTCAAGACGTACGAAGCACAGCCCGGAACCTTCCGTGAACTGCTGACGCTCTCCGGAGTCGGCGCGAAGTCGCTCCGTGCGCTGTCGCTTGTCTCTGAGCTCGTCTACGGCGAGGCACCGAGCTTCGAAGACCCGGCTCGGTACGGATTCGCACACGGCGGGAAGGATGGCATTCCCTACCCTGTCGACCAGGAGACCTACGATCGAACGATCGCGCTTCTCGACCGCGCCATTCGGAAGGCGAAGCTCGGCGAGCGAGAGGAGTTGAATGCTTTCCGGCGGCTGGAGCGGTTCTTCGGTCCGGCCCGCGTCGAAGGCGCGGAGGCTGGGCGAGGCGGGGCTGTATGAAGCACGTCGTGCTCGTGCACTGGAACGCGGACGAGGCGGTGACGAGGGCGGACGCGCTGCGGCCCGCGGGGTTCGGCGTCACGATCCACTCCGATCCGAAGGCGACTCCTCGCTCGATCGCCTGCCGAACGCGTTCGTCATCTTCCTGACGCGCGCTCCGTCGCACGGCCGGGAGCTGGCAGGGTGGCTGCGCCGCCAGAGGACGACACGACGGATTCCCATCGTGTTCATCGAGGGCGATCCTGACAAGACGGAGCGGGTTCGCGGCTTTCTTCCCGATGCGACCGTCACGACGTGGGACGCCGTCGGGAGTGCTCTCGAGAGTGCGATCGGGAAGCCTCCGGACGATCCGGTCGTTCCCGGCGCGATGGATGCTTGCGCCGGAAGCCCGCTTCCGAGGAAGCTTGGCATCCGCGAGGGTGCCTTGGTCGCGCTCGTCGGGGTTCCGGAGGGTTTCGAGGGGACATTGGAGGAGCTTCCGGAGGATGTGCGCCTCACTCGGGATCTCGAGGAGGTGCCCGACGTGCTCCTTCTGTTCGTGCGGTCGCAAGCGGAGCTTGATAGCGGATTCCCAGTTGCGGCGAACAGGCTTGCCGAAGGCGGGAAGCTCTGGATCTGCTGGCCGAAGAAGGCGTCGGGTGTCTCGTCTGATCTGTCGCAGACGATCGTGCTGGCCTTCGGTTTGGTGCGGGAGTTCGTCGACTGCAAGATCAGCTCGATCGACGAGACCTGGTCCGGCCTCTGCTTTGCCCGCCGACCGTGGTAGACCTGTCGCAGATGAGGGCGCGTGCGGCTGGCGGGCCACGATGGAGCCGGAGAGCGTGAGTGCCTGAGAGGGACCGAAGTACGCGAAGCGCTCTCTGCCGTGCCGGCGCGAAGCGTCCGATAGATGGTGCTAGGTGCGGAGTTCGAAACTAGACAGGATGGAGTCTTTGAGCAGACTCGAGAACGCAAGGCGTTCTCTTCCGTGCCGGCGCAAAGCGCCGGCACGCCTCTACTTGTGGATCTTCTTCATGAACTCGGCGATCTCGGGCATCCCCCCCTGAAAAACGAGGTAGCCGTCGTGGGGCTCGCGCTCGGTGATCTCGCCGCAGATCGGTGTCAGCATCAGCTCGCGAACCGCCTCGAGATCGTCGGTCTGGCCGAGGGCCCACGCGAGTTTCACGTACGCCACCTCGGGCAGCATGTTCTCCGCGGGAACGATGCCCTTGGCCATCAGATCCCGGCCGGTGTCGTAGACAAACATGTGGACGTAGCCCCAGAGAGTCTGCACGGTCATGTAGATTGCGACACCGGCAGCGGTTGCCCGCTCGATTGCGGGATAGACCGGCTTGTTGACGTGTCCGAGCCCGGTTCCTGCGATAACGATCCCCTTGTAGCCCTTTTCGACGAGGGCATCGATGATGTCGGGATGCATGTTGGGGTAGTAGTAGAGGAGCGTGACGCGCTCCTCGAACGTCGGGACGATGTCGATGCGGCGATCGGCGCGTCGCCGGTTGTAGTCCTGGCGGAGCGGGGTGACCCCGTCGCGGGTCACCGTTGCCAGCGGGATGTCGCCGATCGTGCGGAACGTCGAGCGGTAGGACGAGTGCATCTTCCGCACGCGCGTTCCCCGGTGGAGGAGTCCGTACTCGTCCGAGGTCGGGCCGAACATGCAGACCATGACCTCGGCGATGTCCGACGATGCGGCGGCCGTCGCTGCGTGGATCAGGTTCAGCGCGGCGTCGGATGAAGGGCGGTCAGACGACCGCTGCGAGCCGACCATGACGATCGGAATTGGCGGGTTCTGGACCATGAACGCGAGGATGCTCGCCGTATGATGCATGGTGTCAGTGCCATGGCCGATCATGATCCCGTCGATTCCGTTCTCGACCTCTCGTCCGATCGCTACGGCCAGCTCCTTGTACTCATTGGGGCCCATGTTCTCGGAGAAGACGCCGAACAGCTTCTGGGTCGACAGGTTGCAGATGTCTGCCAGCTCGGGGACGGCACCGTACAGCTCGCCGGGGGAGAACGCGGGGATGACTGCGCCGGTGCGGTAGTCGAGGCGCGATGCGATCGTTCCGCCGGTGCCGAGGAGGACGACGTTCGCCTTGTCCGGCGAAACGGGGAACGCCTTCTCCGGGATCTTGTAGTGTGCTTCTTTCGAGCCGAACTTTGTCACTCCGCCGATCGTCCGAACATCGATGCCGACGTTGTAGCCGGTCGGCAGTTTCAGCACGAGATGGAGCGAGTCGTCAAACTCGGAACGTGGCAGGATGATTCCTCGGAAGCGGCCGCGCGTCGTCTCGACGTCGACATCGTCCCAGACGGCGACCTCGAATCGCTGCAGCACGGCGAGTGCCTCGCCCTTGTAGCCCTTGTGGAGATCGCTCATTGCAGCGCCTCCTCGAGCCTCGCGGAAATCTCGGCTGCGAGTTCGCACAGCCGCACGTTCCCGAGCGCGAGCGGTCTTAGACGCCCCATGACGGAGTCTCGGTGAGCGCTTGGAGAGGAAGCCTGATCCCCGAATGTGCTGCACAGGGAATCGATCTCCTTTGCGATCTCCGCCTCCGTATGCGCCTCGTAACCTGCCCTCTCGAGCAGGATGTCGAGAGACGCCTCCGCATCCGCGACGGCGAGGGGCACCAGGATCTTGAGGATGTCAGGCGCGAGGTTACGCTTCTCGGTTTCGCGGACAAGCGACATGAGGCGTTCTCCGTCGACGGGTCGTCCTCGGCACGCGCTTCGCAGAACGTGTCCGATCAGGGTCCCCGCGAAGCGAGCTTTGAGTGAGGAGTTTTCGACAAGGCTCTGCAGTGCTCCGAACAGATTGTTCCGCAGGATGAACCGATGGGTGTCTTCAGGGATTCCCCACTTGCGAAGACGCGAGAGCTGCTCGGCAATCGTCATCGTCGGCAGCGCGGCGCGGGCTGCCGCGATCATCGCCTCGTCGATCGGAATCGGCGCCGAATCCGTATCGGGGTACATCCGATCCGGTCCGGGGAGGACGCGCTCGAAGATCGTCGTGCCGTCGGGCATCGCCTTGCGCGTCTCATTTGGCACTCCGTCGAACGCCCATTGGCACCGCTCCTCGATCGTCTCGACCGCCGTCGGAAGGTCGTCAATCGCTCCCCAGATGAGGACCAGCCCGTCCTGCGGTTTGGCGTCGATCGCCTTTCGAAGCCGTTCCCAGTTGGCCTGCGAGAGGCGCGGCCCGTCTGTCTCGGAGGAGAGCATGTTCGGCTTGTCGAGGCAGGCGACGACCTTCACACGATCGGACAATTCGTCGGCGAAGCAGCGCCCGGGCGAAGAGAATCGGGCGAGAATTCCGCCGAACTGAGGCAACCGCATCACCACCGCGCGATCGTCCGCGGACAGCTCGAGGGCCGTGCGAAGAGCGAGAAGCATTCCTCGCTCGACGTCGATAGATCGAGGGCTCCACTGCTCCGGGCTCGAAACGCGCTCGAGGAGGTCGTCGCGAATCGAGAGAAGAGCGTTCTGCCGAAAGGCTTCGTTGTGCGTTAACTCGGGAATCCACCGGATGTGCTGGACCCCCTTGATCTCCACGCGCGTGCCGCCCTCGATGCTGACGTTGACGTCCTGGCGCGCGGCGCCGATTCCCGTGTTCACCAGGCCGGTACTGCGAGCGAGGTACCGGAGGTAGTCGGCCGCCTCGGCGGCCTCAGACGGCGTCAAAAGCTCCGGTTCGGTCACCGTCTCGACGAGCGGCATGCCAAGCCGGTCGGTCGTGTAGACGCGTTCGTGTCCTCGATCTGAGACCTCCCGGCAGGAGTCCTCCTCGATGCTCAGCTGTCGGATTCCCACGCGCTTGCCTGCCGTTGGGATCGAGCCGTCGATGCCGACGATCGCGGTACGCTGGAACCCGGTCGGGATGCTCCCATCCAGGTACTGCTTTCGCGTGATGTGCAATTCCCCGACGATGCTGGTCTCGAGCAGAAGAGCGATCTGCATGGCAATGGCGAGCGCCTCGCGATTGAGGGGAAACGGCGGCGTATCGTCGATGTCATACGTGCAGGCGGTCTCGCCCTTGATTCGGTAGACGATGTTCTTCTTCGTCTTGAACTCCATCAGCGCCGTGCCGTCGTACTCGCCGAGTTCGCTGAGCGTCGGGCGCATGTGGCGGACGAGCTGGGCGTCGAAGTCGTCGCTGTCTTGGTAGATTCCGGCGGGGCATCGGCAGAAGAGCTTCCTTCGCGTCGCCAGTTGCTGGTGGATTTCGAGACCGCACTTGAAGCCGAGGTCGCGGTAGGTGAGTTCCGTCGCCCCAGCAAGCGGGACGTAGCCGGGGCGGTCTGAGGCCCGATGATTGCCGGACTCGGTCATGATCGTTCCTGGCCGTCCTTCCTGGGCGCGCATTTGCACGTAGACGAAAACGGGGAGAGGATAGGAGCGAGCGCGGAGAACCGCAAGATTGGCGTTCCGCGGCACGTGGCTCTTGACAGGAGAAAGCCTGATCGTATACTGCAACTTCACAACCAACTCACGATCACTCGCTTCGAGTGACTGACCAAGACGTGTGCCCTGGCAAGGCACGCCTGAAAGGGGGAGGCGAAACGATGACTCTATGTGCTAACCGAGCTCGATCCGTGGCCCCTGCAGGTGTGGTGAGCTAGGGCAGCCAAGCGACAACCAGCTAGTCCCTTCTTTTCTCCACAACAACGGTACGTCACACCGCGGTTGAACGCGCGGCTAGCGTTCGTCCACTCATCGTCAGGGGCACCTCGTCCAGATCCTTCATTGCATGGGCGAAGCGGAACGGCATCCAGTGGACGTACAGAGGTCATCGGACCCTCAAGGCTAAGGAGCGGGAAGTGTCACTACGAAACCTACCTGAAGGATACGAGGCACGATCGGCCACCGTGCAAGATGCGGACCAGGCGGTCGCGCTGTTCAATGCATGCTCCGTCGATCTGACGGGGGAGACGCCGCACGATGTCGGCGAACAGCTTGTCGAGTGGCGAACGCCCGACTTCGATCTGAAGCGAGACACGCGCGTCGTCCTCGACGGCAACGGGAACATCGTCGGGTACGCCGAGGTGTGGGATCTCGAAGACCCGCACGTGACAGTGCACAGCTGGGGCCGCGTTGACCCGAAGCATCGAGAGCGGGGCATCGGATCCGCTCTTCTGGCGTGGGAAGAAGAACGGGCGCGGCAGGCGATTGCGCGGGCGCCGGAAAATGCTCGTGTGATACTGAACCATGGTGCGTTGGTGAAGGATGCGCGTACCCGGAAGCTTCTCGAGCGCAACGGATTCGAGTCGGTTCGGTATTTCCGCCGCATGGTCATCCAGATGGACGAAGCACCGCCTGCGCCAGCGTGGCCGGAGGGCATCGTCGTCCGAGCCTTCGATCCTGAGACGGATCTTGAGGCGATGTTGAGATCGGTCAGAGACACGTTCAAGGATCACTGGGGCCATGTCGAGTCGCCGTTTGAGGAGGAACTCAAGTTCTGGAGGCACTGGATTGACGAGGACAAGGACTTCGACCCATCGATCTGGTATCTCGCTGAAGCTGACGGCAGGATCGTCGCGACGTGCCTGGGTTGGCCGAAGCGTCACGAGGACCCGGAAATGGGTTGGATCAACGTTCTCGGTGTCGACCGGCACTGGCGGAGGCGCGGTCTCGCGTTGGCGCTGCTTCGCCACTCGTTCCGCGAGTTCTTCTCGCGACGCAAGCGAAAGGTCGGACTGGGTGTCGACGCGGCCAGTCTGACGGGGGCGACGAAGCTCTACGAGAAGGCGGGAATGAGAGTGGTTCGCGAGTCGGTCGCGTATGAGAAGGAGCTTCGGCCAGGTGTCGATCTGACGCGCCGAACGCTCGATGACGAAGGGAGCATCCATGAAGGCGAGTGAGTGGCCTGCCGACTGGACGGTTCGGTCGGCGACGTTCGACGACCTCGAGCCCGCCGTAGACATGTTCAATGCGCGATCTCGCAAGTTCTACGGGAAGAACCAGAGCACGCCCGCCGAGATGCTCGGCTGGTGGAAGATCCCGAGATTCGACCTGGCGCGAGACACGCGGATCGTGCTCGATGAACAGGGGCGGATGATCGGCTGGGCGCACGTGGGGAACCCCGGCGAGCCGTACGTCAGCATCGGATGCGGCGTGATCACGCATCCGAGCGTGGAGGAGAACCATGCGCTGTGGGATCGCCTGATGGCGTGGGCGCTCGAGCGGGCGGAGGAGTACGTTCCCCTCGCGCCGTCCGGCGCCCGGGTCGTCGTGTGTGAGAACGCGATGGAAGGCGATGTGGCGCGGCGTTCCGCGGCCGAGCGGGCAGGGTTCCAGGTGGTGCGGGTTGGCAATCTCATGCGCATCGACCTTGAAAGGAGTCCTCCCGAACCGCGGTGGCCGGACGGAATCAGCGTGCGAACGGCATGCATCGAGAACGATCTTCGCGCCATTGTCGCTGTCGACGTGGAGGCGTTCCGCGATCATTGGGGACACGTCGAGCGACCGTTCGAGGACGAGTTCGAGGGTTGGCAGGATTACGTCAGGGGAAAGGGCGCGGCGCTCGATCCGACGTTGTGGTTCCTCGCCGTCGAAGGGGCCGAGATTGTCGGGTTCTCCGTGTGTAGCGGGAACATCACGGACGACACGACGCGAGGCTACGTGGACGGTCTCTGCGTTCGACCCGCGAGGCGGAAGCGCGGTATCGCCCTTGCACTCCTTCATCACAGCTTCGGCGAGCTCTATCGGCGGGGCAAGACCGCCGTTGAACTCGACATGGATTCCGAGAATCTGACCGGGGCATTGCGGCTCTACGAGCGGGCCGGAATGCGGGTGATCCGGCGCACGCTCAGCTACGAGCTCGTCCTTCGTGAGGGGGAGGACCTTGTCACGCGCGAGCTGGCGACGTAGTGGAGGTCGCTCGGTTGCAGGGAGAAGGGGAACGATATGAGGGTCCCGATCCGTCAGTACGTGAGACTGCTCGGCACGTACGTGCGCCCGCAATGGCGTTGGGTCGCCGCGCTCGCGGTTTTCATTCTCGCGACCATTGGCCTGCGTCTGGCGAATCCCCAGATCCTCCGTTCTTTCCTCGACACGGCGACGGAGGGTGGCCCACGGTCGGTTCTCGTTTTCGACGCGATTCTGTTCTTCGCGATCGCGGTAGCAAGCCAAGGGTTCGCGGTTGCCTCCACGTATGTAGGTGAGACGGTCGCTTGGACGGCGACGAACACGCTCCGGCTCGATCTGCTTCGACATGCGCTCTCCCTGGACCCGACGTTCCACAAGGAGTACGCGCCGGGACAGCTGATCGAACGGATCGACGGTGATGTGGCGACGCTGTCGAACTTCTTCTCGCGCTTCGCGATTCAGATCGTCGGGAACGGCATCCTCGTCGCGGGGATCCTCGGGCTCCTCTTCCGCGAGGATTGGCGTGTCGGCCTCCCGATTTTCGTCTTCGCGATCTTCACGCTGTTTCTCCTCATCTGGATCCGCAAGCTCGCAATCCCCTACTGGACGAAGTACCGCAAGCTCTCGGCCCGATTCTTCGGATTCCTCGGCGAGCAGATCTCGGGGACGGAGGACATTCGTGCCAACGGGGGCGAGAGCTACGTGTTGCGGCGATTTGCCGAGTTCTCGAGGAAGCTCTTCCCGTTTCGGTTGCGGTCGAGTCTGGGTGGCTACGGGATGTGGATGGCGAACGTCGCTCTGTTCTCCGTCGGGCACGCGGTCGCGTTCTCGGTCGGTGCGTCGCTGTGGAGAGCAGCAGCGATCTCGATAGGCACCGTCTACTTGATCTTCCACTACACGGAACTCCTGCGCGGCCCGATCTCCGAGATTCGCACGCAGATCACCGATCTCCAGCGAGCGGAAGCCGGCATCCGTCGGATCCGGACGATGCTCGATACGTCGTCGAAGCTGCCGGACGTCGGGAGCGAGCCGCTGCCTGCGGGTGCGTTGGCCGTTTCGCTTCGGGACGTCTCGTTCACCTATGAGTCGCCCGAAGGCGGGAAGCGGGAAGCGGCCGATGAGGACGACGAGAGCGAGGAAGAAGAGCTTCGGGAGGAGGCCGAAGCCGTGGCATCGATCCCGGCGCTGACGCGGGTCTCGTTCTCACTTAGGGCCGGCTCCGTTCTCGGACTGCTCGGTCGGACAGGAAGCGGGAAGACAACGCTCGCGCGGCTTCTTGTCCGGTTGTACGACGCCTCTGAGGGCGTCGTCTCTCTCGGCGGTCATGCCGTTGGCGATGTGCCGCTCGCCGACCTACGGAAGTCTGTGCGAATGGTTCCGCAGGATGTGCAGCTCTTTCGAGCGACGATTCGAGACAACGTGCGTCTGTTCGATACGACGATCGATGACGAGTTCATCCACGTCGCGCTCGCCCGTCTCGGACTCGACGATTGGATTGCGTCTCTTCCGAGAGGGCTCGATACGGTACTCGAAGCGGCGGGCGGGGGGCTTTCGGCAGGGCAAGGGCAGCTCCTTGCCCTCGCTCGCGCGTTCCTGGCCGATCCGGGCCTCGTGATCCTCGACGAAGCGTCGTCCCGTCTTGACCCGGCGACGGAAGGCCTTCTCGAACAGGCAATCGATCGCCTGCTCGATGGGCGCACGGCGATCATCATTGCCCATCGATTGGCGACGGTGGAGCGGGCGGACGAGGTTCTGATTCTGGAGGAAGGTCGTGCGCTCGAATACGGGCCACGGGCCGATCTGGCGTCCGATCCATCTTCGCACCTCTCCCATCTGCTCCGAGCAGGCCTCGAGGAGGTTCTCGCATGAAGATTCGCACGCTGATCTGGCGGCTCATCCGATACCGGCCGGGCCTCTATGCGGGAGACGTCGGTGCCTGGATTGCGATTCTCTTGTTTGAACTCGGCGCCGGATACGTTGCCAAGCTCTTCTTCGACACCATCACGGGGGACGCCCCCGCGGGCCTCACGGTCTGGAGCGTCGTTGCGCTCGTGCTGGCCGCCGGAATGGCCCGGATCGTGTCGATTCTTGTCGGCGCGCTGATCGACATCCGGCATCGATTCACGATGGAGACGCTTCTGCGGCGGAATCTGCTCGAGGGGGTGCTGAAGAAGCCGGGCGCGCGGGCGGTCCCGGGTTCGACCGGCGAGGCGCTCAACACGTTCCGCGATGACGTGATCGTGGTCGAGGATCTTCTCAGCTGGATGATCGACCAACTGGCATTCATCGCTTATGCGGCTGTCGCGCTCGTGATTCTGATACGGATCGACGCGCGCATCACGGCTGTCGTGGTGATACCTCTGCTCGGTGTGGTCATCGCCGCGCGGGCCGTCAGCAAGCACATCCGCCGCTTCCGCGAGGCGAGCCGGCGGGCGACCGAGCGCGTCACCGGAGCGATCGGGGAGGCGATGGAAGGCGTACAGGCCATCCAGTTGGCGGGGGCTGAGAGCCACATCGTCAAGCACGTCGAGGAACTGAACCGAGAACGTCTACGAACGACCGTGAAGGATCGGCTTCTGAGCGAGTCCTTCCACGCATTCTTTTGGAACGCAGCGACGCTTTGCACGGGTCTGATCCTGCTTGCTGCGGCAGGCGGGCTTCGGTCGGGGACGTTCTCCGTCGGGGACTTCGCTCTCTTCGTGACGTACGTCGGCGTGCTGACGGAGGTGATTGCGGCGGCCGGAGACTTCATGATCCATATCAAGCAAGCCGGCGTGTCGCTCTCCCGCATGCGCGCTCTCCTTGGGAATGAGGAACAGGTCGCCGTGCACCGGCCGATCCACCTGCGGGGAGAGCTCCCCGAGGTCGGGGTTCCGGCCCTTGCGGAGGGCGACGGGCTTCGGCGTCTTCGCGTTGACGGGCTGACCTATCGCTGGCCTGAGGACGAAGAGCACCCGGGCGGCCCGTTCGCGCTGACGAACGTCGACTTCGAGATCCATCGAGGCGAGTTCGTCGTCATCACCGGCCGGATCGGCTCCGGGAAGACGACCCTGTTGCGCGCTCTGCTCGGGCTCCTTCCGGCGAGAAGCGGGACGGTGAAGTGGAACGAGAGCGTCGTTTCGGACCCATCCACATTCTTTGCACCGCCGCGCTGTGCGTACACGCCGCAAGTCCCCCAGCTGTTCAGCGAATCGCTTCGGGCGAACATCCTGATGGGGCTCCCCGAGAACGAGACCGATCTCGACGGAGCGATTCGGACGGCCGTCCTCGACCGCGACCTCGACCAGCTGCAGGCGGGGTTGGACACGGTCGTCGGAGCGAAGGGGGTCAAGCTCTCTGGCGGGCAACGGCAGCGGGCGGCTGCGGCGCGGATGTTCGCGCGCGGGCCCGAGCTTCTCGTCTTTGACGACCTGTCGAGCGCCCTCGACGTCGAGACCGAGCAGGCGCTCTGGGAGAGGGTGTTCGAGCGTTCGGACTCGACCTGCCTCGTCGTGTCGCACCGACGCCCTGCCCTCCGCCGCGCCGATCGGATCATCGTTCTCAAGGACGGCTGCGTTGACGCGACGGGGACACACGCCGAGCTCTTGGCGACCTGCGGCGAGTACGAGCGGCTCTGGTCCGGCGAGTGGTCCGGCGCTGGCGCCGTTGCTCCGGGTTCGGGGATGTCGTCGGCGGGTTAGACAACCTCGTGGCCGCGTGTGTCGCGGTACGCCTTCTGTCGCGGACCGACAGGCGGCGAGGCGATGTCTCCGAAGCGAAGGGGGAGCAGTCCATTCGAGTTATACTCGCGTGGGCCCTTCTAGATTTTCCTCGCGTGCATGGAGGCTGCGGCATGGCAAGAAGATCATCGCTTCCCTCGGGGATGATGCCTGCCGGAGGGCCATCCTATGGGATCGGCGGTTTCGTGTCTCTGTTGCTCGGTGGAAGGCGCTCGAAAGGCCTATCCTCACGGCCACCTACAGGGGAGTGTTCGTGACGAATCGGGGTCGAGTTGTCGTGAGCGGGATCGGCGTGATCACGCCGATCGGAATCGGGCGGGAGGAGTTCTGGGAGGGATTGCTCGCCGGGCAGAACGGCATCTTCCGCGTTTCCGCGTTCGACCCCTCGGAGTTTCGCTCTCAGATGGCCGGGGAGGTCAAGGGCTTCCACGCGGAGGAGTGGATCGACCCCAAGCTTGCTCGCCGGACAGATCGGTTCACCCACTTCGCTCTGGTCGCGGCAGATTTGGCGATGAAGGATGCCGGCCTGGACGCGTTTCCGTTCGATGGACGCCGAGCGGGTGTCATCATCGGATCCGGCATCGGGGGAACGCAGACCTTCGAAGGCGCGAATGCCAGACTCCTGGCGGAAGGCCCAAGATCGGTGGGCCCGCTCGTCGTATCGAGGGTGCTCATCAATACGGCGGCCTGTGTCGTCTCGATCACCCATGGGCTCAAGGGACCTCTGTCTGCCCCTTCCGTCGCCTGTTCGACCGGGGCCAACGCCATCGGCGACGCCTATCGCATCGTTGAAAGAGGGGATGCCGACATCATGTTGGCGGGAGGGACCGAGGCCAGCGTGAGCCCATTGCCGTTCGCCGGCTTCTGCGCAACGCGGGCGATGTCCGCCCGTAACGACGATCCGGAGTACGCCAGTCGCCCGTTTGACAGGGACCGGGACGGTTTCGTCATGGGTGAAGGGGCCGGCGTTGTCGTTCTGGAGAGGCTCGGCCATGCGCTCGACCGGAACGCGCCCATCTACGCCGAAGTGGCGGGATACGGCAACACGGCCGACGCCTTCCATCTCACGGCGCCCCATCCTGAGGGCGACGGAATGGTTCGTGTCATCGAGGAAGCGCTCTGTGACGCCGGCCTCTCCACGGCGGACATCGGCCACATCAACGCCCACGGCACCTCCACGATCCTCAATGACAGGACCGAAAGCGCCGCCGTGATGAAGGTTTTCGGCGATCACGCCCCGCGGCTCAAGATTTGCTCCATCAAGTCGATGATCGGCCATCTGCTGGCTGCGGCCGGGGCCGTGGAGCTCGCGGCCACCGTGCTGAGTGTTTCGACCGGTCGTATTCCTCCGACGATCAACTATGAGGAGGCCGATCCGGATTGCCCTCTCGACTACGTCACCGAGGGGGCAGAGTCAGTTGATCTCGACGCGGCAATGAGTCAGTCTTTTGGGTTTGGCGGCGGGAACGCCTGCCTCGTCGTCAAGAGCTACGAGCAGAGGAGAACGCGATGAACATTCCCAAGCTTCGAATAGGTGACTTGACCGCGGAGATCCCGATTGTCCAGGGCGGGATGGGTGTGAGGGTGTCGCTCGCATCCCTGGCGGCGGCGGTGGCCGAAGAGGGGGGAATCGGGACCATCTCGAGCATCGGTCTGGGGGACTTCGAATCTGCGCAGCATGAGTATGAACGGATCTCCCGGGAGGCCCTGCAAGAGGAGATCCGCAAGGCCCGAACGATGACGCAGGGGATCCTTGCCGTCAACTTCATGGGCGTGCTCAGCAATGTCGAAGACCTTCTCCGGACCGCCGTTCGAGAGGGCATCGGGATCATCGTCTTCGGAGCCGGACTGCCGATGAGGCTTCCCAAGATCGTCGACGATCCAAACGTGAACCTGGTGCCCATCGTCAGCTCAGCCCGGGGCGCGGAGCTGATCTTGCGCGGTTGGGCGAAACGCTTCGAGAGAACGGCCGGTGCGATCATCCTCGAAGGACCTCTCGCAGGAGGGCATCTCGGTTTTTCCGTCGAACAGCTTGAGCACCCGGAGGACCACACGCTGGAGTCGCTCGTGCCCGAGCTCGTGGAAGCCGTCAAGCCGTTTGAGGATCGCTTTGGGAGCAAGATCCCAATCATCGCTGCCGGC
>Ga0272443_10004821_pt1 | contig 14364 bp, 10 predicted proteins | sample SSMAcet12_FD_193581 | JGI IMG/M metagenome (GOLD analysis project Ga0272443, IMG submission 193581) | Marine sediment archaeal communities from Little Sippewissett salt marsh, Falmouth, MA, United States - SSM-Acet-12 | ecosystem: Environmental > Aquatic > Marine > Wetlands > Sediment ...
GTGGCCACTAAGGTTGAACGGCGGGTTGAAAAATCCGCCAACGCCCTCCTGCTTCAATCCAGGATCGGGGAAAAGTTTGATGGGATCGTCACCGGTGCTTCCACCAAGGGCACCTGGGTTCGGCTGCTTGATCTTACGGTTGAGGGCAAGCTGGTTCATGGGTTTGAGGGTATAGATGTCGGCGACCGCATCCGTGCGCAGTTGACATCGCTCGACGTTCAGCGCGGGTACATCGATTTCACGAGGATCGACACAGCAAGTGACACCGCCCGCAGGTAGTCCGACCCTGCTGCACCCGGGCCGTATGTCGGACTCCGCTCGAAGACAGATCGATATCAAAGGAGATGTGATGAGAAAACTATCTGCTCCAAAAATTGTTACCTGGTGGATTGCGATTGGTCTGGGTGTCCTTGGGGTGCTCGGCTACCTGGGCACGGTCGCCTCACTGGGCGAATACGCTTTCTGGCTGGTTGTAGCCGGATGGTTGTTACTGGTGTTGGCGACTTTATTAAAGGATCTTTAGCCGATCGAGCGCGTGGACTCCGGGGTTGGGAGACGGTCCGGGCCGCCCCGGGGTCCACGTATCTTCCGCCTGGCTTGCAGATTGCGCACGATATACCTTCGAAGAGAAATAAATTCTCATTTTTAATCGGAGACGATCTCGCTCATGAGCGTATTGCAAGCCGCCCATGTACTTTTCTCGAATTTCTTCCTGCCTATCTTCCTTTCCTGATTGCATTTTCGATTATTGGAAGGCTAATACCTGCCGTTATTGTCTTCGTCATCCTCTTCGCACTTCCGGCTCTCGGTTATCTGATAGGCAGGCGTAAATTGAGAGCGTAATTTGCGTACGAGACGAAATTCGTAACGAGATGGCGGTCTGACCCTCGCCAGAGTCGACCGCACCCTCTTGATATAATTTGTATGAGATGTAGCGCAGTTTGCAGTTGATGGTGCGGGCAGGCAGGGCGGGAGATCCAGACAAATGGACGCCCCCAGCATCTTTCCCTGAATGCGGGATACGCAACTCGATGCTTTTTGATGTGCGCAATCAGCACAGAGATCAAGCGAGAAAACGAGCATGGCGAAAAAGCGATCGGCCACAGTAGAGGAGTACATCGAAGATGCCCCGCCGGAAGCGAGGCCGCATCTGCGCCAAATGTACCGAATTTTGAAAAATATCGCTCCTGAAGGCACGGATGAAATCAAGTGGGGGGTCCCGGTGTTCTGGGAGCGAGGAATGCTGTTCGGCTTCGCGGCGTACAAGGCGCACCTCAGCTTCGGGCCCGGGGAAGCCGCCATGAAGCGCTTTTCCAAGGAACTGGCGGAGTACAAGACCGGGAAAGGCACGCTGCAGATCCCCTACGACCAGTCTTTCCCTGAAGACCTCGTTCGCATGATCGCCGCATACTGCGTCACCGAAGTGCGGGAGAACGAAGCCTGACGAATGTAGCCGCAACAGGATGGGCCCCAGACGGCTCTCCTTTGCAGCGATGGAATGTACACCTGATAAATCGGTCCCCTCGGCCGCTTTCCGGGCGGCATGTGGCTTCCATTGTGAGGCGGCACAATGACAGTCAATCTCCATTAAGCACGATAGGAGTTCCACATGAATCAAGACATCAGCAATAGAATGAATCCGAATGTTGCCTCTTTTTTCAATGAAGCTGAACAGTGGCGGGATGAATTTGAGACATTGAGAGGGATCGTTCTCGACCGTCCGCTGACCGAAGAATTAAAGTGGGGTTGTCCTTGTTACACATTTGAGGATAAGAACATTGTTTTAATCCATGGCTTTAAAGACTATTGTGCGCTTTTGTTTATGAAAGGCGCCTTGTTAAAGGATGCCAGGGGCATTCTGATCCAGCAAACCGAGAATGTGCAGTCGGCACGCCAGATTCGATTCACCAATGTTCGAGAAATCGTTGAGATGGAACCCATCTTGAAGGCTTATATTGATGAAGCCATTGAAGTGGAAAAAGCCGGTTTGAAAGTGAATTTCAAAAAGCCGACAGAATATGTCATTCCTGAAGAATTTCAAAAGAAACTAGATGAAAACCCTGCCTTGAAAACTGCTTTTGACGCATTGACGCCGGGGCGGCAAAGAGCATACATCTATTATTTCTCTCAACCCAAACAAGCTAAAACCCGGGAGTCAAGAGTTGAAAAATATATGCAGCACATTCTCAATGGCAAGGGATTAAATGATCGGTAATGCCGGCAAACGTTCGATTCCCCGTTACCTGCAAGCGCCCGGGAGGGCGCTTTTTTTATGGCAGGCTCCATCTTCGGGAATATGATTCACGGCCCAGTGACCCTGGATTCGACTCTCCGGCGAACTGTATTATCGTGTGACTGCTCCTGCGTTGGCACGAAAGGAAACGATGTCGGGCGGCGCTGAACCTTGTTGTCCCCGGATTACGTTGTCACACAGGAGCGTGGGATCGAGGAAAGATGATGTTAACTTGCCCCTACGCAATGCGCCTGCAGATTTTTGGTCGGCGTCGCCATTGTTTTTCATGGAAGGGTAGACCCCTGAGTATGCCCAAGATCGGGCAGTCACGGTGGACCGCCCCTACACGATGCGGCGCAAACCTTATGCGCGGAGGCAGTTTCGGGTGCTGGCTTTACATATGTGCTTCGCAGTTGTAGGATGGATCCGCCCTACGAGGGGATGCGGGGCAGCAGCTCTTCCCAACGGTTATCATCTCGGTCGCTGGCGGGATCTGCTAAATGGGTTTCATCAATTCTACTTCGCAGGCAGAAGGTTCTGGAAAGGGGATTGGTCATGAGCGAAAACTTGCTCTATGATGAACAAATTTCCTCGAAGCGGACCACCGCGCTCTTTGCGATGCTGTCGGTTATCTCCGCTCTTCTGCTCGCCTGGCAGTTGTCGCGGGGCAGAGCAGGTTTCCTGGGCGGTCTCCTCATCTTCCTCGTGGTCTTCTTTCTTTTCTCCACGCTGAATTACCGCATGATTCACATCCAGCTCACGCCGCAGGCGTTGAAGCTCAGGTTCGGCATCTTCTCCTGGACGGTGCCGCTGGATAACGTCGCTGCATGCGCACTTGATGACCTTCCCTGGTTCATGCGCAACGGCGGCGCAGGGGTGCATTTCATGACGATCCGGGGGCGCTACCGCGTGTCGTTCAACGTCCTCGAGCATCCGCGTGTGGTCATTGCGCTCCGAGAAAAAGTCGGTCCAGTGCGGGATGTATCCTTCACCACGCGTGATCCTGAAGCGTTGCTTGAGTTGCTTCACCAGGCGGCGGTTCTACAAGCCCATCCCGATTCGGGCGAATGATGCGCGTGACGACAAGTTCTCTCGAAGAACCTTGATGGGTGAGGACGATGTCGTATGGAATATTAGAAAGCGCCCGTCAGGGCGCTTTCATGGTTTCTCGGTTGATGCAGGCTTTTAGGGAGGCGGCTATTTCAGAATGAAGCGGGCGTCGACAACCTTGAGGCCCTTACCCTCTTCGTAGACCAGCACCGGGTTGGCGTCGGTCTCGGCGACATCGTCGCGCAGGTCGTAGATCATGGCGGCATATTTGGTGAGGAGATCGGCCAATGCGTCGCGATCGCGGGGTGCTTCGCCGCGCACGCCGGCCAGGATGGCGGCGCTGCGGATTTCTCTCACCATCTCCTCGGCCTGTTTCTTGCTGATGGGCGCGACGCGGAAGGTGACGTCCTTGAGGACTTCCACGAAGATGCCGCCCAGGCCAAACATCACGGTCGGGCCGAAGGTCGGGTCGTTGATAGAGCCAATGATGACCTCGGTGCCGTTGGGGGCCATTTCCTGGATGGCGATGCCGTCAATCTCGGCGTCGGCCTTATAAGCCTTGGCGTTGGCGAGGATGGTCTTGTAGGCTTCGCGCACGCCGGCCTCATCCTCGATGCCGACTTTGACGCCGCCGGCGTCGGATTTGTGCAGGATGTCGGGAGAGACAATCTTCATGACGATCGGGAACCCGGTCTTTTTGGCGAACGACACGGCTTCCTCTTCGCTCTTGGCCAGGTCGATGGCTGTGACGGGGAGACCGTAGGCAGCGAAGACCTTCTTGGCTTCAATTTCCGTCAGCGCCGAACGGCCTTCAGCGCGCGCATTGGCGATGATCTCGCGGCCCTTCTTGGAGCCGGCCGGGCTTACGGCCTCATCGGCCGCGTTGAGGTTCTGGCGGATGGTGTAATACTCGCGCAGGGCGGCCATGCCGTTCATCGCCTGGTCCGGGGAGGGATAGGCGGGGATGCCGTTTTCGACCAGCCATTGCATGGCTTCGTCGCAGCGTTTTCCGCCGACCATGGAGACGACCACAGGCCGCTCGCTGACGCCGGCGTCATCGACAGCCTTCTTAATAGCCTGGCCGATCTCGACCGGATTGGTGATGGCGGTCTCGCAGTAGAGAACCACCAACCCATCAGTCCAGGGATGTGCGAAGGCGAACTTGACCGATTTGTAGTACCAGTCGTTGCCCGCCATGCCGGTCAGGTCGACCGGATTCTTCGCGCTGCCGTAACTGGGCATGTGCTTTTTAAGTTCTTCCTGAACATCCTCGGGCGCAAATTTCAACGGGATGCCGTAGCGCTCAGCCGCATCGGTGGCGAGCACGCCCACGCCGCCGCCGTTGGTGATGATGAGAATGTTCTCCTCTTCCAGCGGGGGCTGGAGGGAGAGCGCCAGTGTTCGGTCGAAGAGGTTGTTCAGATTGGTCGCCTGCACGACGCCGGCCTGTTGGAAGGCGGCGCCATACACCTTTGTGGCGCCGGCGAGGGAACCGGTGTGGGAGGCGGCAGCAGCTGCGCCGTGGGCAGAGACGCCCGCCTTAAGGGCGATAATGGGCTTCTTGGCCTTCTGGCTGGCTTCGATGAAACTGCGGCCGTCCTTAAAGCCTTCGATGTGCAGGACGATGCAGGCTGTGTTGTCATCCTGGTCGAGCCAGGTGATCAAATCGGCAAAGTTGACGTCCGCCATATTCCCGATGGATATCATCTTGTCGAAGCCCACTTTGCGCGTGTAGGTAATCGCATCCATGGCGATCAGCAGGGCGCCGCTCTGGGTGATCAGCGCCGCCTTGCCGGGGAAGGGAAGGAAGGGTGCGAAGGAAGCATTTAATTTATCTGAATTGGAGAGCGTCCCCACGATGTTGGGGCCGAGCAATGCCATCCCGTATTCGTGGGCGATGCTCACGATTTCATCTTCCATGTCCTTGCGCCCGACTTCGCTGAAGCCGGATGTGATGATGCTGAGCGCTTTGACGCCCTTTTTACCGCATTCCTTGAGCGATTCGGCGACATATTTTGCGGGGATGCAAATTGCGGCCAGATCCACATCGCCTGGAACGGATGCGATGTCTGGATAGGCTTTTACGCCGAGGATATCCGCAGCTTTCGGGTTGATGGGATAGATCTTGCCCTCGTAGCCGCTTTTTAACAGGTTTTCAACGACGGTATTGCCGATCTTGCCGGGGGTCGTCGAAGCACCCACAATGGCGACGGACTTTGGCTGTAATAAACTGCTGATTGCTGAGTGATTCATATAGGTTCTCCTGATGATTGCTGATATATCGTCTTGCGCTCCCACACTCCCTGCCGACGAGCACACGGGAAGCTGTGTGAAAAGCTTGAAAATTCTCCGATGTTCCAGATTTCCATAAAGATTTTAGATAAAAGTAACAGGTGCTCGATTCTGGGACAGGTTCAACGATACCCCTCAGGGTTGCAATATGTCAATGATAATGGAGCAGGCATCCGTGCTGTAATGGCAGGATGGCAGGTAATGAGGGGGAAAAAGGTCGTATTTTTCCCCTCAGCACCGTCTTTTTCGCCAATTCGGGCTGCTTCATCCGGGCTGGAAGTGGGATTCATGTTCGATCCCTGCTGCTGGAAGGTTTTTTTTCATGCCGCTCCAGGCTCTTTCAGGATGACGCGAGCATCGACCATGCGGACGCCTTGTCCCTGCGCGTACACGAGGCAGGGATTGGCGTCGGTTTCGGCGACCTCGTCGCCCAGATCCGCGACCATATACGAATAGCGGCTGATGGTTTCGGCCAGCGCGGCCTGATCGCGGGGCGCTTCGCCGCGCGTGCCTTGCAGGACAGCAGCGCCGCGGATCTCGGTGAGCATGCCTAGCGCCTGCTGCGGAGAAATCGGCGCCACGCGGAAGGTGACGTCCTTCAGCGCTTCGACAAAGATGCCGCCCAGGCCGAACATCACTGTTGGGCCGAAGGTGGGGTCATTGGTCGAGCCGATGATGACTTCCGTGCCGGGGGACGCCATTTCCTGAATCGCAACGCCTTGAATCTCGGCGTCTGGGTTGTAGGCTGCCGCGTTCTCAAGGATGGTCTTGTATGCCTGGCTGACGCCCGCATCATCCCGGATATTCACCATCACCCCGCCGGCATCGGATTTATGCAGGATGTCGGGCGAGACAATTTTCATGACTACCGGGTAGCCTATCTCCCGGGCTGAGGTCAGGGCTTCGCCCTCCGACTCCGCCAGGCGGGTCTTCGCGACCGGGAGCCCATAGGCCTCAAAGATTTTCCGTGATTCGATCTCCGTCAAACCAAACCGGCCGTCCGCGCGAACTTGCGAAATCAGGTTTCTCGCTGTCTCTGAATCGCTTTGCTCGATGGGGGTAGGGCTTTCAGCAATCATGGCGCGGCTGCGGGCATATTCCCGCAGTGCAGCCATGGCGTTAATGGCCAGATCGGGCGAGTCGTAGGCAGGGATGCCGTGCTCGATCATCCAGCGGCTGGCTTCCTCGGCGCGGTCGCCCCCGATGAGTGAAACGGTGATGGGTTTGCGCATGCTGCCGGTTTCCTGCAGGCCGCGGTGGATCCCTTTCACGATCTCCACCAGATCAAGCATTTGTGATTCGCAGATCTGGATGACCAGGCTGTCCACCCAGGGGTGGGAAAGGATCAACTTGGTGGTCTCGTAGAAGCATGCCGCATCTCCCATCCCGGTCAGATCGACTGGGTTGCGGGCGGAGCCGTAACTGGGGATGAAGTTCATGATGCTGTCCTGCAGGTCCAGCGGCATTTCCGATGCCGGGATACCAAAGCGCTCCGCCGCATCAGCGGAGAGCACGCCCACGCCGCCACCGTTGGAGACGATGGCGATGTTGTCGCCCGGCATGGGGGGCTGGAGCGACAGCGCCAGGGTGCGGTCAAGCAGGTTGTTGACATCAACGGCCTGGAGCACCCCGGCTTGTTCAAAGGCGGCTTCGTAGACCCTGGCGATGCCTGCCAGCGATCCCGTGTGGCTCGCTGCGGCAGCCGCCCCGCGCGCCGATGTCCCCGCCTTGAGCACGATGATCGGCTTACTCGCTTTGCGGCAGGTCTCGATGAAGCGGCGGCCATCGTTGAGGGACTCGATATACAGGGAGATGCAGCTGGTTGCTGCATCATGGTCCATAACCTCGATTAGATCCGAAAATTGCAGGTCCGACATGTTCCCGATTGAGACCATCTCGTTGAACCCGATTCCGCGGGTGTAGGTGGCGGCAATAATGGCCACCAGCAGCGCGCCGCTCTGGGAGATGATCGATGCCTTTCCGGGGAAGGGCAGGAAGGCGGCAAAGGAGGCGTTCATCTTCTCCGCGTTCGAGAGAATGCCCACGACGTTCGGGCCCAGCACGCGCATGCCGTACTGCTTCGCCATCTGGACCAGCGCATCCTCGAGGTCGTTTTGCCCGACTTCACTAAAACCGGACGTGATGACAATGAGGTTATTTACGCCTTTCTCCCCGCACTCCTCCGTCACAGCGAGGGCGTAGGCGGCGGGCACGGTGATGACGGCTGTGTCTATCTCGCCCGGAACATCGGCGACTGACGAGTAGGCTGTCAAACCCTGGATCTCATCACTGGTGGGGTTGATCGGATAGAGATTTCCCGGGTATCCGCTTTCCAGGAGGTTGTGCACAATGGCGTAGCCGATTTTCTTTGGGTTATTTGAGGCGCCGATGACGGCGATGGAGGTGGGATGAAGCAAGGCACGCAGATGGGTCGGTTCCATAGGTTCTCCTTCATTTCTTTGACGCAGCGGACTGTATGGTAAACCGTTCATGAAGAGGACGCAATCCGCTGGTCCCCCTTTCTCTGAGCAATCCCGGTTTTATAAGGTGTGCATGTGCAGGGTCGTGCCCCATCCCGACGCGCCTCAAGGGTGCAGGATGGTCGAGGCGATTACGGCGGCAGAGGGAAAATTTGATAAAATCGAGGTGAAAGATATCGCCCAGACATCAGTCGAAGGAGGGATAGCAACATGACAGAAGAGAAGACCCATGCAGGAGATTCGCGAGAAGATGCACGTTCCCAGATTCGCAAGATACAGGAGGGAAAGGAACGCCGCGCGGGCATGAAAGCGCTTGAGGGCAAGACCAACCAGGACATGATTAACATTCTCTACAAAGCCGCCAAAGAATTGGATATGGCCGAATGGGATTTGATCAAGAAGGTCGGGCTTACGAAACTGACGGACGATCGTACGGCCGCATATGCCGGCCCGGCTGTGGTGGATTTCCCGGGCATCTCCGATGAGCAGAAAGACGTCATCGAAAAGGTGCTTGAGGCGTATAAACCCTCGAAGAAGTAACCAGAAGTCACGCTTGCAAGGTAAAACTTGTTTGTCGTACAGGAAGGATCAGTCGGTTTGGACTGATCCTTTTCTTGATAGTTCAGCCCCCGATTGAGTGTTCAGGCTGTGCGGCCGAGAATAATCAGCCCGGAGCCAGCAAGTATCGCAAATACGCCAAAGACAATCCGCGGGGTGATCCGCTCACGAAGGGCTCCGGCGAGCAGAAGCGGCCCGAATAGCAATGTGAACAGGGCCGATCCTTGTGCCAGCGCAATAACAATCGCCACCTGCGTGGTGTCCAGCGCCAGATTGCGGAATAGGATTCCCAGCCCGCTCGCCAGTCCGCCGAGAATCTGCCAGGTGGCAGCCCGGCGTGAGATCAGAACTGGGGCATCCGATCGATCCCGGAGCAGGAACCACAACCCGTACAATCCGGCAGCGACTACCAACCCGACCGCCGTTCCCCAGATGGAGGAAGGTAATCCCTCCAACCCCCGGCGGATGAAGATCGGGCTGATCGCCCAGCAGAGGGCTGTCAGTGTGCCATATAGATACCCTTTTATCTGCTCGCCTTTCACGACACGTCTCCGGTGGTGATGGCGTAAACACCGGCCGTCATCAAGATAATCCCGATCACGACCAGAAGATTCACTGTCTGGTGGAGCGAGATGAAGGCGAGAAAAGCGGCAAAGAGCGGTGTCAGGCTGGTCATGGCGCTCACGCGCGTCGGCCCGAGGCGACTGGCGCTGGCATTTTGAAATCCCCAACCTCCGAGAAAGTGAAACACACCTGCGAGTGCAAAGAAAAGGACTCCGGAAAGGGTAGCGGCAAGCAGAGCCTGCACGCCCTCCACCAGCAGCGCGATCAAGACAGTGGTTGTCGCCCCTGCTAACAGCATGATCGCTGTGCCAGTCTGTACGCCAAGACGGCTGACGCCCTGCCGGACGGCGATGTGGCTGATGGCGAAGAGGATGGCTGCACCGATCGAATAGAGTATTCCCATGACCTGCCTGATATGTTCTTTTGAATAGCGGAAAAACGCAATTGTATGATATTCTCGGCTTCCAGTCAGCCGCTTCGCTGGTATCCTTTTAAAGTCGCAGGGTGATTGAACGGAATGCAGGACGATTCGGCGTATACTTCCATTATCAGAAATCCGTTGAAGCATCCTTAGGGAAAACTGGAGTATCGTCCAGAAGGGGCTTAGCCCATCCTCGCCCGTACGATGTGCTTCACCGGCCCGGGGTCGAGCGGGATGACGGGGTCTTCGAGCAAGCGGCCATCTACTTCCAGCCACTTAATCCCCCGCTGGACGTGATCCGGGTTTTCAATCTGAATTACATAGAGCGCTTCTTTGTGACGCAGCTGAACCTTAAAGCCGTCCCACCAGTCCGGGATCACAGGATCGAGGATCAGGTGATCCCCGCGCTTCTTTATCCCGAGCAATTCCTCGGTCCATACGCGGTACATCCAGGCGGCGGAGCCCGTATACCAGCTCCACCCGCCCTGACCGGACCGCCCTGGCAGCGAATAGACATCGGCGGAGATGACATAGGGTTCCACGGTATAGCGCCAAACGTCCGCAACCTCCCGGGCGTGCTCGATGGGATTGAGGATGCGCATGATTTCCCCAGCGCGGTTTCCGTCGCCTTTGCGTGCGAAAGCCAGTGCAAGCCACAACGCCGCATGGGTATATTGGCCGCCATTTTCCCGGACGCCCGGCGGATACCCGCGGATGTATCCTGGGGAGGGCGTGCTGGTGTCGAAGGGCGGGGTGAAGAGCAGGACCAGTTTTTCATCCTGTTGCACGAGTTCACGCCAGGCGGATTCGAGCGCTTCGGCCTTATGTTCGGGGTCCCCGGCGTTGCTGATCCAGGACCAGGATTGGGAGATGGAGTCGATGCGGGCTTCCGGGTTGGCAGCAGATCCTAGCGGGCTGCCATCATCGAAGGTTCCGCGCAGATACCAGCTTCCGTCCCAGGCAGCGTGTTCGATGCGAGCTGCGAGCGCTTCTGCTTCCTGTTGATACAGTCCTGCGAGTTCAGCATCCCCTATGATCCCGGCCAGCTGCTCCATCCCCCCGAGGACGTCGATCAGGAACCATCCCAGCCAGACGCTCTCGCCCCGGCCGAGTTCACCGACTTTGTTTAAGCCGTCGTTCCAATCGCCTGCGCCGATCAGCGGGAGACCATGCGGGCCTTTTGTAAGACCCTTATCGATGGTTCGTCGGCAATGTTCGAACAAGGTTTCTTTTTCGAGTGAGGCCTGTGGTTCAAAATAGCATTCTTGCTGGTCAGGCTCCAATTCCGGCCCGAGGAGGAAGGGGATCCGCTCCTGGAGGATGCCCGCATCCCCGGTTACACGGACGTATTGGGCTGTGATGAAAGGAAGCCACAGCAGGTTGTCCGAGATTCGCGAGCGAATGCCCGCTCCGCTTGGCATGTGCCACCAATGTTGGACATCACCTTCGGTGAACTGGCGGCTTGCAGCCAGCAGGATGTGTTCGCGCGCCAGGGCGGGCCAGGCCAGGAGCAGGGCTGCGACATCCTGCAGTTGGTCTCGGAATCCGATCGCGCCGCCGGACTGGTACAGTGCGGATCTCCCCCATATCCGGCAGCTCAGACTTTGATAGAGCAGCCAGCGGTTGAGCAGCAAGTTCACAGACAGTTCGGGCGTTTCCACCTGGAGGGACTCGAGGATGCGGTCCCAGAACCGCCGGGTTCCTTCCAGCGACTCTTCGACCGCCAGAATTTCGCGATACTTACGGGATAGAACCCCTGCTTCAGCTTCGGAACCGGCCTGCCCCAGCAGGCAGATAACATCGATGGATTCGTCCGGGGCGAGCACCACTTTGACCTGCAGCGCGCTGCAGGGATCGAGTCTGGCGCCGACGCGTCCGGCCAGTTCCGTGCGTTGCATGGCATCGGGATCTCCGCTGAAACGATTTCTCCCAAGAAAGAGCGTCCGGTCGCCGGTATATGAGTCGGCGTGAGGGCTGATCGCAGCGAAACCGACACGCTGACCGTACTCAGGGTGATATTTGTTATAAGCGATGATCGTCTTTGTTTCAGGATCCCACTGTGTAACCACGTGCTGCTGTGTGGCTTCACGCTGTTCTCCGAGATTCCATTCAACATAGTAAGTGACGCTGAGTTTGCGTATTTTTCTTGAGTCGTTATGCAGGGTGAGTTTGCTAATCTTGACCGGTTCGCCCCCGTCCTCATCGACGGGCACAAAGACTGTAAGGACCTGCTCAATGGCGTGGCTATTGTGTTCGAAACGAGAATAGCCAGCGCCATGGCAGGCGCGGTATGCGCTGCGCTCACGGATGGGGCCGGCGGTCGGATTCCAGACGCTCCCGCTTTCCTCATCCCGGATGTAGATAATTTCCGAATGCGGGTCCAGCACCGGATCATTGGACCACTGCGTCAACCGGTTTCGCTGGCTGTTCCCATACCACGTGAATCCAGCCCCTTTCTCGCTGATCATTGTCCCGAACGTCGGGTTGGCGATCACATTGACCCATGGAGCAGGGGTGTTAGTGTCCGGGGCGAGGTAGATGACATATTCCCTGCCGTCCGGGCTGAATCCGCCCAGGCTGTTGAAATACGGCAGTTCCATGAAGGGCAGCTGACGAGAAGGCTCTTCTTCGACCCGCTTCGTTTCAAGACGGGCAGGTTTCTCGATGATCTCATAAGGCACGCTGATTTGCTGGGCGAGCGAACCGCGGGCAGCGACCAAGGAGACCCGCGCAACAGCATCAAGAAGGGTTAAATCTTCCTCAGCGATCTGATCAACCGCCCGCAGGAAGACGCCGCCGGGTTGATCCTTGGCCGTCACCATGCTGAAGGATTGGATCAACTGTTCCAGGCGCTCCATCAGTGGTCGTTCGTAGCTGCTCGCCTCCTCATTGACTACAACGAGATCTGTTAGAAGACCATGCCGTCGCCAGAAGGCCTGCGCCTGCAGCATCTGCCGGACGAGCCCCAGATCGCCCACGTCGCCGATCTTGATTAGCAGTATCGGCAGGTCCCCGGATATGCCATAAGGCCATAAGCCGGATTGCCCTTTACGATTCGAGATGATCCGGTCGGATGGGGGGCGAAGGTGGGAGGAGGGATACATCATGAAGCCTGCAAGTTGTTGAAACCGGCGCGCTTCATCGGGATGGATGTGGAGCAAACGCAGCTCAAGCTGTGCGGAAGCCCAGGCAATCTCGAATGCGCGTTCAACAGCCGCATATTCGTGGTATTTATCGATCAGCAGCAGCGCCTTTTCACGGCTCTCGGCAACCCCAAGGACAGCGACGAGCTGCAAGCTCTGTCCGGGCAGCAGATAGAGTTCGCGCCGCAAACAGAACACCGGGTCGAGCACGTAGCCTGCAGTATTCGCCAGTTTCTTTTCAATTCCGATAGGGTTCCGCAGGGTTCGGCCGCGGCCGATAAACACTCGCCGGTCCGTTTCATACTGCAGCTGCGACGGGAGGGCAGATCCACCAATGATGTCCAGGCTTTGAACCGCGAAGATGCGTGGGTCATCCTCCTGACGCGAACGGCGGTATGCCAGCAGCGCACGGCTGGACGGGAGCGCCTCAGTCTGGATGAACAACTTGTTGAAAGCTGGGTGCTGACGATCCGTGCTATGTGTTGCCAGGGCGAGTTCGTAGTAGCTCGTCGCCTCGATCCGCCGGCCGCGCAGGGAATGATTTGTGAGTGTAATCCTACGGATTTCGACATCGTCTTCAGGCGAAACGATCAGCTCTGTCTGGGTTTCGATTCCATAATCCCGTCGCCGGTACTCGGCCCGGTCGAGCGGGAAGTGCACTGAATACCGATCGGGTTCTCGATCGATGGGGTGGTACAGGTTCGACCAGATCTCCCCGCTTTCAATATCTTTCAGGAAGAGGAAGGAACCATAATCATCCCGGGTTGAATCTGCTCGCCAGCGAGTGATGTCCATATCCTTCCAGCGGGTATATCCTCCACCTGCGTTGGTCGTCATCGTCGAGAGCTGCCTGTTCGATAGGAGCTGGACCTTGGGTGTGGTGCTCTGGGCTGTCTCGAATTTGCTGACTGACGGGGCGACGCCTGTCACTCCGATCCGCGAGGGGGTCCCTTCTCGGGTTGAGATGTGATGTATGGGGGGCGAAATGGGAATGCGCTCATAGAGCAGCGGTTCAGCTGCTTTCACTCTGGGATCGCTGTGGAAACGGCGCTGCATGACGTTCTCAAAGAGGAAATTCGTCAGAGCCAGGAATCCCATGCCCTGATGGTGGGCCATATATGCCCGTACGATTACTCCGGGAACGGCAGTAGGCTTAGGCCTTCGATTAAAATCGATCGCCTCGAAGTAGCCATAATCATCCAGAAGACCTCTTCTTGTGAGGCGTTTAAGATTCTTAACAGCTGCTCGCGGGTCCAGCCCTAAAGCGAGCAGGGTTGCATACGGCGCGACTACCAAGTTCTCGCCGATGCCGCGTTTCAAGCCCAGCCGGGGAACCCCGAAAGCCTTGTACTGGTAAGTTTTATTAATATCGAGGTCGCTATACGCTGATTCCGAGATCCCCCATGGGACATCGTGTTTCCGCCCATACTCCTCTTGCAATGCGACAGCCTCTCGAGTGGCGTGATCCAGTAGTGAGTTCCTAAAGGATCGCTGGAGCAGGAGCGGCATCAGATACTCGAACATGGTCCCACTCCAGCTCAGGAGTATGCGGTGCTGTTCATGTGAGCCATAGGGCCGATTCAACGCAAGCCAGTGGTTGACGGGAACATCCCCGCGTGCCAT
>Ga0272443_10004823_pt1 | contig 14359 bp, 10 predicted proteins | sample SSMAcet12_FD_193581 | JGI IMG/M metagenome (GOLD analysis project Ga0272443, IMG submission 193581) | Marine sediment archaeal communities from Little Sippewissett salt marsh, Falmouth, MA, United States - SSM-Acet-12 | ecosystem: Environmental > Aquatic > Marine > Wetlands > Sediment ...
TTTGTATGGATCAAAGTTGAGCCCGATCGCCCATGGTACAGCTGACAACCCCTTCAAAGGCCGGGGGGTTTCCAATTACCTGGACTATGAAATCAGCCTGTCGCCTGGTCAAACAACGAGCCTCGTGTTCTATATCGCCGGCTCGTACCAAAATGAGAAGGAAGTGCTGAGTCAGTATGAAAAGATCTCTTCAAACCCCAGCCAACTGCTACAACAAAAGAGAGACAGATACAAGGATTTGGCGAACCGCTCCAAACTGACGATTCCCGACAAGGACCTGCAGCAGACTTTTGAATGGTTGAAATACAACTGTGACTGGCTCGTGAGAGAAGTTCCTGAGGTAGGAACAGGCATCATGGCAGGAATACCCGACTACCCCTGGTGGTTCGGGGTAGACAGTGAATATGCCTTGAAAGGGTACATGGCCATCGGTCAGCACGAGATTGTTTACAAAACCATAGAACTCCTGGACAGCATTTCTAATGCTACCAACGGAAACGGACGCATTGTTCATGAGGTCTCAACCAATGGACATGTCTTCAATAAAGGCAATATCAATGAGACCCCCCAGTTTGCATCGCTCATTTGGGAAGTGTATCGCTGGAATGGGGATGAGGAATTTTTAAGTCGCTACTTTCCAACGATTGAGAGGGGTCTCGATTGGCTCATGCGCGAGAATGACACAGACGGAAACCTCTTTCCGGAGGGTTTTGGCATGATGGAAATCCACGGTCTTGACAGTGAGATGATAGACGTGGCATCCTATACGCAAAGAGCCTTTGAAGATGCTTCCAAAATGGCTTCGGCACTAAATAAAAAGGAGCTCGCTCAGCGTTATTCGAAATTGGCTGACGAGCTGAAAGAGAAGATCAACCGGGCCTTCTGGTCGGAGGAGTTTGACTCCTACGCAGACTTTATCGGAAGCGACAGACAGGCGCTGCACTTGATTGATGACGCAATTGTCAGGGCCGATACCCTGAACAAGCCCTGGGCCGTCGAAGAGCTGAAAGCGACCCGAAAAACGATTGAAAAGAATCCATCCTCAATTCCAAAGCCATTCGTCGTCCATCACAATTGGGTGGTCAACACCCCGATGGAAATGGGAATCGCAGATCCGGAGAAAGCAACCTTGGCACTGAAGACGGCTGAAAAGTTTGTCAATCCTTTTGGCGTATTCGTCACTGGGATCGATCGCGATGAATCGGCGGGATCCGATGACGGATCTTTCAAGGGCAGCAAGGTGTTCTCATATACGGGTGCGGTGATGACCCTGCCCACCGGGGTTCAGGTGGTGGCCGAGAACAATTATGGACGGCCTGATTCAGCCCTCAACTACCTCGAGCGGATGACCCGTACCTTCAGTTATGCGCTTCCCGGAAGCATGTACGAGGTTTCTCCTGACTACGGGATGATTACGCAGGCCTGGAATATTTACAGTTTCGCGGTCCCTATCGTCCAACAGTTTTTTGGAATTCAGCCTGACGCGGCCCAAAAGCAGATTCGAATCCGTCCCAGAATGCCTGAGAAATGGGGCGAAGCTTCCCTCGAAGAGGTTCAGGTGGCCGAAAACAAGATCAGCGTGCATTATCTCAATACGGAAACAGAGATCCACATCAAAGTGAAACAGTCGTCTCCCGGATGGAAATTGATCATTGATCCCCCTGTAATCGAGGATGCTGAAATACAGGTTTTACAGGGCACTTTACAGGGTAGCGACAAGGAGCAGATCATCGTGTCGACAGGCGCAGACGCTGAGGTTAAGCTCATCAAAAACAAGTAGTTCGAGAAAGAATTTATTGTTTATCTTCGTCATTTTTTGTGAAAAAAAAGTAATAAGTCTCAAAGAGCCTCCCCCGTAACTTTGAGATAAATTTCTATTTTTAAGCGATTTGGGGAAAAGAAATTGACGAAATGATGAAGAAAAGAAGCTTTTTGTTGCTGCTATTGGTCTGTTTATGGGCTGAAGTGCAGGCTCAAAGCCGGGTCCATGTTTCAGAGATTGAGGAGCGAAACGTGAATGGCAAGAAGACCATCTTTGTAGGAGAACAAAAGCTCAACGGAGTGGTCTACGAGGACTACGTAAGCAAAAAGCTGCGCTACACGGTCAAGGACGGCATAAAAGAGGGCCCCTACGAGCTATACTATCCGAATGGCAACCTAAAACGGAGGGCAACGTTTAAAAACGACCGTTACGATGGGGCGTTTGAAGAATATTACGACAATGGCCAGTTGAGCCTGAGCACGGGTTTTAATCAAGGAAAGTATGACGGGCCCTTGATTAGATACTATGAAAATGGCCAGATCCAGGCCAAGGGCTATCACAGGGATGGAGAATATGAAGGTGCACAGGAAACCTATTACGAAGACGGCCAGCTCAAAACGGGTATTGCCTATCTCGAGGGAAAGAAACACGGTCTTTCTGTAAAGTATTACGAAAATGGAAACCTCAAGGAAAAAGCCCATTATTCCAATGACCAATTGGAAGGACCCTATGAGCATTATTATGAGGATATGACGCTTTACGTTCGGAGCAATTATTCGGAAGGCGTCAAGCACGGTGAATTCGAGATGTTCCACGAGAATGGAAGGCTCAAGCGCAAGGGTTATTACAAAGAGGGAAAAGAAGACGGGCCTTTCGAAATCTACTATCCCAGTGGGGTTTTAAAAAGAAAAGGATACTTTGTGGAAGGTCGGTTGCACGGGGAATCCGAATCCTATGATGAAAATGGCCAGCTGATTGACAAATCAATGTTCAAGAACGGGCAGGAAATCTCCTCAAAAAAGTCCTCGATTGCTTTCAAAAAAGCCTAAAATTTAGTAACTTCCTTCATTGAATCTTAAAGCTCGCGCCATGAGAGTGGACAATGAAGCTTTTTATAAGATTTGCTTTGATTCACTGATTGAGGGATTGTGCATAGCAAATGATGCAGGGAAAATCGTAATGAACAATTCTGCCTGCGAGGAGATTTTTGGCTATGAGTCAGGGGAATTGATCGGGCAGTCTATCGACATACTCATCCCGGAATCCCACAGAAACGTCCATCACCACCACTTTGAATCCTATATTCAACACCCACGAAAATTCAGGAAGGGCAAGGGACGCGAATTTCTGGGCCAGCACAAAAACGGGGAAATCCTGGATCTCGAAATTGGACTTAATTTTTTTGAATACGAAGGCCAGCGATATGCCAAAGCGCTGATTTCCGAGATCGGCACGCGTAAAAAGAAAGTCACTGAGATCAAGGAATCCAACCGAAGGCTTGAGAGTGAGGTGGACCGAAGAACCCAATTGCTCACCAAGGCGGTTTCGGAACTAGAGAGAGCGAATTTCTTGCTGAAAGAAGAGGTCGATGAAAGAATTCGGGCGGAGGAGAATGCCAAGCGGGCCTTTGAGAAAGAAAAAGAACTCAGTCAGATGCAGGCGAAGTTCCTGTCGATGGTTTCACACGAATTCAAGACTCCACTCAGTGGAATATTGACTTCCGCAAGCCTTGTCGAAAAGTACAACGAAAGGAGACCGAACGAAAGGATCAGCAACCATGTCGCGACAATCAAGAACCTCGTTCTCCAGCTCAATGACATCCTGGACGATTTTCTGTTCCTGGAAAATTCCGAATCCGGAAAGTATCAATTCACAAGCAGCCGTTTCAAGATATGTGACCTTATACAAAAGATCGTATCCGACGCCAGGGCCCTGATGAAACCCGGTCAAAAGTTTGAGATCATTCCGTGTAAGAAGCCTGTTCCTGTGGTTCAGGATCGAAAAGTGGTAGACATCATTCTGAGGAACATCATATACAATTCGATAAAGTACTCTCCGGCGAACAGCACGATTCTGATTAAAATCAGAATCAATGACAATGTGCATATCAAGATTCGTGACGAGGGTATTGGCATCCCCGAGGAGGCGAAGGAACATATATTCGACCGGTTTTACAGGGCGAAAAACGTTTTGCACATCCAGGGGACCGGTATAGGTTTGAACATAGTGCGGCGCCATCTAATCCAAATGAAAGGATCCATAGAGATCAGCAGCAAGGAGAATGAAGGCACAACCGTTGTTGTCACCATGCCCGTAATGGGTGGGAAGCCCCATCGAGAAGTTGATGAGAGGACTCTTCAAGGCGATGTAATAAGGGAGTAATCCATCTGAGTTGCGAAGTAAATTGATCGAATATGCGAAAGAAAATACTACTCATAGAGGATGATCAAATTGTCAGGGACAATACCGCAGAAATTCTTCAATTAGCGAATTATGAGGTATTGACGGCTGAAAATGGCAAAACCGGGCTTGAAAAAGCGAAGGTGTTCAACCCCGACCTGATTATTTGCGATATCCTGATGCCGGAACTGGACGGTTACGGCGTTATGCAGATCGCAATGAGAAACAAGGACCTACAGAGAATTCCGATCATTTTCATGTCAGCCAAAACCAAACACGAGGACATACGCAAGGGAATGGATCTCGGTGCCAGTGACTACATTACAAAACCTTTTGAAGAATCCGAATTGCTCAGTGCGGTTGCTACACGCTTGAAGCGCAAAGCTATCATGGATGGGGGACTCAATGATAACGTCATTAAAGAGCGAAAATGGCGAATCGAGGATATTGAAGAGGCTTTTGCACATAAAGAGCGCTTTGAGTACAGACCCGGGGCAACCATCTATTGCGAGGGCAATGTGGGAAATCATGTTTTCTATATCACTCGCGGAGAAGTTAAGACATATAAGGTGAATGAAGATGGCAAGGAGTTGATCACGGAGCTATTCTCAGACAAGAGCTTTTTCGGCTTTACTTCCTTTCTGGCGCATAAACCATATTCTGAGAATGCAGAGGCAATTCAACCTACCGAAATTTTGAAGCTTGAAAAGTTAGAGTTGCTGAGTTTGATCAAATCAAACCCACAGCTTGGTCTCAACTTCATCGACTTGCTCTCAAATGACCTCGATACAGTCAAGGAGCACCTGATGCATCTGGCTTATGACTCCGTGCGAAAGAAAACAGCTGATGCGATTCTTCAGCTCACACCTGAATCTGCAAAGGAGAGGGTTGTTCGAATCTCAAGATCTGACCTGGCGAGTATGATTGGCATAGCCAAGGAGACGCTGACCCGGACCTTAACGGATTTTAAAGAGGAAAAGCTGATACGAACCAACCGAAATACGATACAGGTTCTAAACACCAAGAAACTGGGCAATATCCATTGAGAGTGATCAAGATCAGTGCAGGAGTTGACGAAGATCAGCGAATTTCTTGACCTTGGGTGTTAATTTTATACAGCCGAGCGAAAATTCCATATTGGAAGTTTCAAGCAGTGATAAAAACAAGAGACCATGAAACGAATTCTTCTTCCCACTGATTTTTCAAACATATCGATAAATGCAATCAAGTATGCTGTCTCCCTTTACAAGGAATCCAAATGTGAGTTCTTTGTTTTAAATGTTTACCGGGTACCCTATGCCACAAATGAGGAGCTCATGGAGAACGACGCCCAGCAGCTGGCCATTGTAGAGGCGGAGATGTTTGATGCGTCCAAAAAGAGCCTGAAGGAACTTGTAACGAGTTTGGGGAAAAATGAGAACCACGTATTTCATACGATAAGTGATTACAATTTTTTCATCAATTCGGTGAAACAAGCAGCGAAGGACAAAGACATTGAGCTCATTGTGATGGGAACCAAGGGAGCTACCGGGGCCAAAGAGATTTTCTTGGGATCGAATACCGGTGATGTTCTGATGAAGACAGATTGCAATGTAATTGCCGTACCTGAGAATTCTGTCTACAAGGCTCCGAAGGAGATTGTTTTCCCCACGGATTTTAAGTTGAGGTACGAGCTGAAGGATCTTGCACCGTTGATCGAGCTGGCCCAAACCAATCAATCGACCTTGAGAATTCTTCATTTCAGCCAGGACGGACAATTGAGCCAGGAGCAGGAGGGCAACAAGCAGATTCTAAACTCTTACCTGGAAGAGCTGGAGCACACGTTCCATACGCTGACGAACATTGACTTTGAAGAGGCGCTGAACTGTTTTGTGCAGAGCAGGGGCAATATCGATATGATCGCAATGATCTCCGGTCATTACAATTTCTTCCAGAGACTGTTCTTCAGACCGAAGGTAATGGAGTTGAGCTTCCATACCCAAATACCTCTTTACGTGCTACATCACAAAGAATAGAATCTCAAAACTCAGACTATGGATACATCAATTTTTTTAGCCAAGTTTTGGGGCTGGTTTATGATACTTTTCTTCTTTCTTTTGATGCTGTATCCGAAGAGAATCAAGCAACTTTTTGCTTTTGCAAAGGATGACAAATTCATCATACCCCTGTCAATACTCACCATTATCATCGGTTTGCTAAATGTCATCGCGCACAATGTCTGGACGGCCGACTGGCGGGTGGTGATCACCCTTTTTGGATGGTCCAGTCTGCTCAAGGGGATCGCACAGTTTGCTTTTCCTTCTGTGGCGTGGAGCTGGATGGAGAAGATTGACTTCAAATGGTTCCAGTTCATGATGTTCCTGATGTTTGTGGTCGGGGTCATGCTTCTCAACCAGGCCTATCAATGGGTTCCTTTCTGAACCAAATTGACCAGGATCAATTTCAATATTGACCGTGATCATTGTTTTGTTCGTATAGCGCATATATCTTTGGTTTATTGATTCGGAAGATACGCGCACACAGGAATCAAAGTATGCGTGAACCTGATTCAAAGATCAAATTCTATGAGAATTAGTTGAGAAGGAAACTTGAGAGAACAGACACTCAACGTATAAATTGGAGATAGGTTTGATAGGTTAGCAAGTATCCAATTTCAGACAAGGATCTGAAAAGTAGGAAATCAGTGAGACGGATACGATAGACGTATTAAAGGTATTTTCAATTTGAGAGCAGGAAACCAAAAATTTCCTGCTCTTTTTTTGTTCGGTTATCTCGTTTTGTCTGGTTTTCCCAAATTCATTGACTATAATCAATGTGCGTCTTGAGCGAGATCATTGCTGAGCTGCATTTGCCGAAGTAATTTTATAGGAGTAATGAGAATATTTGAACTAAAACCAAAGCATCATGAAAAAATTATTATTGGGTTTATTGGCACTTGGACTAACCACCCAGTTCTACGCTCAGGTAATTGAAGACGGAATGCTCCCGGAAGTGGAAGTACGTGCTACAAATTACAAGTACCTTAACAGCGTGGATAACAGTGAAGCTGCAGTACCCGTGCAACTTCTTCAGAAAAAAGCCGCTCAGTTCGACATTAAGAGCGCCGAATTTTATGAAGATGGCAGTGATTTTTACAGGGTTTATTTCTACATCCCTGATGGAACAATTGTTGCGGCCTATGACCGGGACGGACAAATTCTTTACACCATTGAGAAATTCGAAAATGTCGCCCTGCCGAATACAGTCACAGACGCCATCGGTGAGAAGTTCCCAGGATGGAAAATTTCCAAAGATGTTTACAGGGTGAACTATACTCAGGAAAAAGGAGCAGTGCAACGCTATAAGGTCGTACTCGACAATGGAGTTAAGAAAATTCGAGTCAAGGTAGATGAAAAAGGCGTATTCCTGTAGAGGAAGTTAGAAGATTACCCCGATGAGACACTCCCCTATGGAAGCGGAAAAAACACCCTCGTATCGAGGGTGTTATTTTGATGACGAAAATCAAGTTTCCCGTTGATCGTTGTCATTGAATTTATTGTATCCCCTGACTAGCTTTGAGTTGTTATTCATTTAAATGATTTATCATGACACTTGTAAAATTTAAAAGACCCAGATTACCTTGGTACGACACTATGTTCACTGACCTTTTAGGTACGGACAGATTGCTTACCAATGACCTTTTCTTGGACAACAAATGGGTTCCTGCGATGAATGTGAAAGAAACCGATGATCACTTTGAGCTTGAAATCGCAGCACCAGGTTTTAACAAGAAAGATTTTGACGTCTCCATTGATAATGGAATCCTGAAAGTTCAGGCTGAAAACAAAGAGGAAATGGAGAAAAAAGAGGATGATTACACTCGCAAGGAGTTTAATTACACTTCTTTTTACAGATCATTCACGCTTCCAGAAAATGTGAATGAAAACGAAATGATCGATGCTACTTACAAACGTGGTATTTTGAAATTAGTTTTGAACAAACTTCATGTAGATGAAAGTACTCCGAAGAGAGTGATTGAAGTACATTGATCAGGGAAACAGGGAGCCTTGTGCTCCCTGTTCTTCATGTTAACCCGAAAGCTCAACCCAAAAGGACCTTGATATGGAAGAAAAAACGAAAAATATTTACAAGCTTCACGACGAAAGCCTCAAATGGATCAATGAGCTGGAATTTATTTCAGATGAGCAGATTTTTCTCGAGAACTTGTTGAGTTCTCATTTTCTCCAACTCAGCAGCTCTGAGCATTATGACGCTGCGCGCAAACTGATAAAAAAGCTGAAAGATGTCGAAAAATCGGGGAGAGATCTGATGGACACCATAGAGCTTCACAACAAGCACATGGCGACAATGATCGAGAATTTACAACTGGAATACGACGACCGGCTGGCTGCTGAACACGAGACTATTCAAACAGACTTTGACAATTACCTGGTTCAGTTCAAATATGTCAAAAAGAAAATTTTTGGAATTATAAAAAAGATCATGCTGGATCACAAACAGAAGTTACTGATCAACAAAACCTGAACCTTCTAGTTTTTCCACTTTTCCCCTAATTATGTTTTCCCCTCATTATGAGCGAATAGGTCCTCCAAAAGGGCCTATTCGTTTGTTATGCGGAAAATCTTCGATTCCAGGGGCTCGAGCAATAGCTTGATCTTTCCACGACCATCTTCCACAGTGAGCTGATGTTCGCTGTTCGGGTCGAAGATCTCTTCAAGGGCGAAGGAGCCGTTTTGAACTTCCCAGGTCTGAATAATATCTTCCGGAACCTTCAATTCGATGTCATAGGTGCGATCTGAATCAAAATTCGAGACAATGATCAGTTTTTCGCGATCCGACCAACGGACAAAAGAGAAAATGCGATGATCGTATCCGGGGGTGTGATCTTTGTTGAAATAGTGGATCTCCCGGTAATCTCCCATCAGGGCTTCACTCTCCAGGCTGAAATTAAGCAGGGTTTTGTAAAATTCACGAAGATCTTTCTCTTCTGCTGAGAGAGATCCTCCGTCAAATTTCTTGCCATTCATCCAGCGCTGGTGATTGGGTACGCCGATGTAGTCAAATATGGAAGTTCTTGTCGGGCTGCCAAATCCGGCGTTTTCTGCTCCGGGTTCCCCTACCTCCTGGGCAAAGTAAACCAGGGTGGGTGAGGTACTGATCGTTGTTGAAACGACCATGGCAGGTTTTCCTTTCTCAGCGGACCCTGCAAAATCCGGACTCGCTATGCGCTGTTCGTCGTGATTCTCGAGAAAATGAAGCATGTTGTGCTCGATGTCCTCAATTTCTTCCTGTACCTTGGGAATGTGGTCGGTCCATCCGTAACCCTTGACAATGTGCTTGATCGAGTCGTAAAAGGCTACTTTGTCGTACAAATAGTCCATTTTGCCCTTGTGCAGATAGTCCCGATAAAGTGAAGGATTGTAAACCTCGGCCAACAAAAGGGCCTCTGGGAATTCAGCTTTGATCGAGGAATTGAGGTAGCTCCAAAATTCGACCGGAACCATTTCAGCCATGTCATAGCGCAGACCATCGACTCCCTTGTTCAGCCAGAAGTGGGCGATGTCCCTGAATTTTTTCCATGAATCCGGGACCTCTTTGCCTTTCCAAAAGTCATTGTGAGCCCGGTGATCCCGGGAGGCGTATTCTGCAGGGAGCTCCTCAAAATCTTTGCTCCCGTCGGGCCGTACGCCGTAGTTGATCTTTACCGTTTCATACCAGTCGTTCATGTCAGGCTGTGATGCTCTTGACCCATTGCCAGTCCATTTTGCCGGGTTTTCGTCAAACTTTCCATCGGCCAGGGGATGCGCTTCACCCCCCAGGGGGAGGTAGCCTTCTTTCCACTGAGGAACCTGGAACGACTCTCCGATGACATAGTAGAAATTGTTGTCTTTTTTGTATTCAACCGAAGTGTCGTCATTCGCACCGAAATCCGAAACTCCTTCCGGGTTGTTTTTGCCCTCATACTTGCGGGCCACGTGATTGGGCACGATGTCGATAATGACCTTCATGCCGTGTTTGTGTGTCCTTTCGATCAGGGCCTCGAATTCCTCCATGCGCTTCTCCGGATCCATTGCCATATCCGGGTCGACATTGTAATAGTCCTTGACGGCATAGGGAGAACCAGCTCTTCCTTTTACGACATCCGGGTCATCATTGGAGATCCCGTAAACCATATAGTCGGTTACCATGGCATGGTGCAGCACTCCTGTATACCAGATGTGCGACACGCCCAGATCACGTATTTCTTTAAGGGCCTTGTCGTCAAAATCGTTGAATTTACCTACCCCGTTCTCTTCAAGGGTTCCCCATGGCTTGTTCCGGGTGTTCTCATTGCCAAAAAGGCGTGTAAACACCTGGTAGATTACCTTTTTTCTTTCCTTCACAACAGGTTCTTTAGTGGGTTCTTCTTTTTCCTTATCACATTGGGTCAGCACAAAGACCGCCAGCATCAAAAAAAAGAAATTTGCTCCTTTCATGGCTCCTTTTTTTAGATTTTTTCCAACAAAACAATGCTGAAAGGAGTGTCCAGCTGGATTTTGCCACCGATAACCGTTGTTTGGGTATTGGAATAGGCATCCCTCAACTCAGTTCCATCTTCAAACGCATCACCGAGGGTCAATTCCTTTGGGCCTGCTTCCAGGTCGAGACCGATGAGCACCTGATCTGAAACATTTGAATTTGAATACTTCCTCGAGAACAGATAGGGAGCTTCACTGATCATGGTATGGCTTCCAGCTCCAACGCTCAGGTGATCCCTTCTGAATTGTCCCAGTTTCTGCCAGTGCTTGAGCAACTCCTGGGTTTCCGGATTCTTTTCAATGTCTTCCCAGTTCATGAATGAGCGCAAGGTTGCGTCTCCCTGGGTGCCTTCCACAATCAAGTTTCGGGCGCTATCATCCCCGTAATAGATCTGCGCAGTGCCCGGCGACAGCAATAATTTGGTTGCCGTCTCCATCGTTCGTTTCCTTTCTTTGTCAAAAGGCGAGCCGTCATCATGGGAAGTGAGATAATTCAGCACCTGGATCTCAGAGTCCGCGCCATTGACGGCAGAGGCGTAGGTGGAGAAAATCGACTCATAATCCCCGTTCGCACTTTTCTTGAACTCAAAATTGATCATGCTGTCAAAACCGTGAGCGTAGTAGTTGACCTTGACATCGCCAAAGTCAAACTGGTCTCCGGAAGAGATGATGTCATAATCATAGACCTCACCCACTGTGTAAAACGGGGTGTCGTCGAGAACCTGGGAAGGATGCTCTTTTTTCCATTCTGCAAAGGCCACCGTGCACTCTTCTTTGAATTGGCTCCAAACCTCCTCTTCGATGTGTCGGACGGTATCTGCGCGGAAGCCATCGATGCCGAAGTCGCGAATGAAATCGGTGAGCCACTTGATGATATAGTATTTAGGAGCACGGGGATATCCCGTTCTTGCAAAGAAGGCATCCAATTCTGCCATTTCCTGGTCGTATCGGCCCTCTTCCTTCCATTTTTGAACAAGCTCTTCAGGCAATTCAACCGCCTCATTTGATTCGGTTTTTATGTCTGGCAGGTTTTCAACCAGGGTGCAGCGCACGGCATTCTCATAGGAATCATAAGTGCATTTGGGTTCGGTTCGGACCCAGCTGTCGGGCCATTGCGGGTCTGTTTCCGTTACCGGACCCGTGTGGTTGATCACCGCATCCATGACGATGCGGATTCCCTTGGAATGAGCCGTGGTGACCAGCTCTGCCAGGTCCTCCATCGTGCCAAAATTGGGATCCAGGGCCGTCCAGTCTTTGGTCCAGTACCCGTGAAAAGCATAGGTGAAACCCGTTCCTTCATCGGTGCCTCCGTGAATCTGTTCGACAACCGGGGTGAACCAAATCGCGTTCACCCCCAGTTCGGTAAAATATCCTTCTTTGATCTTTTGGGTGATCCCTTTGATGTCTCCACCCTTGAATCCCCTGAGCGTGGCTGTGGGCAAGGTTCTTTCGTAGTTCAGGTCGTTCTCCGGATTTCCGTTGTTGAACCGATCCGTAAGGAGGAAGTAAAGATTGGCTCCCCGCCAGTCAAAAGGCGTTCCCGGTTTTGCCCCTGCCTCAGCGCTTTCGTGTGTCTCTGCGTTCTCAATGGTCTTCTCTTTCTCGCAGCTCAACGCGAACAAAGCGATTAGAAGCATTAGCATCAGGCCTGGCCTAAAGTTGCCCGCTGGTTGTTTTATTTTCATTTTATTGACTCTTAAATTCTCCAATATTCTTTTCGCAGTTTTCAACTCACTTCTTCGTAGCCAGGATCAGGACTCCCCTCGAATTCAGCTCCAGTTTGTCATTCCACGAGACGTCTCCTCCGGTGACTACATTGATCAGTGTCTTGCCCTGCAGGTTCATCTCATTGAAACGATCCAAATCCAGGGTAATGGGCTCCTGGTTTTTATTGATGATCATAACTACTGTTTCTTGATCTATAGACCTGAAAAGCACATAGATCCCATCCTTGGGGGCGAAATGAGTGGTTTTTCCCGAATGTATCGCCTTGCTGCTCTTTCTAAATTGAAGCAGGGCTTTAGAAAAGTCCTGCATTTCCCTTTGATCATCCCGCAAACCTTCGCCGGAGAACGCATCCACGGAATCTCCTTCCCAACCCCCGGGGAAGTCGGTTCTAATAAGGCCGTGATCACCCGGTTTTGCCGAGTTTTCCATCAAGATCTCGGTACCGTAGTACACCTGTGGAATTCTTGGAAGAATCAGCACACTGGCGAGAGCCATTTGAGTCAGCACCCTGTCTTCTCCTGTCTGTGTATGGATTCGGTCCATGTCGTGATTGTCGGGAAAGATCAAAAGGTCGGAGGGGCTGGGATAGTGGAAGTCATTGGCAAGACCTTCATACAATTTGACCAGGCCCGTGTCCCAGGACTCTTCTTCAGTAATGGCCTGGACGATCTGCCTCTGCATCGGAAAGTCCATGGAGGATCTGAGATTCGACTCATAGCCGTCTTTATTCTTCGCCCCGCGCTGCCAGTACCCGACCAGCAAAGGATTGTAGGACCATTCTTCACCCACAATGCTGAAATTCGGGTATTCGCGCATGATCGCTCCTGCCCAGTCGGACATGAACTGCTTGTCCGGATAGGGATAAGTGTCCTGTCGGATGCCCCCCAATCCGGCTGTTTCAACCCACCAGATGCTGTTTTGAATCAGGTATTTTGCCATGAATGGATTGCGCTGGTTCAAGTCGGGCATGCTGTCGGTGAACCAGCCGTCTGCCATCTCCTCACGGTCTATCTCTGAGGCGTACAAGTCCTGGTTGGAGGTTCTTCTGTGATTCGAATAGGTGGTTTGTTTCCCCTGCTTAAAGGGTTTCTGATAGTTTACCCAGTCGCTGAAAGGAAGGTCCTTCATCCACCAGTGCTCGCTTCCACAATGATTGGCCACCTGGTCCATGACAAGCTTTATTCCTCTGTCAGAAGCTTTTTCCGAGAGGTCCAGGTAGTCATCCAGATCCCCAAATCTCGGATCGATCTGGTAGAGGTCAGTTATGGCATAGCCGTGATAGGAAGTGCGTGGCATGTCATTGGTCAGCAACGGACAGGACCAAATTGCAGTGAATCCCATCTTGTCAATGTAATCCAGGTGGTTCGTTATGCCTTTGATATCCCCACCGTGTCTGGCATAGTCGTCTTTGCGATCGATCGCCTCCTCTTTGAGCCCTTTGACAATGTCATTGGACGGATCACCGTTGGCGAATCGATCAGGCGTGATCAGATAGATCACATCTGAGCTGTCAAAGCCCACATATTCCTCCGAAGGGCGATTCCTTTTCTTCAATTCATAGGTGTGCCTCAACTTCTTTTTCCCTTTCGCGCTGAAAGTGAGTTCAAAGGTTCCGGCCTCAGCGGTCGACATGATCAAAAGATCGATGAACAGGTAGTTCGGACTGTCGGCCTTGTGCACTTCTGCAATCGATACGCCGGGATAGTCAATTTCCAGGGTGTAGGCCGAAATATCCGGTCCTTTGACCAAAAGTTGAAGCGTATTGTCCTCGAAACCGGTCCACCAGTTGGGAGGTTCCACACGTTCCAGTTGTGCGACTGCCGTGTGTGTGAGAAGGGTGAGAATCATCATATACAATGCTTTCATGATAGAAAAACGTCTAAAAATTAAACCTTCAGTTAAATGACCACCAGATCCTGGTTGAAGATCTTCACCTCTTTTCCTTTCACTA
>Ga0272443_10004824_pt1 | contig 14355 bp, 10 predicted proteins | sample SSMAcet12_FD_193581 | JGI IMG/M metagenome (GOLD analysis project Ga0272443, IMG submission 193581) | Marine sediment archaeal communities from Little Sippewissett salt marsh, Falmouth, MA, United States - SSM-Acet-12 | ecosystem: Environmental > Aquatic > Marine > Wetlands > Sediment ...
GTGGGATCGGCGCTGTGCGCGATGTGTGAAGGCGAGATGCTCCAGGTGATGAATCGAGGCAATCTGGCACTTTCCGAGCACGACTGTCTGGCGGTGGTCGAGAAGAAGACGGCCGCCTTGTTTGCCGCCTGCTGTGCTGCGGGCGCCGCCGCGGCGGCTGCTTCCGACGCAACGCGAGAATGCCTGCGACGTTTCGGATTGCACCTGGGCATCGCGTTCCAGATTTTGGATGACTGCAAGGACTTGTTGAGTGATCAAATGCTGCTGGGTAAGAAACCAGCGCAGGACCTGCTGGCCGGGGATATGACCTTGCCCCTGTTGTTGTTTCTTCGAGAGACAGGTCGAGACCTCCAGACATTGACGTCCTGGAGTTCGGGCATGGACGATTCGGAGTTTCTAAAACGCGTCCGCAGTGCCTTCCTCGGTTCAGAGGCCGGCACCAGTACGGAACAGCGGGTGCGATTCCATACGAATCAGGCCAAGAAAGAACTGCAACCCCTGGTCGTATCGGAAGCCAAGACGAGCCTCGGCTTGTTGGCAGACTATATCGGGGACTGCACCGCTGAGATTCTCAGCAGGTGAACCTGGAGGGATCGTGGTCGATCGATATCGCGTTCTTGTAGGATGGAGCATGGGATGGCGAAACGCCTGAGAGCATTGTTCAGTTCAGCAATTCACCTGGTCGGGCGGATGAGGTGGTGGGCACGGATCGCCGTGGTGGTGGCGATTTTCGCCGTCATGACGGGCGGGGCCATTATCGTGACCGGCCAGACCGGGTTCTGCAATTCCTGCCACATCATGAACGACTACTATGCCAGTTGGCAGAAATCGGGGCACGCCGAAGTGAACTGCCTGGACTGCCACCTCCAGCCTGGTTTCGGTGGTTACGTTATGGGCAAGGTCAATGGCCTGGCCCAGGCGGTGGACTGCGCTGTGGGACGCGTCGGAACCAAACCCAGCGCCACCGTCACGGACGCTTCGTGCCTGCGCTCGGAGTGCCACAGCACCGCCGAACTGACGGACGATGCGCTGGTCTACAACGGTATCAAATTCACGCACAACAAGCATATCGATGCCGTCGTGGGCGGTATGAAGGTGACGTGCGGAACGTGCCACAGCCATTTCGAGGGCAACGAACATTTCAGCGTCAGCCACAATGCGTGTTTCGCCTGCCATTTTCTGGGCGGCGACACTGCCGATAGTCGGCTCGTTCAGACCGATTGTCAAAGTTGCCATGAGGTTCCGAGTGAAGTGATTCGACGCGGTTTCGTCTCCATCGATCATCGCGAGTTCGTCTCCTATCAGGCCAGTTGCGAGGAATCGTGTCACAAACGCGAAGTGGCCCAGAGCAGCCAGGTCGAAGACACGGTGTGTCTGAACTGCCACGATTTCAGTATGGAGGCCGACGTCAACAGTGTGGAACTGCACGCCAGTCATACGCACGGCGAGAAGATCGAGTGTTTCTCTTGCCATGGCGAGGTGTTGCACGGCCAGACGCGGGTGGCCTCGGTTTCGGCGATGATGGATTGTCAAAGCTGTCACAGCGATACGCACCAAGTTCAGCAGACGCTCTACACCACGCAGTTTCCCACCGGGCCGCATGAGGAGGATCGCGTGCTCAGTCCGATGTTCCTGACGCATGTCGAGTGCACGGGCTGCCACATCGAGCGCGCGGCCCGGACAACCGGCGCCCTCGACAGTTTTGGGACGGTGGCCCGGGCGGTACCGGCCGCGTGCGACAATTGCCACGAACCGGGTACCGGGCAGAAGTATGTGCCGTATTGGCAGGACCGAATCAAGACCGTATATGAACGCGTGAATGGCAACGTCACCGAGTTCGAGGCACTGGCCCGGGCCCAGAGTGACGCGAGTCGAGCGGAAGATTACCTCCGGCGGGCGCAGCAGGCCCGTTCGATTCTCGACTCGATCGCGGCCGATGGAAGTTGGGGCGTTCACAATTTCAAGTATACCGAGACGCTGCTGCTGGAAGCGGAGAAGGCCGTCTCTGGTGAGAGGTAGGCATGGGTATTCCTGATCACAAGTGGTGGGCGGCAGTGGCGCGAATGAGCCTGTTCGCGGGCTTTCTGGTGGCGGGGCCGGCTGCTGCTGTTCCGGCCCGCGCGATGAATCCCCATCATGGTTTCCTGGGTGGGCCGTGGGAGGTGGTGGTCAAGATGGGCCACGAGGGTCAGACGTTGCGCCTGCCCGTGGCCGTGGCGGACGAGAACAAGGCCCAGGACCTCGACGCGACCATCCCGGTGATGGGGACGCCGATCAAGGTGACGCTCAAGCGATATCTTCCCGATCTCAAACAAGAGCTGATTGCAGTCGATGACCCCAACGGCGGGGCGGTGGCGAAGCTCTCGTTCCGAGGCGAAGGTCTGGAGCAGGATTTGTGGCTCAGTGCCCAGGATGTGAAGCGGCAATCCATCTCGTCTCACATCGGTGGCGTCGCCATTCGTGAACTGCCGGCTGGGACCAGCAGTGCCGGAGTCCTGGAGCGACTGACGGACCCGGAAACGGTAGGGGCCTTGATCGTCACCTGTCCCGGTGCCGAAGCACCGATGGCGTGTCCGGTCAGGTCCGGCGCCGTCATCACGTTGCCCGGATCGCCGTGGAAGATCTCGACGTTGCAGTACGTGCCGCACTACTCGATCGACCGCGAGACGAAAGAAGTCATCAGCGCGTCGGACAAACCGGTGAATCCCGCGGTGGAGATCAAGATCGAAAACGGGGGCCAGGTATATCAGCAGTGGCTCTGGTCGAAGTTCCCGTCGTCGCCCCACAAACGCCTCTCGTTGCCGTTTCCCGTTCGCTTCCTGGATTTCCAGGTGGAGCCGCAGGCCGGGCAGTACATCCTGGCTGTGGCAGAGGGACTCTCGCCCAGGGTACTTCACTGGGAGGACGGGGCAAAGAAGATCAGACAGGTTGAAATGGGACAGCGATTGCCGTTCAAGGACGAGCGCTATTCCTTTGCGGTAGAGCAAGTGCGGTTCGCCGCGGCGGTCGAGACACGTTGGGCGAACGGCTCGGATATGCTCCTTCATCCGGCACTCGTGGCGACGATTGCCCAGGCCAATGCGACGGAAGAAGTCCTGCTCGAGCAAAACAAGCCGTGCCATCACAAGACGGGGTCGGGAACGCTGGTCGTGCTGTACCGACGCATTCCTGCGCGGTGAATGGCAGGGGATCAACGAGAGTGTGGTCGATCATGGCAATGAGAACAAGCGATGCAGTCAGCAGACGAGGAGTGGGCGATATGGTACGCGTCAAACGATATGCGGGCGTCATCGGCGCCGTCGTGGGCCTGACGTTTGTGGTGGGTGTAGTCGGTGCGGTAGCGGTCGAGAAGCCGACCACTTCGCAGGCCACGTGTGTGACGGCCGAATGTCATGCCGACTACAGCAAGCAGACCTACGTGCACGGCCCCGTCAGCCTGGGCGACTGCAAGAGTTGCCACACCGAGGCGGACCCCAACGCCCATACCTACAGCCTGACCAGACAGGGCAACGACCTGTGCGAATATTGCCATCTGGACCAGACCACGAAGCAGCATATTCACGAGCCTTTGAAGACCGGTGATTGCACGCAGTGCCACGATCCACACAGTGGGGAAAATCGCGCGTTGCTCCTGGAGCCCACCACGGCCAAACTCTGTCAGAAGTGCCACGAGACCGGTATGGACGTCAAGTTTCCGCATGGCCCGGTTGCGGTGGGCGAGTGCAGTATCTGCCATGCCTCGCACAGCGCCGATCGCGAGAATCTCCTGCTGGATGAGCCGACCAGTCTCTGCTTCTCGTGTCACGTCATCACGAAGGAGGAACTGGGGAAATTCGAGTTCGTACACGAACCTGCCAGGAACGATTGCGTCGGCTGCCACAACCCGCACGGCGCCAACAACTGGAAAATGGTCAAGTCTGATGCCCCGGAATTGTGCTATGCGTGCCACGCCGACATCCAGGACATGGCGGAAAACTCCGCTCATAAGCATACGGCCGTGACCGAAAAGGACGGGTGTCTGCAATGCCATACGCCCCATGCGTCGACCGTGCAATTCTCATTGAAGGCCGCGCCGATGTCGCTGTGCGTGTCCTGCCATGACGAGCCCGTGACGGCAGAGAATGACGAGGTCATTCCCTCGTTTACCGCCCAGATCGAGGACAAGGCCTTTCTGCATGGTCCCGTCGCGCAGAAGGATTGTGAAGGGTGCCATTCGACGCACGGCAGCGCGCACTTCCGGCTCTTGATCAAAGACTATCCGCGTCTGTTCTACGCCCCGTTCAGTGTGGACAACTACGCGTTGTGTTTCAACTGTCATCCGGACAGCCTCGTACTGACGGAGCGCACGGCTGAACTGACCGATTTCCGCAACGGCGACCGCAACCTGCACTATGTGCACGTGAACAAGGAGGATCGAGGGCGGACGTGTCGCTCGTGCCACGCCACGCACGCGAGCGACTTGCCCAAGCATATTCGCCAGAGCGTGCCTTACGGGGCCTGGGATCTGCCGATCCAGTTTCGTAAGACCGAGACGGGGGGCGGCTGTCAGCCTGGTTGCCATCTGCCCCTGGCCTACGATCGCCAGACGCCCGTTGCCTATGAGACACAATGAAATGCAGGTGGCGATTGATCGAATGAGCAGGAAGGTCTGACGAAGGGAGTACTCGCATGTCAGTGCTGCAATACCGTCGGTGTGTAGGGCACGCGGTTCTGATTCTGGGGCTCGCCGTCACCGGCTCACTGTCGGGCCAGGAGGGACGCGGTCGCACGCGCCTCGGTGCGACCATGCCGGCGTTCTCTTTGCCTGCCGTCGATGGCAAGAGCTTCGTCTACGGCGCGGACTATGACGGTGTGCTTGGGGTGGTTCTCTTGAAGGCCGGGCAGGATCATTTCACGCGCATCGCAGATGATCTGGAGACGGTGGTCAAAGAACTCAAGGCCGCCGGCAAGAAGTTCGACTGCGTCGGTGTCATGAGTGGCCCCGGCGCGAAGGAATCCTTGCAGACGCTCGACCCTGACGGTCACGCCTCGTTTCCGGTGCTGCTCGATCCCAACTTCGCGCTGTGGGGCAAGCTGGGCGTGATTGCCGCCCCGACGGCTGTGGTCGTGGGGGCCGACCACAAGGTCCGGTGGACGAAGGCTGGGTATGGGTATGATTTCATTCCCAGTTTCCGCGCCCAGTTGGCACAGGCTCTTGGCATCCAGGCCGGTAGTACGGGTGGATCGGTGCCGGTTGAGACCTTGGGGAATGCTTCCAGCCGAGCCCGCTTCCAGCGGCACGCACAGATGGCCCGATCCCTGGCGGCGCGCGGGCGATTCGAGATGGCCATTGCAGAGTTCAAGAAGGCGCAGACGCTCGATCCCAATGCCGTCGACATCGTTTTCGAACTGGGCGAACTACTGTGTCGGGCCGGTGAGAATGAGGCCGCCCTGAATGTGACCGGTCAGGCGCAGGCTCGGACCGATCGGGAAAAAGGGCGGGCGCTGCTGATTTCTGGCTGGGCCCGGCGCCAGATGGGAGAACTGGATAAAGCCCAGTCACTACTGACTGAATCGCTGAAACTCGATCCGAAATCGCCGAGAGCCCTTTATGAGTTGGGCCAGGTGTTCCAGGCCAAAGGTGACGTGGACGAGGCGGTTGCGCACTACCGCCGGGCTCTGGCGCTGGTATTCCAGGACGGGCAAACCGCGGCCCCTGCGCCTGGGTCGCCGTGAGATCCTGCGGATACGTCTTTCTCTTCCGTGAGAAGCCTCCGATGGGGCAAAAGCGTTGATTCGCAAAGGCGGAGTTTGTAGAATAGAAACATCTGCCTGGAGCAAGAGACTGAGTTGAGAATGGACCGGTTGGTGGTCTGGCGAACTGATGAAGGAGGAGTCCCGATGCAGATAAAGCGATGGTTCGTAGGAGTGTGTGTTGCTGCCGTCGTCCCCGGTTTGTTCATGGGGGTCGCCACCTGGGCGCAGATGGCCCACTCTGACGCCGGTTGCGACGGGTGCCACGTGCCGCATAACGCGGAGATGTTGCCGGGGGTGCCCTTGTGGAATGGCAGCGAGACGACGGTGACGTTCACGATGTATTCCAGTGCGACGTTTCAGGGCACCATTGACGGCCAGCCCAGTGGCGCCTCGAAGTTATGCTTGAGTTGTCATGACGGCGCGAATCCCGACTATCTGTGGATGAGTGATGAAAACAAGTTTGAGGCGGGTGAGTTAGTAAACAGCCATCCCATTTCCTTCGTCTACGATTCAGCGCTGGCGAACGTTGACCGAGGGCTGAAAGATCCATCTGAAGCGAGCACGCTGGGCCGTACGATTGCTGAGGATTTGCTGGATCCTGAGAGCAAGATGCAGTGCAACAGCTGCCACGATGTGCACACCTCCGGCATCGGCCAGCATCAATTGCGCGGCTACGACTACGGTTTTGGTAGCGTCCAGAATCCCGATGGCTCGATGTCGCAGGTGCATCACGGACCCGAACTGTGTCGCATGTGCCACATGAAATAGGACCCCGGTCGCCACTCTGATACGGAAGACGCCGGCTCCCGGACGCCTGTGATGTTTCCCGCAGGACGCCTCGTGTCTCTTGATCTTCGCGCATTGATGCCTCGTTGCAGGAACCGGCTTCGTCTGCTGCGTCACTGGCGGCGGACGCGCATTCCGGGCCGATAAAAGACGAGGCCGCCACGCAGATATTCCGTCATGCCGACAGGGGCGGCCGGTCGGGGATTTCGAGGGACGTGCCGCCTGTTGAGAATTGCTAAAGGGGGTCGGTTCAGTTAGACGAGAAAGAGAGTATGTGGATTTATAATCCTTGTTTTGACAGGGGTTTAGCTCTGGTGGTGGCCCTCCTGCTGTCGTGTGTTTCCGGTGGCTGCCGCGCTGGGAAGACGGCGCCCGATATCGCCAATCCCGTCTTCTTCCCGCCGCTTCCCGAGCAGCCTCGGCTACAGTTCCTCACGTCGTTTTCCGGCGCCGCTGATCTCGGTGCGCCGGGCCCGGGTGGCTTCGAGAGATTTGTCTTGGGTGACGCCGAGCAGCAGGACGGCATCACGACACCTTACGGCCTGGCGATTCATCGAGGGAAGATCTATGTCTGTGACGTGGGCCGGCGGCGCGTGGTGGCGCTAGATCTGAAGAACCGTTCGTTTGGCTATCTGACGGATGATCGGCGCCTGATGAACCCGGTCAATATTCACGTTCAGGACGACGGTACGAAGTATGTGGCCGATCCGACGGCGGGGGCCGTGTTCGTGTTCGATCGCAGTGACACACTCCAGGCGATTCTGGGTAAGGAGTTGAAGATCAGCCCCATTGATGTCGTCGTGCGCGGGCCGTACTGTTATGTCACCGATTTCACCAGCAATCAGGTGGTGGTACTCGATAAGGCGACAGGGGGCGAGGCGGGTCGCATCGGGGACGCGGGCGATGGGCAGCAGCAGTTCAAGCTGATCAGCGATCTGACGTTCGGACCCAAGGAGCATCTGTATGTCACGGACAAGCTCAAGGCCAAGGTTCTTGAGTTTGATACTTCGGGGAGCCTCGTACGTACGTTGGGTCGACTGGGTGACAACATCGACGAGTTGGTGCGGCCCAAGGGTGTGGCGGTCGATCGCGACGGTCGTTTGTGGGTGGTGGATGCTTCGACAGAGGTCGCTAAGATCTACGATGAACAGGGTCGTCTCTTGCTGTTCTTCGGTTTGCCTGGCAACGAACCGGGCATGATGAACCTGCCGGCCAAGATCGTCCTGGATTACGACAATGTGGACTTGTTCGAGCAGTACGCGGTCAAGGGGGCGAGGATCGAATTCCTCGTGCTCATATCCAATCAGTACGGCCCGAACAAGGTTAGCGTCTATGGCTTCGGCACCTTCCCCGTAGCAGGAACGCAGATGGCAAAACGGCCCGTACCCACCGCGGCCCGGCAAACGCCCGTTCCGTCACGGCCTCCCGTCGCGCCGGAGGCAGAACCGGGAGTGTCGGGCGCGCCGGAGGCCGAGCGTATGCAGGAGGTGGCCCAACGCCATTACCAGAGCATGGCGTTCTACCGTGCCGGTCGTCTATCGGAGGCGCGAGCCGGGTTTGTCGAGGTTATTGAGAGTGGGCTGATTCCGCCGCCCATGCGGGAGACGCTGGAAGGGTATCTGCGCGACATTGACGGCCGCTTGCCGCGGGGGCCCGATACGCGACCGTGATCTTCCGGTGCTTTACGGCCGATGCTGAGATTGGCAGTCCGGTGTGCAGGGAGGCAGATATTTGGATCTAGGAGTTCGATTCGATACCAGAGTGTGCAGATTGGTGTATGGTGATACTTCGGACCAAGTCGTTTTGTGTCATGGTTGGACTGGCGCTGATGTTCTTCGTGCTGGCCAGTTGCGATGAGGCCAGGCGTCACCGCACCATGACGTTCTTCTTCGACGGAGTGCCGCCGTTGCCCGGTGAGAGGTCCGCCTTCGGTGCACTCGATCCCAATGAACCGGGTGTTGCCGGCCGTTTGGCGACGGGCGGCTGGTATGTCCACGAGCCACTGAAGGACTGCACGCAATGCCATGCCAGCCGACGCCGCGCCCGGTTCTCCCGCGAAGTGCAGTTGGTGGCGGAGGCGCCGCAACTGTGTTTCCAATGTCACGCCGAATACGCGACGCTGTCCGGATGGGTCCATGGTCCGGTAGTCACTGGTGCGTGCCTGTTCTGTCATGAACCTCACAAAACCAAGACCCCGTTTCTCCTGACGAACCCCGTTCCCGATCTGTGTTATCGCTGTCATGACCCCGAAGCTCTCGGCTTGATCCCCAACCACGCGGAAACGTCCTACACGCACTGCCTCGATTGCCATGCCGGACATACCGGTGCCACGCGCTTTCTTCTGGTACCGGCATTCCTGGAGAGTGAAGCCGGCCATGCGTACCGGTTGCAGGCCTATCAGCAACAATACGAGCGGGCGCTGCAAGCCGCGCGGAACAGTCTGGCGCAGGGGCAGGGCATCTCCACCCTCTTGCAGACGGCGGCTGACCACCTGGACAACAATCGCCTGTGGGAGGCGCGGGCCACGTTGGAAGTCATTGCCGAAAGCGAAGGTGTCACGGGCGACGAGCGTCAGCGCGTCGCTACCATTTTGCAGCAGGTCCGCGCGTTGCTGGAGACGGAGGCGCCGCCCGCAACGGCGCGCGCCGAACTGTCGGCGGCGCTCGGTACGATCCAGGAGCGGAGAGCCGCACGCCAGAGGACTTTGGCCGGTCTCTATTACCGGAGCATTCAAGCACACCGCGCGGGACGTTTGGTGGAGGCCAGGGCTGGTTTTGCTGAGCTCGCGCGCAGTGAAGACCTGTTGGAACCGATCAGGCAGACGATACAGCGCTATCTGGCCGAGATCGACCGAACCTTAAACCAGACCCCAGACGAAGGACCGCCGCAACCGGAGCCGTGAGGGACTCTTTGAGCCGACCGTTACAGCAACGACAATCTGGTCGCTGGCGAACCTGGCTGGGCCGTAGGAGCCTTCAGGGTCTGGCATGCTGCGCGCTGGGTCTGATGACGCTGGCCGGCTGCAAGGTCAACGTACAGGGTCGCCCCCGGCCTCTCGTGCGCAGCGAGGGCGTTCGCGGCGAACTGGAGGGGGTGGTCGAATATCGCAATGATGAGCAGGGGACCGACGCGAATCGGCGCGAGAGCGAGACGCAGGTCTTCGAGGAGCGGGTGCGCGTCCGAACGAAAGGGGATGTATACCATCCCGATTTCATGAACTACAATGTCGCGGTGGGAGTCGGGTTGGCCCAGCAACGTATCGAGTCCGACGATGTGTCGGGCTGGGATGAGGATACGCTTAATGACTACAACCTTTTCGCTCAGTTTCTGCGTGCCAAACCGCTCTCCGGAACGGTCGACGCCAGCAAGTCTGAAGATCTGATCGCGCGGCAGTTCCTCGGGTCCTTGCGGACCGAGCGGGAAAGCGAAGGGGGCTCGCTCTTCCTCCGTTCGGCGGATTGGCCGATGACGCTGCAGTACAGCAACAACGAAACGAACCAGGACGGCCTGAATCCCGTGGCCAGCGATTTCTTCCGGCGTGAGGATGAGCGCCTCCGGTATTCCGTGCACCACAACTTCAGTGACACGTCACACGCTCGCTTCAACTTCGACCGCACCGATTCAGTTCAGGAGAGCATCGGTGCCCTGGTGGACACGGAGACGGACACCTACACGCTTTCACACGATTACGGATTTGGAGACGACAAGCAGCATCGGCTCGATTCGTTCTTGAACTTCGTCGATCAGGAAGGCTCGTTCGAATATGAGAACCTCCGGTGGCAGGAGCGTCTGCGGCTGCAACACACGCCCAGCCTGTTGACCAAGTACGATGTGCGTCTGACGGATCTCCAGCGGGAGACCTTGAGCAGCGAGGAAATCCGGGGTCAGGCGGGGGTGGAGCATCGCTTGTACGAAAGCCTGGTGACCACGCTCGATGGGTTCGTTTCAACGACCGATCTCGACGAGCAAGGTACGCTCGACCAGCAGGGGGGGATTCTCGGGCTCAACTATCACAAGCAGAATCCCTGGGGCATGCTCTTGAGCAGCTATTCGGGTAGCTATACCACCACCGAGCAATCGGGCGGCGGTAGCACCGGGGTGGTCATCGACGAATCGCATACCGCCACCGATATCTTTCCGGTGCAACTGAACCGGACGAATATCAACGTGCCATCGATTCGGGTCAAGGACACTGACGGGAGCCTCTTCCAGGAAGGCGATGACTACACCATCACCGAACAGGACGGCCGAGTCTGGCTGAACCTCACCACCCTGGGGGCTATTCCCCCCAACATCACCGACGGTCAGGAGATCTTTGTCGACTACGACTTTTTCATCGAACCCGAGCGCGAGGAAGACACGCTCCGGCATCACTTCAACATCCGGCAGCGTTTTGGCAACGGCATGTCGTTGTATTACGCGCATCGTCGTCAGGACCAGGATGTCAGCTCAACGATTGTCGATATCACGCCGGACCGGTACACCGTCAATACCATCGCGGCCGACTACATGCACAAGGGACTCTTTCTGCTGGCCGAGTACAGCGATGAGGACTCGACCCAGGTTCCCTCGACCAGCACCAAACTGGCGGGCCAATATCGCTGGCTCTTGGGGCCGGCCACCAGTGCGAGCGTGGGTATCTCCAACCAATGGCTGGAATTCGGTGCTCCGGATGCCCGCGATGTTCAACTCCTGAAGGGCGATGCCAAGCTGTTCAGTCGTTTGACCAACACCTACACCGTTTCAGCCGGTGTCGACTATCGCGACGAAGACGATACCCGCTTCGGTGTGACCAGAGGGTTTCAATTCGAGACCGAATTGCAGTATCGATACCGTCAGGTGAGTGCTAAACTCGGCGCGGAACTCAGTTTCCTCAGTCGCCGGGACGACGAAATCAACAGCGCCTTTCTGTACCTGCAAGTGCAGCGGCGTTTCTAGTTGTACAAGGAGATTTCGTGTGATCGAAACAGTCAGGAAACTCAGGGGACATCCGCGTTGGGTATGGTTGTGGACTTTGGCTGCGAGCCTGGCCGTCAGCGGCGCCGGCTGCGCGCCGCGGTCGCCAGACCACTTTGGTATGTCGCAGGCCCAGCCGGTATGGCCCGAGCCGCCCGAACAGGCGCGGGTCATGTACTTGGGCCAGGTGCTGACTGAGAGGGATTTGCAGAAGGGCAAGTCCTGGCTGCAAGGCTTGGGCGAACTGGTGTTTGGCGAAGGTGCCGTCGGCGTGCTGGTCTGTCCTTACGCAGTCGCTGTGGATGAGACGGGGATGATGTTCGTGGCCGACTCGGCGGGTGCGGCGGTCCACATGTTTAACTTGGGCAATCGCGACTACCGTCAGTTCTCACAAGTTGCCGATAACCAAACACTGCAGAAGCCCGTCGGGCTGGCGCTGTACGCCGATCGGCTCTACGTTACGGACAGCGGTTTGCGGCAGGTCTGCGTCTTCGGCAAAGACGGCACGTTTCTCTTTGCCTTCGGTGGCGACCATCTCCAACGGCCATCGGGTATCGCCTGTGGAGCGGGCACGGGCGTGGTCTACGTGGCCGACACCGCCGCCCACACGGTACACACGTACGATCTCAACGGGAGATTTCTCGGTCAGTTGGGCAATCGCGGGCTGAACCCGGGCCAGTTCAACTTTCCGACGCATCTCTGCGTCGACGCGGCCGGACAGCTCTACGTCAGCGATACGCTCAACTACCGGGTCCAGGTGTTCACCGCGGAGGGGAGTTTCCTGCGCATGTTCGGGCAGCAGGGAGACCGGCCGGGTAATTTCGCGCACCCGTGCGCCGTGGCCACGGACCGCCACGGAAACATCTACGTCACCGATCGCCAGTTCGAGAACGTCCAGATCTTCGATCCCCAAGGGCGTATTCTGATGGCGTTCGGACATGAGGGCAGAGGTCCCGGGGAATTCTGGCTGCCCGGCGGGATCTTCATCGATGCGCGCAGCCGAATCTACGTCGCCGATTCGTTCAATAAGCGCATCCAGATCTTCGCGCTGCTCGAGGAGACGCAGAGATGAACGACCGTTGGGTTCAGATGATGATCGTATCGGTACTCGTGCTGGTTTCAGGCACGTCGTCGACCTGGGCGCAGATCGAAGGATCCCCTCACGACTTGTCGGCGGTGGTGGGCGGCGCGACGTGCAGCTTCTGCCACACGCCGCACGGCGCCCTGGCGGGAACGCCTCTGTGGAGCCACAAGCTCTCCACCGCGGTCTACCAGATTTACCAGAGCTCGTCGCTCGAAGCGGAGGTGGGCCAGCCCACGGGTTCCAGCAAGCTGTGCCTGAGTTGTCACGACGGTACCGTCGCGCTGACCGAGAGTCTCACCAGCGGCGTGACGGGCAGTACCTATATCGCCCCGGGCAGTGCCAATCTGGGGACTGATTTGTCCGACGATCATCCGATCAGTTTCGTCTATTCCTCGACGTTGTCGGCGCGCGACCCATACATTCGCCCTCCCTCGACGCTCCCTGAGCAATTGAAGCTCGACCGTTCCAACGAATTGCAGTGTACGACCTGTCACGATCCGCACGACAACCGGTTTGGCGATTTCCTCGTGATGCCGAACGACCGCTCGCGGATGTGCACCAGTTGCCATGACCTGACCGGCTGGATTGCGTCGAGCCACGAGAGTTCCAATGTGCCCGTGGGCGCCGCGAACGACCCTTACCTCCAGGGCAGCCCCCATGGCACGCTGGCGGATGCCGCCTGTGCGGCCTGCCACCAGCCCCACGGCGCCGGCGGGAGCGAACGGCTGCTCCACTTCGCGCGCTCGGAAGACAATTGCCTGAATTGCCACGACGGTTCCGTCGCCCGCACGAACATCCGGGCCGATCTGGCCAAATTCAGCCGGCATGACGTGGTGCAGTACGAGGGGATTCACGATCCGCGCGAGACGCCCGGGGCGGTACCCACGCACGTTGAGTGTGTCGACTGCCACAATCCTCACGCCGTCCAGCAGAGCACCACGCAGGCACCGCTGATCCAGGCCGCGATGCAGGGGGCTTCGGGCGTGACCACCAGCGGGGCGGCAATCCAGAATGCCCAGTTCGAATACGAAGTCTGCTTCAAGTGCCACGCGGACAGCGCCGACCGCGTCGGACCGGTGGTGACCAGACAGATCACTCAGCCGAATGTTCGGCTGGCCTTCGATCCTTCCGGGCCGTCGTTTCACCCGGTGACCGCGCCGGGCACGAACCAGCAGGTACCCAGTTTGAAGCCGCCCATGACGGTAGCGACGCAGATCTATTGCTCGGATTGTCATAGCTCCGACAGCTCGTCCCTGGCGAAAGGACCGCACGGGTCGGTGTATCCGCATTTGCTGGCCTATCGCTATGAAATGTCCGATTTCACACAGGAGAATAGCACTTCTTACGAACTCTGTTACCAGTGCCACAGTAGGAATAGCATCTTGAACGACGAGAGTTTTCCGAGGCACAAAGAGCACCTGGAGGACGGGATTCCCTGCTCGGCGTGCCACGACCCGCACGGGATCAGCGCGTCGCAGGGGACGGCCTTGAACAACAGCCATTTGATCAACTTCGATATCGCCATTGTCCAGCCGGACCCCAACACCGGTCGGCTGGAGTTTGAGGACTTGGGCGTCTTTCATGGGCAGTGCTTCTTGTCCTGTCATGGCAACAGGCATTCCCCTGGAGATTACTAGAACTGGTTTCAAAACCTATCCATTTTAAGCTTGCGCCATGCAAGAAGTTATGTACGCTTGGCTATCAAAAAAGGAGGACCGATGGCCAAGACCGAACAGTTTGTCACGGATGAGCAGTGGGCGAAGATCGAACCGTTGTTGCCCGTATACAAACCC
>Ga0272443_10004825_pt1 | contig 14351 bp, 14 predicted proteins | sample SSMAcet12_FD_193581 | JGI IMG/M metagenome (GOLD analysis project Ga0272443, IMG submission 193581) | Marine sediment archaeal communities from Little Sippewissett salt marsh, Falmouth, MA, United States - SSM-Acet-12 | ecosystem: Environmental > Aquatic > Marine > Wetlands > Sediment ...
ATCCGGTCGCCCCGAGAATCGCGACGGTCTCGCCCGGTTCCGCAACGAAGGAGACGTCGCAGAGTACAGGTTCACCACCGTCGGCGCCGTATCCGAACGACACGTCTTCGAACGCAATCCGTCCCTCGGGCTCGACGAGTGCTCGGGCACCCGGGCGTTCCGCCACCCGCGGTTCCGCATCGAGGACCTCGAGAATCCGGGAAGCCGACGCATCGGCCGCGGCGATCGGTGCGAGCATCCCGGCAAGCATCATCAGCGGGAAGAGGGCGAACGTGAGGTAGTTGATCGACGCAACGACCTCACCAACGGTCATCCCACCGGCGAGGGTCGCCGTTCCGCCGAGCCAGATCGCGCCCGCCACGCCCAAGTTGAGAATGAGCGTCATCGTCGGCAGTAGGATCGCAACGAGACGCATGATCCGGATGTTCTTCTCCATCAACTCGACGTTCGCGTCGGCGAATCGCTCGATCTCGTGCCGTTCGCGGACGAAGGCCTTGACGACGCGGACGCCGGCTAGGTTCTCCTGGAGGACCGTGTTCAGCCGATCGAGGCGTTCCTGCACCCACGTGAACATCGGGCGCGCCCTGCGGGCGAACCAGATGACGAACAACACGATCAACGGGACGAACGCCGCCATCATCAACGCGAGACGAGGGCTCGTAAGGATCAGCATCACCGACGCCCCGACGATCCAGATCGGCGCCCGCGTCAGGATGCGAAGCGACATCATCACGATCATCTGGACCATGTGAACGTCGCTCGTCGACCGGGTAATCAGGTTCCCGGTTCGGAGCTCGTCAAGATTCCCGAACGAGAACGATTGCACCTTACGAACGAGTGCACTGCGGATGTCGTGGGCGACGTGCTGCGCCACGCGGACCGAGAAGTAGTTGTTTCCCAGGGCGAACAGTGCCGCCAACAACGCCGCTCCGAGCATCATCAACGACGTCGTCAGCACGATCCCCAGGTCGCTGGACGCGATCCCCTGGTCGATGATCCGCTGGGTCAGGCGCGGGATCAGCAAGTCGCTGGCCACCATTCCGAGTAGCAGGATCAGCGCCGCGATCGCGTACAGCCGATACGGCGTGACGAAGCGGAGGAGTCTCGCGATCGACTTCATGTCGCCTCCTCCTCGCGAGCCGCCCGATGGGCAGTAGCCCGTTCATCCGCAAACGGGAAGCCGTGTCCGTGATGTGCGAGTTCATCCTCCGTCGCGAGGCGATCGTGGAGCTTGAGCAAGAGACGTTTCAGTGTCGCCTGCTCCCCTTCCGTATAGATCGAACTCAAGTCGTCTTCCATCTCGCGGAAGACCGTTCGCGCCTCGGCGCGCAAGGCCTTCGCCTTGTCGGTCAAGTAGACGCGGACGACCCGTTGGTCGTTGGTATCCCGTTCGCGCCTGATCCAGCCATCCCGCTCCATCCGTTGAATCATGTTCGTCACCGACGCCGGCCGGATGTGCATCCCGCGCGCGAGGTCGCCCTGCGGAACCCCGTCGTGGTGCCACAGCTGAACCAGGGCGAACCCCTGGCCTCGATGAAGACCGAGCCGCTCCATGTGCGTCCGCAAGTAGTGGCCGGTCAGCCGGCACACCTGCGCCAGCAACTGACCGACCGTCATCTCCTCTGTCGTCTCGTGTTCTCTTGGCACGGACACCCTCCGAACATAGGCCGCTAACTTTTAGGTCGCTAACTATATCGGCGAACAGGGCCCCCGTCAAGGCGGCAGCGAAAAGGCCCGCTACTCCTCCGTATCGATGGCCGACCCAAGTCTGAACCGGCCGACGGCGTCCTCGAGCAGACTGCCGAGGTAGAGGTGCTCGCCGTGGCGCAGGACGGAGGAGATGCCGGCGAAGTGCTCGCCGGATGGGTCCTGGAGGTTGTGGACGACGTTCCCGTCAACGTCGAGGGCGAGGACGAACCCGTACCGCGGCGCGGCGTCGGCGAACAGCCCCAACGGCAGCCGGGCGGCGATCCGACGGACCCACGGCCGCTCGAGCGCCCAATCGACAAACGGATTGCGCGGGTTCATCAGCGCGAGCCAGAAGGTTCCCTCCTCATCGCAGGAGATGCCGTCCGGGAAGCCGGGCAAGTTGTCGATGAACACCTCGTTCTCTCCCCGGCGCGGTCCGCTGAGCCAGAGGCGTCGAACGCGGTACTCCGTCGTCTCGACGACCAAGACGAACGACTCGTCCGAGCTCAGCGCGACGCCGTTGGCGTAGTAGAGCCCGTCGAGAAGAACGTCGACACTTCCGCTCTCCGGCGCGACCGAGAGGAGACGCCCGTGTGGGCGGTGCTCGAGCAGATCGAGGAGCGTGTCCGTGGTCCGGGTCGACGACTCCGAGACATAGATCATGCCGTCATCGGCGATATCGAGATCGTTGACTAGGCCGAGCGGTTCGCCATGGACATCGGTCAGAATCTCACGCAGCGCACCGGCCGGGGAGACCGCTACGAGGCGTCCGACTAGGTCACAGACAATCAAGTCGCCGGCTGCGTCGAACGCCATCCCGAGCGGGCGCCCCCCGAGGTCGACGATCGATTCGACCGACCCGTCGCAGATCGACAAGCGAACGATCCGTCCGTCTTCGAGACCGCAGAACAGCTTCCCCGCGTCGTCGACCGTCACCGACTCGGGACCGAGGCCGACTCCGAGTCGAACGGTTTCGGCAAGCGCGTCGTTCGGTGCGTAGAGGCCGGTCAGCTCCGGCGCCTCGGGAGGCGTCCATCGCGCCGGCGAAATCGGGATCGGCCAGAACAGCAGGTACGCCGCCAGGGCACCGATCACGGCGGCCAAGCCGATCGCCCACGGCTTGTCCATCGTTCGCCTCCTTCCGCATCACCCGAACGGCAGCCGCGCCCGCTTGCGCGTCAGTCGATCGACGATCGCATCGAACTCCGACCGCGGCATCTCCAGCCGCTCGAGCAGATGACCGGTCGACCGTTCGACATCCTCCTCGCTCGGCGAGTTCGCGGCGATGATCTCCCGTGCCTCCTCCTGCGTGACAATCCCTCGCCGGAGCATCACGGCAACGTCCGGCAGGACTCGGCTGATCCCGTGTTGGCGCTCGTACAGGTCGGCACAGACGTCGTGAATCAGGCAGTCGCCGTGACCGAGGATCGTGTGACCTTCCGGACGGCGATAGCCCACATCGAGGTCCTCGAGGTGCTCCACGATCTTCGTCTCGTCGTACGGCTCGAACAGGAAGAACGCGAGGAACTCGGGAACCATGTGCCGATCGCCCAAGCCGCCTCCGAACAGCTCCCGGAGAATCCTCCTGCGAAGGCGAGGATCGGGAACGAGCCACGTCAGCGCGAGTCGCATCCGAAAGGCGATCGACCGGTAGTCGCTGCGAAGGCCTCGGATGGACTGCTCCGTCAGGTTTCGCCGGAGGACTCGGACGCTGAGGTCGCGCGTCCCGGGAACCCAGCGGCGAAGCATCTGCATCGGCGATCGCCCGTGGACGAAGAACGGGATCCGCAGATCCGTGCAGCCTCGCACCGAGAGGATGTAGCCGCCGATCGAACAGGCAACGCAGGGATCGCCGAGACGGCGCAGCGCGGCTCGGTAGAACGCGCGATACGCCTCCCAATCGGGCCGATAGACGATGTGGTCGACCCCCGCGGCATGGGAGATTGCGCGGATGTTGTGCCACGCGTGGTCGGTGAGGAAACCGTTGTCGAATGTGATAGCCATTACATTCGCCCCGTACGCCGACGTCAGCCGGTGCAGGACGTAGGCGCTGTCCTTCCCGCCGCTCAGCCCGACCGCTGCATCGTAGTGGAAGCGTCCGCGGAAGCGCCGCAGCCGCTCGACGAACCGCGGGTGATTGCGTTCGATGTCGAGGATGGCCGCCTCGGTTTCGTCCCAATGCCGGCAGTAGTTGCAGAGGCCGGAGGCGTCCAAGCGAACCTGATACCGCCCCGCGGGCAGCAGACAGCGACGGCAACGAGAAGTGGCATCTGTGGTCACGCCGACTCCCTCCTCGACGAGAGAACGATCCAGCGTAGTACGGCGCACGTCCGACGAGCAAGACGTCCGGGGACTCGACATCGTCGCGAGAGTGGATGCGGGATCCTCGTCGCCGCTCGGTGGCCGCCGCTACGAATCCCCTCGTCCCTTGAGCGATTCGTGGATCCCGAAGACCGCGATGAGCAACTCGCAGAGGACGCGGACGACGATCGGTCCGACGACGAGCACGAGGATCCCGTTGATCACCCCCGCGGCGCTACGGAACGTGCCACCCGACGCAACCATCACGATCCCTTCGACGAAGCAAACGCCAACTCCGATCCAGAAGAGGAACTGGACCAGCAATGGGGTGTACAGCTTTCGAAACATCAGGAAATCCGGCATCTTCCCATCTCCTTTCACCCATCGATCGACTTCTTCCGGCAACCGTTCACCGTAGCAGGAAGCGCGGGCCTCGCCAAGGGTGCCTAGCCCAGCGAGACGAGAACGACTCCGACGAGGACAAGGCCGACTCCGAGAAGTGCGCGTCCCGAGGGGCGCTCGCGCAGGAAGAGGACGGAGTACAGAAGAGAGAACGCCAGCGTCGAGCCTCGGATCGGCGAGATCGTGCTCGCCGGGGCAAGATTCAGACTGGACAACCAGAGGATCCATCCGAGAAAGGCGCCGGCCAGGCTGGAGGCCAGCGCCAGGCCGATCCCCCGTGCCTCGATATGCATCGGAAACCTTCGGCGAAGCAGCGGGTTGGCCGCCGCGAGGACGACCAGCGCGGAGGCGGAGAAGACGAGCAGCAGCGCGGCCGGAGACAAGCCCCGGTCGAGCGCGAGTTTCGATGGCACGGTCTCGGCAACACCCCAGAGGAATCCGGTGAGTAGGGAGAGAACCGAGCCGAAGAGGTAGCCGCGTAGGCGAATACGTCGACCGACGAGGAAGTACGCCCCTGCAACGACGAGAATCGCCGCAACGAACACCTGCCAACGGGCCGGTTCCCCGAGGAACAGAATGGCGGTCGTCACTCCCCACAGCGGCGCCGTGCTGGCCAGCGTAGTGCACTGAAAGGCCGGGGCCCTCCGCATCGCCAGAAGATAGAAGAAGCCGCCGAGCACTGCGTCCGTGATTCCCGCAAGCGCAGCCCAACCGACCGCGCCCCAGTCAGGAAGAATCAGCGTGCCCGTGACTACGCCGTAGAGCAAGACGAGCGGGATCACGAGCGCCCAGCGGATGAGCATGTAGGACAGGACGTCGATGTGTTGCAGTGCCGGCTTCGCGGCCGTCATCCCGATCGCCCATGTGGCGCCTGCGCAAAGCGCAAACAGGACGGCCAGTTCCATTCCCGCTCCCCTCCCAGATAATGCAAGTTGTCGAAGCTCAGTGCCGGGTATGGTATCGAGGACCGTGTTTTGCGGCATCCGTTGTCGGCCCTGGATCCATCGGACTGAAATGGTAAAATGGATCTATTAATCATCTTATTGCTGGAGGCCCGACACATGCCCCGACGAGCGTATGGAAGGAACGGACGAATGCCCTGGATGATCGGACTTGCCTTCGCTGCCCTTGCTGTCGTCGTCTGGCTTGGAATCGCGCAGGAGCCGGACGAAGCGCTCCTTGAGGAGATCCGCGTCGACCTGATCCCCGTTGGAGGAGCGGAGACGGCATACGGGATCCCGCTTTCGCCCCACTCGTTGCCCCAGTTCGTCGAGTGGTGGTACACCATCGTCCCACTCGTCGAGCACGACCCGCGCTACTTCGATGCGCTGACGTCGCTGGTCGCGCCCTGCTGCGACGACAACCCGGCAGTCAAGTGCTGCTGCGAGAACGACGAAGGACAGGCCTGCAACATCATTCGAAGCGGTAAGGGGCTCGCGGCGCATCTGATCCTCGATCTCGGTTTCGACACCGAGCAGGTTCGGGTGAGTGTGCTCGAATGGTTCCGCTTCGCTCGCCCGGACTACTACCTGGCCGCCGAACTCGAGGCGCGCGGGATCAGCCCGATCCCGTACGGCCTGACGACCGAGGGATCGTGCTACCGCGGCCTGTGCAACACGCCGATCAGCGCGGGCGGCTGTGGAGGGATGGTCGAGCTGATCGAGCCGGCGATCGAGCCGATCGGCGGCTAGCCGGCACGTTCACCAGTCCATCGTATAGGCAGAGCCCCGAGGGCGAATCGGTTCGTCGATCCGCCAGGACTCTGCGGCCCGATGGAGTCGAGTCGGGCTGTTGGCGGCCTTGGCTTCTCGTCCCGACTCTGCCTTTCCGACGACGGGCCTCCGAGTCACCGCGGAGACGACGAGGCACGTGACGTCATCGACACGGACGAGCCGCTAGACTGGTCGCCGAGGTGGTCGGCATGAAGGTCGTTGTGCTGCACGGCAGCGCTCGCGTGGGAGGGAACACGGACACCCTGGCGGAGCGCTTTCTCCAAGGACTAACCGAGGGCGGAAACCAGGAGGTAGCGCACTTCCGCCCGATCGAGATGCACATCGAGCACTGCCGCGCGTGCATGTCGTGTGCCGGCGGCGGCGGATGCGTCATCGACGACGACATGCGGGAGGTCTACCCGGTGTTCTGCGACGCGGACGTCGTCGTGATGGCGACGCCGATGTTCTGGGGATACATGACCTCCCAGCTGAAGACGCTGTTCGACCGGCTCGAGTCGGTCGTCTCCGATCGCTGCTTCGGCGACAAGGACTTTGTCCTCCTCATCGGCTACCGGCAGTACTTCGGCTCGATGGTCGAATGGCTCGACCGGATCGCCGGACTGTCCGGAAGCCGCTCCCATGCCATCACGGTACAGACGTTCGACCCGGAGACCGGGAGAGACGTCCCAGTCATCGAGCTGACGAATCGACTGGCCGAAGCTGAGGAGCTGGGTCGCGAACTGGCAGCGGGAAGAGCCTGACATCCCTTGTCTGGGCGACTCGCCGTGCTCCGGGTAGACTGGCTCGGAGGTCGTACGCAATGATCGAACTGCCCGAAGCGGTCACCCTCGCACGCCAGATCGAAGACGAACTGACCGGTCTGCGGATCGAGAGCGTCACGATCGCCAACGATCGCCCGAAGTTCATGTTCCTGAGCGAGGATCTCGATACCTACGCGGCTCGGCTCGTCGGGCGTCGAATCGAGACGGTTAGCGGTAGCGGGAAGTGGATTCCGGCAACGCTCGACTCCGGGAACCTCCTGCTCCTCGGCGAGCTGTTCGGTCGACTCGCCTACGTTCCGTCCGGCGAAGAGCTGCCGAAGAAGGCGCATGCCGTCGTCGCGTTCGAGGGTGGTGGGAGGCTCGTGATGACGGTCCAAGCGTGGGGCGGGTTCCTCGCGCTGACCCCGGAGGAGTACGCGGCACACCCGTACGCAGGATCCCAGGGGATCTCGCCGATGGACGATGCCTTCACCTTCGAGCGCCTCGACGGGATCCTCGACGACAGCGGCAAGTGGAGCCGCAAGCCGATCAAGGCGTTCCTCGTCCACGAAGGAAACGTCTGCGGCATCGGAAACGGGTATCTCCAGGACATCCTCTTCCGCGCCAAGCTGTCGCCGAAGCGGAAGGTGCCGGACCTCTCTCCCGCAGAGCGAGCGCGGCTGCACCATGCCATCGTGGTGACGATGACTGAGGCAATCGAGAAGGGCGGCCGCGATACGGAGAAGGACCTGTACGGTGAACCCGGCAGCTACGTACCGATCCTCGATCGGCGGGCCAAGGATCGTCCCTGTCCCGACTGCGGCACGCCGATCGAGAAGATCTCCTACCTCGGAGGTTCGTGCTACGTCTGCCCCTACTGCCAGTCGGCACCATGAACCGGATCGAGATCGTGAGCGGTGACATCACCCGGCTCGACATCGATGCAATCGTCAACGCGGCGAACGAGCGGATGCTCGGCGGCGGAGGCGTCGACGGGGCGATCCATCGTGCCGCAGGCCCCGAGCTGCTCGCCGCCTGCCGACGCATCCCCGAGGTGCGGCCCGGTGTGCGCTGCCCGACCGGCGAGGCGCGGATCACGGACGGATTCCACCTTCCGACTCGGCACGTCATTCACACCGTTGGGCCGGTGTGGCGCGGCGGAGAGCACGAAGAGCCGGAGCTGCTCGCGTCCTGCTACCGCTCCTCCCTCCGTCTCGCGGTTGAGCACGGCATTCGATCGATTGCCTTCCCCGCAATCAGTACCGGGGTCTACGGGTATCCACTCGGACTTGCTTGCACGATCGCGCTCTCGACGACGGTCGAGTCCCTCGTGCTCAATCGAACGATCGATCGTGTCGTCTTCGTCGGTTTCAGCGACGCTGTCGCTGCCGCGCTACGCGCCGCGTACCGTGCGGCAGCGAACCCGTAAGGCCGCGAACCTCGTTCTCCGTTGAACGATTCGCCCGCCGACAGCGACGTACCATCAGAACACCGAAGGAGGCAACGCCATGCCGATGCGCCCTCTGCAGCTTCCGCGTGACCTTTCCACGCTCGTCGAGGTGATCCCGCGCGCGTTCCAGTACCCCGAGAACCCGGAGTGGAGTATGCGTCAGGACGAGATGGATGACATCGTTCGGATGATTCGAAGCGTCCGGAGGCTCTGGCCGCTCGTTCGGGTCCTTCAGCTGTTCTCGCCTTCACTCCGCGACCTGTTCCGTGGCTATGTCTGGGAGGAGGACGGTCGCATCGCCGGCGCGGTGATGACCCAGCGCCACGGCACGACCGCCCATTGGGAGGTCGGCATGGTCGCCGTGTTGCCGGAGTACCGGCGACGCAACATCGCGCGCCGGTTGCTCGAGCGGTCGCTCGACGAGCTCCGCGAGCGGAAGGGAGAGAAGGCGAGCCTCGGCGTGATCGACCGGAACGTCCCGGCGTACGCGCTGTACACGAGCCTCGGATTCGAGCACTACGGCGGTGTCATCGAGTGCGAAACCTCGTCTACCGAGCGTCCGGAGGTCCCGGCGCTCCCCGCCGGCTACACCGTCGAGCCGGTCAGGCGCGCGAAGAGCTGGCGGGTGCGATACGAACTCGACAAGCGAATCAACCCGCCCGAGCTGATCGTGTACGAGCCGGTCGTGATCGGACGATATCGACCTCCCCTCCTTCTGAAACCCCTCCTCCCGCTGATCCAACTCCTCCAACGACGCGAGAGAAGACTGATCCGAATTCGAAGGACACGCGACGGACAGACTGTCGCGCTGGCTCGCTACGACGTCCCGAGGAAGCAAGGCGGCGTCGATTCGATCCGCGCCATCCTCGATCCTGCGTGCGCGGAGCTCGCGGACTACCTCGTCGCGTATCACACGGAGAGGGCGATCACGAGAGGTCCCGGCCGTCGAATTGACTTCTTCATCCCCGACTGGATGACCGCCGTGATCGAGTCCGCCGAACACCACGGATTCAGCCGACGACTCCACTACCACAGCTTGGGCCTGACGTTGTAGGTCGCGGGTCAGCTTCCCCCAGGGCGGAAGCCACGCGGCGACTGCGGGGCCGTTTCACACACGGAACGCAGCCAAGAGTCGTCCGACGGATCCCGCTACGCTGATCGCCGCAGGGCCGCGCCTTCACCCGATGAGCGTCCCATCTCCTTCGCCGTGCGTTTCGAGGGGTTGACAACTCCGGAGAATCGTAACATAATACTGTTACGTTACTAGGAGGTGACGCAATGTTTGACGTCCAGGTCGAACTGGAGAAACTGGCCGTGAATTACGAAGATAAGCGCCCACAGCACGAGCCGATCGTCTTCCACATTCGGCTTCGAGGTGACTACACATTGTTCTGCGTAGATCTGCGGAACCGGGGAGCACCCGAGGTGCGTGAGGCTGCCGACCCGGATGCCTTCTACACGTGGTGGACAGATCGGGAGACGCTTCGGCGGATGGTCGAAGGCGAACTCGGTCCTGGGACGGCGGCAGCCATGGAGCAGATCACGGACGACGCCCCGCTGAAGGCCGTGCTCCCCGAAGGGGAGAGTTGGACGATGGACCACTACCACAAGGTCGTGGAGTTCGAGACGGCGTTCTTCAACCCGTTCAATCCGGACAGGATGCGGTTCGGTGAGGCATTCGCCCGTCCCGTTCACGGCGGGCACGCCGTCTCTCTCTTCACCGCGAAGGGATTGCGCTCCGCCTGGTACTCCATCCACAAGGGGGAGCGAATCAACGACGACGATCACGCCAATCCCTTCCCGTCGGGGATCATCGTGCTGAGTGGTCGGGCTCGCGGGAGGATCGGCGGCCGAGAAGCGGAGCTGATCGCCAACGAGGCCACTCTCATCCCCGCCGGCGCGACGCACACGCTCTGGAACGAGGAGGACGAGCCGTGCACCGCCATCTGGATCGCGTGGGGGATCGGCGCATGAGTCCGGCGCAGGGGTCGCGCTCCTTCAGAGCGCGGCTCCTGCCCTCCCACACGATTCCGATGACCGCTCCGTGTCGAATCGAGGTCATCGGTTGATCGACGAACCTGCATCGCCTATCCTCCGTTCGGTCGGCATTCCGGCCCTGGAGGGCTACATGACCGAGTAATCCGCACACAGACAGCGAATGACGTTCCCGGTGAGTCAGACGACTCATCCAGCGCGTTCGCGCGGATTGCTCCCCCTCCTCCTTCCGGTCGACTTCTCCCTCACAGCACCCTGCGCGAACGCACAACGGAATCTCAGGGAGGCATCGTGGCTTCGCTCACGTTTCATCGCGCGTCGTTCGGCTACCACGCTGGACCACGCGACCTCTTCGCCGAACTGCAGTTCAGCCTAACCGACGGTTGGACTGGCGTCGTCGGCGCCAACGGGTCCGGCAAGACGACGCTACTGCGGCTCGCTTGCGGCGAGCTTGCACCGCGTGAGGGATCGATCGCAACGCCACCGTCGGTCGTCTACTGCCCGCAGCGAACCGACGATCCGCCGGCCGACCTCGACGCGCTCCTCGCGTCGTCCGACGGAGTCGCGTACCGATGGCGCGGACAGCTCGGCATCGAAGACGACTACCTGCACCGCTGGACGACGCTCAGCCACGGTGAACGCAAGCGGGCACAGCTCGCGGCGGCGCTGTGGCGGGATCCTGCGTTGCTGGCGGTCGACGAACCGACGAACCACGTCGACGCGGCTGCCAGACAGCAGGTCGTTCATGCGTTGCGCGCCTTCCGCGGTGTCGGGCTGCTCGTCAGCCACGATCGCGAGCTGTTGGACAATCTGTGCACGCGGACTCTGTTCGTCCTGCCACCGAATGCGATCCTGCGTTCGGCAGGATACACCGCCGCCCGCAGGGGTCTTCTTGCGGACGATCGAATCCTCCGTGAGCAACGCGCCAAGGCCCGTCACGAGGAACGGCGGCTCTTGCGGGAGCGCGCCGTCCGAAAGCGGCATCAGGAGATCGGTGAGAAGGCGAAGTCCCTGCACGGCGTCAATCCACGCGACAGCGACGCGCGACAGAAAGCGTACGCCGCGCGCGTCTCCGACTCGGGTGCCGGGAAGCGGCTGCGGCAACTGGACGGACGGATCGCGCAGGCGAAGGCGGCCCAGGACGTCGAGCCGCTCCTACGACAGGACGCACTCGGCATCGGCATCCCCGGCGAGCGATCCGCGCGGAACACCCTCGTTCGCCTGGCGGGCGAGAGGTTGCCGCTCGGGGAGAACCGATCGCTGATCACGCCGGATCTGATCGTTCAACCGTCCGATCGCATCGCGCTGGTCGGACCGAACGGGGCCGGCAAGAGCACGTTGATTCGCCGAATCGTCGAGTCGTTGACGCTCGAAGCCGATCGCACCATCTACGTGCCGCAGGAGATCAGCGCGGCTGAATCGGTGGCCATTCACGAGGAGGCACGAGCGGTGTCGGGCAACCGGCTCGGCGAGACGATGACCTGGGTTCGCAGGCTCGGCTCCGATCCACGGCGGGTCCTCGATTCGGCACTTCCGAGTCCCGGTGAGATTCGGAAGCTCCTTCTCGCGACGAAGCTTGCACAGCACCCGCACCTCATCGTCATGGATGAACCGACGAATCACATGGATCTCCCGTCAATCGAGTGCCTCGAGGAGGCGCTCGCGAACTGCGCCTGCGGATTGCTGCTCGTCAGTCACGACAGATCCTTCCTCGAGCGACTGACCGACATCACCTGGGCGATCGAACCGCTCGATCGGGCGGGTACCGCGTACGAGCTGACGATCCGCCTTGGGAGAAACGAATCGGCGGGGTAGCATGATCGCCGCAAGGAGGAGTCATGACGAAGCCGACCGCCGATGAGGTTCGGACTGCGTGGGAGACGAATGCGGCGTGGTGGGACGACTACTACAAGGAGGGCAACGACTTCCACCTGACGCTGATCGCGCCGCCGACCGAGAAGCTCCTCGACGTTCAGCCGGGAGAGACGATCCTCGACGTCGCCTGCGGCAACGGGGCCTTCTCCCGACGGATGGCGGGATTGGGTGCCTCGGTCGTCGCGTTCGACTTCTCCTCGTCGTTCATCGACCGCGCCGAGAAGCGAACGACGGAGCACGCCGACCGGATCGCCTACCACGTGATCGACGCAACCGATCGCAATGCGATGCTCGCCCTCGGCGAGAACCGGTTCGACGCCGCCGTCTGCACGATGGCGATCATGGACATGGCGGAGATCGAGCCGCTGGCCGAGGTCCTGCCGCGATTGCTCGTCCCCGGCGGGCGGTTCCTCTTCTCCATCATGCATCCCTGCTTCAACAACCCGCGCACGCGTATGTGCGCCGAGCATGAGGACCGGGACGGCGACCTCCGCACCGTCCGAACCATCAAGGTCGAACGGTACTTGACGCCGTTCTCCGCCAAGGGAATCGGGATCGTCGGCCAGCCGGTGCCGCAGACGTACTTCCACCGACCGCTGCGCGTCCTACTCGAGCCGTTCCTCCGCCACGGCCTCGTCATCGACGGACTCGACGAGACCGCGTTCCCCGACCCGTCAAACGCCCGCACCCCTCTCTCCTGGGACCACTACCCGGAGATCCCGCCGGTGCTGGTCGTGCGGCTGCGAAGGGCGTAGAGGAAGCATCTACTCCCCACTCCCGATCGTCCGTACGCCTCGGTGGCTATACTGTCGCCTAAGGGAGGAGGGATACGGATGAATCCCGGACTTCACATGCGCGCTGCTCGGACTGCGTTCGTGGCTTGTCTGTTCGTTCTCCTCGGCGCTCTTCCCGCTCTCGGGCAGACGGATCCGCCGCTGTCCTGCGCCCCATGGACTCTCTACACATGCCCGGGCGGGGAGGTCCGTGATTCGAGTCCCGGCGAGGAGGATGTCTGGATGCTCGTCGCCCGCTGCTCCGGCAGCGAAACACCCGATGACGGAGCGGCTCCGTGCGTGAGGATCGACTCGCCGCGGCTCGATGCGCACGCCAATTGGCACCTGCAACTCAACCTCCGGCGAATCGATCCCCTGGGCGTCCTGCGCGTGGATCTGGTCGATGCAGACGGTATCGCGAAGCACTCGGTCCTCCTCGATCCCGGTGCCTGCCGATGGCTCGACGCGCCGACGGGATCGAGAGGGGAATGGACCGAAGCACGCGGGCGAGAGTGGATGGACACATCGTGGTGGCTCGAGGAAGAGCACCTCTTCGAACTGCGGTACCACGCGTCGCCGCGTTCCGTCTCCGTCCGCTTCGACTGGAACTACATGGCGTTCGTCTACGCCTCATCGACGATCGACGCCGACAGCTTCACGTTCCGACTCCACGCCGAGGATGCAACACCGAATGAGGCCCCCTCTCCGGCGTTCGCGCTGTGGGAGGTCGTCCTCGAGGAACGCGAATCCCTGCCCCGCTGGTAGTCGGTACGAAGCGAACGGACCCCGCGCCTCCGGGGAGCGGCGCGGTGCCTCTTCCCGTGATGCACCACGACGCGTCCGCAGCCACTGGGCTCGCCGCTAGGCCTCGGTCCCTTCCGCGGCCGCTTCCTCCAGCAGATCCACGACAAGCCGATGCGCCGTGGCAACGGCCGGGAAGCAGACGGTCTGGGGGACATCGGAGTTCATGAGTTCTTGAAGTCCGTCGGGCGTCGTCAGGTCGAGGCCGGTCAGTTCCCGGCAACCGATCGTGCCCTTCTCCGCCTCGAAGCGCCTCCGAAACTCCGCTGCGAGCCCGAAGACGCTCAGCATCTCTTCCATCGTCTCGCCGCGCGGCCGGATCAGCCCGATCGCCATGATGGCGCCGGCGACCGCACCGCAAACCGCTCCCGTGTTCCCGATCCCGCCGGCGAACGCGTACGCGACCTTCGGGATGACTTGCTCATCGACCTCGATCCCGAACTCCTCGCACGTCGCGAGCAGCACCGATTCCGAGCACACCAACCGATTCGCCATGTGCTCCGTCGCCCGATTCGTCTCCATACTGGACCCTTCCCCTACGCGCGTTGCTTCCCGACACTCGCCTACGTCCCGTACCCCGCGACGTCCCGTT
>Ga0272443_10004826_pt1 | contig 14346 bp, 11 predicted proteins | sample SSMAcet12_FD_193581 | JGI IMG/M metagenome (GOLD analysis project Ga0272443, IMG submission 193581) | Marine sediment archaeal communities from Little Sippewissett salt marsh, Falmouth, MA, United States - SSM-Acet-12 | ecosystem: Environmental > Aquatic > Marine > Wetlands > Sediment ...
CGAAGCAATCTATCTGCATGACGCCAGGCCGTACCAGGTGACGGAACTGGATTGGGAGGGTAAAAAAGCCTATGTGAAAGAAGCGGACGTCGATTATTACACCGACGCCGAGACTAAATCCGACCTGAAAGTAATCAGCGTTGCGGATCAAACATCGCGCGGCGATTCAATCATGGGATGGGGTGAAGTAACGGTTACCTCGGTCGTGGTCCTCTTCAAGAAAGTAAAATTCCATACGCACGAAAATGTCGGTTCGGGGAAGCTGTTATTGCCGGAACTGGAACTTCAGACCAACTCCTTCTGGTATTCCTTCCCGGGAGATATTCGTTTTCGGACCGAGCTCGAGGGTGAAGATTTCGGCGGTGCACTGCGGGGCCTGGCCAATATTCTCGGTAAAATCGCCCCGCTCTGGGTAATGTGCGACCATCGGGATTTACGCTCGATCAGCCAGGTGCGAGCGCCATTCAGCGAACTTCCGACGGTATATATATATGAGAATATTCCCGAAGGGGTCGGGTACTCGGAGAAGCTTTTTAATATATCCGAAGATCTGTTCAATGCCTGCAGGCATCAGATACAGAATTGCCCCTGCGAATCAGGGTGCCCATCGTGTGTCGGACCGCCGATGGAAGTCGGCCCGATTGGAAAAGAAGGGACGCTGAAGCTCCTGAATTTCATGCTCGGGCTTTAAAAGACCGAGAACTTGAAATACTTGCGCGGATTTTCTTCGATATCGGTCACAAGATTTTCAATCCTGACAATCAGGTTCTTAATCTCAACATACAACTCCTGATCGTTCACCACTGCGCCAGCGGTCCCCTCACCGGAATTAATTTTTGCCAGAATGGAATCGATCCGTCCGGTTGAGGAATGAAGATTGTCATACAACCCCGGGTCGGCCAGGAGTTTTCCAATAGTCCCGGAATTCTTCTCGACACGGGTGGTGATGGTATCGAGATTGATCGCGACACTCTCGATGGAGCCGGCAATCCGCTCCTGATTTTTCTGAAGACCCTCTACAAGAACAGTCATGGAACTCATCAGGCGGGTCATCTCGACGTATAACCTGTCGTCGCGGAACAACTGCCCTACGGTTCCCTCTCCCTGATTGATCCGTCCGGTCAAAGTGTCGAGATTCCCGAGAAGCCCCTGCATCTGAATCATGGCCTCCTCGCTCTCCTCCAAAACCGCGGTCAGGTCCCCGGCGGTTGCGGTTTCGATAAACTCCCCTTCCGCTATAACCGGGTTGGTCAAAGTCCCGGGAATAATTTCAACGTATTTGTCACCAAGAAGTCCAATTGTTCCTATCATTACTTTGGCATCGGTCGTAATCATATTCCGGACCTTTTCGACCACACGCATTTTAACCAAGATCTGGCGCGCCGAATCGATATTGATGAATTCCATCGACGCTACATTTCCGACTTCGATCCCCGAGATCCAAACCGGCGCCCCCGAAACGAGCCCGTTAACATTTGCAAAGTACGCCTGGTAGACGATTTTATTTTCAAAGATGGATGTCCCGCCGCCGGAAAATGACGCCCAGAGCAGGGCCGCAACTGCGGCGGTTATTACCAAACCGACCTTTATTTCTCCCCACTTAACACGATTCGACCTTTTCATTTTATCTCCATCTTCTTAGCAGAATTCTCTCTCTTTAACATTGGCGATGGAATCCCGGAAAGGCTGCAGGAAATCCCGCACCCGGGAATCTTTCGATTCTCTCATTTCATTGACATCGCCATCGAAGGCTACTTCACCATTATCGACAATAATAAATTTATCAGATATTTCGAAAGCATCGGCGATCTGATGAGTTACCACAATCGACGAAACTTCCTCTTCTTTGTTCAGCCGCTTTATCAATCTGATTATTTGTGATACCATTTCAGGATCGAGGCCCGTGGTCGGCTCATCGTATAGCATGATCCTCGGATTGGTGGATAACAGCGCCCGCCCGATAGCGACCCGTCTCTGCATCCCGCCGGAAAGACTATCGGGGAGTTTATCTATAATATCCTCGGCAAGCCCGACAAACCGGAGCATTTCCCTGACGCGATCCTCTATTTCTTCGTACCTCATTTTGGTATGTTCCAAAAGATAGTAGCCGACATTTTCACCCACTGTCAGAGAATCGAACAGCGCCCCGTCTTGAAAGACCATCCCGATTCTTTTGCGGATCTCGCGAAGCCTTTTTTCCCTGATCCCAACTATATTGATGTCGTCAACAAGGATTTCTCCTCTGTCCGGCTTACTCAGGCCGAGGATTAAGCGAAGCATGGTAGATTTGCCCGACCCGGAATGACCCATAATGACCCGTGATTCTCCATCGGGGATGGTGAATGTAACGCCCTTGATAATGGGCGTGCCGTCAATGGAAAAATGGACATCCCGGAATTCAATCATAGGTAGCCCTTAATTAACGAAAAGATTACTTTGGTTACAACGAAATTACTCACCAAAATCGTGATCGACGCAATTACTACCGATTCGGTGGTAGCTTTGCCCACCCCCTTGGTACCCCCTTCGGCGGTAAATCCCTTATAACAGGAAACGAAAGCAATGATAAAGGCAAATACTACCGGTTTGGCGATACCGATAAACAGGTTGCCGAATATCAGTCGCTCCTTTACGGCCACCCAGTAAGTGGTCGAAGTTATATGAGCCAGAAAAATGGCAATAACCCATCCCCCGACCAGCGCAATCACATCGGCAAGAACGGTTAATACCGGAACCATAACCAGGAGGGCAATGAGACGAGGCGCGGCCAGTTTTTTGAGCGGTTCGATCCCGAAAGCCACCAGGGCATCAATCTGTTTGGATGATTTCATCGAGCCGATTTCAGCGGTTATTCCGGCGGCGACGCGGGCCGCGACCATTACCCCTGTCAGGACCGGGCCAAGTTCACGAATGATAGCAATTGCCATAACCCGGCCCAGGTAGTTCTTGCTTCCGAAATCCGCAAGCTCGTTCGCGAATTGTAAAGCCATCGCCTGCCCGGCCGAAATCCCGGTCAGCATCACAAAAAAGAGCGAACCGACCCCGACCAGGTACATTTGTTCCATTGTCTCCGCGGCATAAATTGGACGACCGAAAACCGATGCGGTCATCCTTGCGGAGAAAAAAAACAGCTTCTGGGATTCATAGGCAAAGGTTTTAACCCAGCCCGAAAAAACCTCAAAAAATCTCATATACCTGCCATGTTTATCGCCCCGATATGGTATTCCGGGACGCCGGCTTTGTCAAGGAGTCTTTTTCTTGTCATACTTAAGCATTTTAACCGATTTATGCCAATAACGTTTCCCTTTTTATCGTCATTTAATATATTACAGACAGGAAATTCTATGACTGATACAAATACCAGATATCGCGGGCACGCAATCGCTCTCTTTTCGGGCGGACTCGATTCGGCCATAGCGATTCTCTTAATGCGCCGCCAGAATATCAAGGTGACGGCCTTGACCTTCATGACCCATTTCGGTTGCGACATCTCGGATCGCTCCAGTTGTGGAGGAAATCCCTACCCGGTTTCCGAGAAATTCGGATTCGACGTCAAACTGATGCATCTCGGCGAAAAATTCGTCGAAATCGTCAAACACCCGAAATACGGCTACGGCAAGAATATGAATCCCTGTATCGATTGCCGCATCCTGATGCTTCGCGAGGCGAAGGTTTTCATGGATCTGGTGGGGGCCGATTTTATAATCACCGGTGAAGTCGTCGGACAGCGCCCCAAATCCCAAATGAAGAATAGCATGAACACCGTTCTCAGAGACAGCGAACTGAAGGGACGGCTGGTTCGTCCCCTTTCGGCGAAAATCCTGGAAGAGACGATCCCGGAAAAGGAAGGCCTGCTTGATCGGGATATGATGGAGGGGATTTCCGGGCGCTCCCGGAAACGGCAGATGGAACTGGCCGAGGAATTCGGTCTCGAGGATTATCCTTCGCCTGCGGCGGGGTGCCTTCTGACAGACCCCTCATATTCACGACGGTTGAAAGACCTGATCGAACATTCGCCGACAATTGACTTCAACGACTTGAACCTGCTTCGAGTGGGACGGCATTTCAGGATCAACGATCACGCCAAAGTGATTGTCGGGCGCGATGAAGTCGATAACGAAAAAATCCGGCAATATGCCAAAAAAGAGCATTTTATGCTGGAAGCGCTTGGAACCGGTTCCCCGATTACGCTTCTGATTACGTCCAATGGGGAACAGAGTATAAATGATGCCGCCGCCCTTACAGCCCGCTACTGCGGAAAGAGAAAAGAGCCGGAAGTGGAAGTTACCTGCATTAATGAAGGTGACGGCCGAAAATTCATTATCTCCCCGGCCGATCAGACTATGATCGAAAGGTATATTCTGCGCTGATTTTCATGGAATATCGAAATTAATAAAAGCGGGATCATTTCCGATCCCGCTTTCCTCTTTCAGAGATCTGAGCAGCTCAACCGCCAAAGAATTGCTCATGATACAATAACAGCCGTTTCCGTACGGCCATTCCGCTGTATCTAAAATCAGACAGCGCCAACGCTGCCTGACGCCCGATTCATTACATACAAGCTTCGTGCCAAATTTTACATGAGCACCATAAGCTATTAACTGGTAACAATATAAACAGATTCTTCTTTTTGCGGTTGATTCAGGATGGGGAATTATTTCGCATATTATGCGTTGACGAAGTGCCCGTTTCCGCTCAAATATCGAATAACTTCATAAAATACAATGGATTCACGGTATCGCAGAGATTACGCACAGAAAGCAAAACCCCTCTTCCGCTAAAGAAGAGGGGTTTTCACTTGTTGTAAGTAATTCTAATCTTTTAAAAAACTTTTACTTCAGCATCATCATCTTCTTAACTTCTTCAAAGTTGCCGCCGGCTTTCAAGCGGTAGAAATAAATACCGCTGGCAACCGATACCCCGGCACGATCTCTTCCATCCCAGGTAACCGTGTAAGACCCGGCCTCAGTGTACTCGTTTTTGAGAGTCCGGACCTTCTGACCGAGAACATTCATGATATCCAGTTGAACCTCGGAGGCAACAGGAATCGAAAATGCGATCTCGGTAGACGGGTTAAAGGGATTCGGGTAATTCTGGCTCAAGGAGAACTCGGTCGGCAGGTTGCTTTCAGGACTATCCGGCACTTCGGCCAGAGCGATCTGAACACCTGCAAAACCGGGATCCACACTCAAGAGCTCGGACTGACCACGAACACCTTCGGCATAGACAAACATCGGCGTATGTTCCGGTTCTTCGATGGTCGTAGTATTGATCTCCAGAATCTGAAGATTAGGGTCGTCGACTTTGAAAACCAGCCTGGCGATTTCACCCTTGCCCGGGGCAAGATCGGCCTTATCGCCAAATACCATCGGAATCATTCCGATTATGACGTTGTTGTTTTCATTGTCGATGACCGCTGCTGTGAAGTCGAAGCTTGCGGCACGAGTGCCCTCAAAGACGACTTCTTCCAGAGTAACCCCCTCCGAAAATTCCAGCGGAAGATCCAGAGCGGCCATATCCCTGGTGTTTTCTAATTCGATCGGAACTACCACTCTTTCGTTTTCCACCGCAGCCTTGGCAGTCGCCATCTTGGAGACGCCGGCACTAACGGAAGAAATCAGAAAGAGCATTAAAACTGCAGAGATGATGCTTACTCTTCTCATTAATACTCACCCCCCGTTTAGGGTTTTAGGTTTGTTTCGCGGCTAACGGTTAAATCAAGTCTAACAATCCATGTTTCCGTTAACCAATTCACTTTTCCCGCGATACGCAGTTACTCTTATATATGAAACGTGAGAGAGAGTTTGTGGGGATGTCCTTGTTCAATATAAAAATACGGCTGTTTACAAAATGTGTCAAGGTTTTTTAAGATCCGTATTAATCTGAAATGCCCTCTCCTATCTGTTTCACGAGCACTAGACTATTAGTTATAAACTCCAACTTATCCGTAAGTTCCAAATTCACTACAATTAAATACGATTAAATATGCCATATAATTTAAAATATTCCGAATAAAGTCACGGTCAACAACAATTCTGCGGAAGGTTTTTCCTTGACAGGCCGGATACGTCGGAATAGCTTTAGAGATTAATTTCATTTGGAGGCGCCGTGTCCGAGAATAAACCTGCTACCAGCAAGGCCTATGAGCCTTACATTTCCGCAGACAAGACAATTGCCGAAGTCACCATTAAGGCCATTGTCCTGGGATCGATTCTCTCCGTGGTCTTCGGTGTTGCGAATGCTTATATCGGATTGAAATATGGCATGACCGTTTCGGCCTCGATTCCGGCCGCAGTCATATCGATGGCCATACTCCGTTCCCTCTTTAAGAAGGTCACGGTATTAGAAAACAATATCGTTCAGACAGTTGGTTCGGCCGGGGAATCTCTTGCCGCCGGTATTATTTTTACCATTCCGGCCTTCTTTATCTGGGCCGCCAACTCCCAGCTGGCCGCCGCCGGATATGAGCACGAGATTTCGAAGATGCAGATATTCTGGCTCTCGATGCTCGGAGGGGGTCTGGGAATCCTGCTGATGATCCCGTTGCGGCGATACCTGGTTGACAAGGAACACGGGCGCCTTCGATTCCCCGAAGGGACCGCCTGCGCCGAAATCATAGTGGCCGGCGATGAAGGGGGTAATAAGGCCAAGATGGTCTTTCTTGGAATCGCGATCGGCGCGATTTATAAAATAATGTTTTATACCGGCCGTCTCTGGTCGGAATCACCCGGATACGATTTTAAAAAGATTTTGAAAGGCGGAACGATCGGTGTTGACGCCACCCCGGTTTTAATGGGGGTAGGATATATTATTGGACCCCGGATCGCGGCGCTGATGCTTTCCGGTGCCGTTCTCGGCTATCTCGGGATCGGACCGCTTCTGGCCTTTATCGGGGATCAGATTCCGGGGATCATCATCAGCCCCGGGACAATTCCATTAAATGAAATGGACCCCTCACAGCTTCGTAATTTCTATATCAAATACCTGGGGGTCGGAGCGGTCGCAGTAGGCGGATTTGTTTCGCTGGCGAAATCGCTTCCGGTGATCTTCCATTCATTTGCCGCCGGAGCGAAGGAGATAATAAAGGGACGTCCCTCCGATGAAGATGTTCCTCGAACCGATCGTGATATGCCGATGTCGTACGTGTTAATCGGCGTAATTTTAATCATTGTCGCCATCTGGGCCATGCCGGGAACGGAACTTCATATCTTGGGGGCGGCCCTTGCGGTAATATTCGGATTCTTCTTTGTGGTCGTGGCGGCCAGAATTGTCGGTATTGTCGGATCGTCGTCGTCGCCGGTTTCCGGAATGACCATCGCAACGCTCCTGGTTACCTGCCTGGTCCTGTTATCATTTGGTGTCGAGGGGGTCAAGGGGATGGTTACCGCGATGTCGGTCGGAGCCGTGGTCTGCATTGCCGTATGTATGTCGGGCGATATCGCCCAGGATTTGAAAACCGGCTATCTGCTCGGGGCCACCCCGCGCAAAATGCAGTGGACTGAATTCATCGGGCTTCTTTTTCCGGCTCTGGCAATGGGGTTCACACTTTACCTTCTCGGTGATGCTTTCGGCTTTGTCCGAAGCGCCGAGCATCCCAATCCGCTTCTGGCGCCGCAGGCAAACGTAATGGCAACCGTGGTTCAGGGTGTCATGAACGCGAATATCCCGTGGTCGCCTATTTTGGTTGGCGGGATGATTGCTCTGGCGATTGAACTGCTCGGTATCCAGTCGCTTCCGTTTGCAATCGGACTATATCTTCCGATATCGCTTTCGACTCCGATTATGACCGGCGGCGTTATAGCGTGGCTGGTCAAGAAAAGTACGCGGGATGCCATTGTCTTCAATGCCAGGCAGCAGATGTCAATCCTCTTTGCTTCTGGGCTGGTGGCCGGAGATGCGATTATAGGGGTGATTACGGCAGGGTTGATTGTATCATCCGATGGTTACCGGGCGTTTTTTGACATGCACGAAGGTGCCCTGGCAACGGTGACAGGCGGTTTCGGGCCGTATCTGTCGCTAATCATGTTTTTCGGACTGTGCGTTTTCTTCTACTTCATAACACGAGCCTTCGCGCGCAAAAATGTATAGAAATGTCTGAATGGTTGAAAAATAATAAATGGCCGCTGGTAATATTTCTGGCGGCCATTTTAATTCGCCTTATTTACCTGCTCCAGATAAGGAGTAATCCTTCGTTCGAAAACCCGATGGTTGACGAGCTCTGGCACCTGAACTGGGCCAGGGAAATCCTGGATGGACAAATTGTCGGCGATGAAACATATTTCCGCGGGCCCCTATATCCCTATTTCCTCGCCCTGATATATGGAATAACCGGTGAGTCAATTTTCTTTTCGAGGTTGCTGCAGCTAGTTCTCGGCTCATTTTCGGCGGTAATAGTCTATGCTGTTGGAAAAAGACTGCTCGGCAAAACAGTTGGTATCATTGGAGGTTTCATTTTCGCCGCGTACGGTACGATGATCTTCTATGAAGCGATGTATCTGATACCGGTGCTGTATATATTTCTGATTCTTTCGGCCTTTCTATTTCTACTGAAAGGCAGGGATGCAAACAGCCTGCGGAATTGGATTCTTGCCGGATTTCTGCTGGGGCTGGCGGCGATCGCACGTCCGAACATACTGCTTCTTGTACCGTTCATTCTGTTCTGGATATATTTTGCGGCAAAGCAGGGTCGGGAGAAAAGCGACCGGCTGAAAACAACAGGCATTTATCTCCTCGCTGTTCTTATCCCGGTATTTGCCGTTACACTGCGCAACCTGGTTGTCACCGGTGAGCTCATCCTGATATCTTCTCAGGGCGGGGTCAATCTCTATATCGGGAACAACCCCGACACCGAAGGATTAACAATGCTGATGCCGGAGGTGCGAATCGACGAGTCTCTCCCCTGGTCGGAATTCACCGATGCCACCCGGGCCGCGGCGGAGCGGGAGGCCGGCCGGGATTTGACCCCTGCCGAGGAATCTTCGTTCTGGACCCGAAAGGCGGTTTCATTCATTCTGAATAATCCGGGGAAATTCGTAACCATTACATTCAAGAAACTGGTATATTTCTTAAATGGATTCGAAAACTCGGATAACGCCGATATCTATTTCACACGGAATTATTCATCGCTATTCTCAATACTTCTCTGGAAAAAGCCGCTGCTGTTTCCTTTTGGATTGTTACTGCCGCTGACACTGGCCGGAATCGCGGCAACCTGGCACAGGCGCAAAGAACTTATCCTGCTTTATATCTTCATGATCGGTTATATCCCGACCGTGGTCCTTTTTTTGGTGACCGCGAGACACCGTCTGCCGGTCATACCATTTATGATTATTCTGGCCGCCGCCGGCGCCTTCTGGATATACAGGCATATAAAGGAAAAGAGATGGAACAGGGTCGGCATGACAGGTGCCATCCTTGTCATATCTTTATTGCTTGTCAATCGGACCTATTTCGAAATCGGTTTTCAGAATGAATCGCAAATTCATTTTAACCTGGCGCTTTCGCATGAACGCGATAACGATCTGGCCAATGCCGAGAAAGAATATAAACTGGCGCTGGAAACCAATCCGTACAGCCCGACGATATTGAATAATCTGGGTTATGTTCAGTACCAGCTGAAAAAATACGATGAAGCCATGGAGAATTTCCGTAAAGCGACCGAATCGGACCCGAAATTCGGACGGGCATACAATAACGCCGCGCTGGTATTCGAAGCCCGGGGAGAATACGATAATGCCGAACGAATGTATCGCCAGGCGATCAATGTTGAACCATCCCTTTACCAGGCCTTTATAAATCTCGGCGACCTGTATATCAGGACTCAGAAGATGCAGGACGCTCACGCGGTATTGAATCAGGCGATAGAAATATCACCGAAACAGCCTCGGGCATATTTCAAACTCGGGGCGCTGTATGGAAGAGTCAGGGATTTTGAAAAGGCCGAAGAATACTTCAGCCGGGGCTCTCGCCTCGGGACTCCCGAAGCCGGTGATTTTATCAACTGGGGGAATATCTTCTTTGCCACGGAGCGACCCGAACACGCGCTGGAATTGTACCATCAGGCGATCAATATCGAACCGGGATTGGCCCAGGCCTATTTCAACATGGCTATTACATTTCAACGCTACGGTATGTCACCCGATTCGGTACATTACTATTTGAATAAAACCCTGGAACTGAATCCGAATCATCCCCAGGCAAGACAACTGCAACAGCAACTTGGGGGATGATCAGTATTTCTGGCGCCGCTCGAAGACGAAGTTGGATCCTTCGAGCGTTTTTGAATACTTCTTGAGGTCTGCCAGCATATGTGACAATTCACCGACATGAGAAAACTGCCCCGGATGACAATTAATCACCGCAATCGATATGGTCAGGAATCCGAAAGATTCGGTTTCACCTTTCCTGTTCTGGGTCACGATGGTTCCCTTTTTGCGATCATCTTCCGGATAACGGTAAGGAATCAGCGTATCGAAAACGCGAATCACCGAATTGCAGACGGTATCGACCATATCAGGGGGTAGAATATATATATAATCGTCTCCGCCAATGTGTCCCACAAATCCCTCGCGGCAAACATCATAGACGCTATCGCGGATGATCCTTGCCGTTAAGCGTATCACCCGATCACCGTAGTAATATCCGTAATAGTCATTGTATGGCTTGAAATCATCGATATCGGCATAACATACACTGAATTGCGCCCGCATATCAATCAGGCGCTGAATTTCCTTTTCTATCAAACCGGGTCCGGGGAGCCAGGTCGAAGGATTGAACGAAATGTCGCGGTTGGTCCTGTCGGCCGCCGACTTAAGCATGACCTCGAACAACTTGTCTTTCCATTCCCCATACAGAAAACCATCGGCGCCGTTTTGATAACCGGATATCAGTAGGTGTTCCGAAGGCTCCGGATGATACAGGACAGTCGGAATGACCGCGAGGAAGATATGATTTTTAATGGTCCGGGCCATCTCGAGCTCGGCCATAAAATCTCCGGTCCCGGCCAGAAGGATTATATCGATATGATACCGCTGAGAAAGGGTCAGGAGTTCCTCGAAGGTCTTGAAATAATGAAATGAGACCTTCTCCTTCTTGAAGGAATTAAGAAGGGGATACATGACATCGACATCTTTCTGACGGCAGGCGAGATGAAACATGGCTATTTTCTTTCCTTTTCGCGGGGATGGAATTCCCGATGAACGGAAAGCAGATAATCGCGATCCACCTGCGTGTATATCTGCGTGGTGGTAATACTGGCATGACCGAGCAGTTCCTGGACCGTCCGAAGATCGGCACCCCCTTCGATCATGTGGGTGGCAAAGCTGTGCCGGAAAGTATGAGGAGTGGCCTCCTTAATGAGACCGCTTCGCTTAACATACTTCTTGATCACTTTCCACAAACCGACTCTCGTAAACGGTTCATTCCGGTTCGAAAGAAAGAGACAGTCGCTTTCGGTGTGAGCTCTCAAGTTTTCCCTTACATTGCTAAGGTATTCTTCCACAGCGGCTTTGGCATGCCGCCCGAATGGGACCAGGCGTTCCTTGTTTCCTTTTCCGGTCACCTTTATAAACCCTATTTCGTCGTAAACGGCAGATATCTTTAAGCTTATCAGCTCCGATATGCGAAGTCCGGCGCCGTAAAGGAGTTCCAGGACAGCACGATCTCTCAAAAAATGGCGGTCTTTCTCTCGATTGGGTTGATTCAGAATGTTTTCTACCTCCCCTACCGAAAGATAATCGGGATGATAACGCATAATTTTGGGGATCCGGGCGAAATCGAAGGGATTCCCTTCGACTACGCCCTGTTCGCGAAGGTAGCGATAAAAATTTCTTAGCGATGAGATTTTTCGTGCAATCGAGCTCGGCCTTCTGTTCAAGCCAAGCAAATGCGCAATATAGCTGTTAACATCCTTGATTCTGATAGCCAAATCGGATTTCAGCTTCCCGAAGACGGTAAATTCTCTGATATCCCGTTCATAGGCGGCAATGGTGTTTTGGGATAGCCCGCATTCCAGTTCAAGATATTGCAGGTAATCGCTAACGGATGGATTCACTTCTTCTCTGCTCATTATCTATAATCCCGCAACTGCGGCGGCCAAACCCAGAACCGGCTTACCGCCGGCTTCGAGAATGGCCATACGGACCTCCCGCATGGTCGCCCCGGTCGTGAAAACGTCGTCGACTATAATCACTCTTTCACCCTGAAGTGATTTACCCGAGCTCTTGAAAACCCCCTTAAGGTTTTTGAGGCGTCGTTCAGCCTTCAACCGGGCCTGGTCGCGGGTCTGTTTTCTCTTTTCTATAATATCGGCATAAAGGGGAATATCCAGCTTTTGTGACAAAGACCGGGCGAGGTCCTCGGCCTGGTTGAAGCCTCTGACTTTCATACGAATACTATGGAGAGGAACGGGAATGATTAGTTCGGGATTGAGTTTTTCAATTTTGTCCCGATGTAATTCCATTATCTTTACGGCAAGAATTTCAGATGCCCGCCTGATATGCTGGAATTTAAACTGATGAATCGCTTCCTTAAGGGGATCCTGATACTGCCCCAGAGCCAGGACCGGAAAGGTGTCCTTCGTCTGGCAGCTGGTGCATTTATCCGCATTGGACATCGGGGCGCCGCAAATTCCGCAAATGAAAAAATCCACTTCCGCGATTTTCTTTTCGCAGGCGGCACAGAAAACCATTTCGTGGTTTTCAATATAGTCATTGCATCCGAGGCAAGCCCCGGGATAAAGAAAATCGAGTAGGCTAAGAGCTGCTTCACGAATTTTGGAATTATAACCCATGGCGGAAAGTTAACAATAATGAGAACTTTACGCAAAAGAAATTCGGTGTCCCCGATCAGGCTCCTTCCCGCTCCAGCATCCGGATAAAGTTCTGGACCGTGTCTTTAAGCGGGGAATTCGGCTCCAGCTCAAGATAACGGCGCCAGCTCTTGGCCGCCTGTTTGGAACTGTCCAAACCAAGATATGCTATTCCGAGATTGAAATGTGCTACAGCGTGATCCGGCTCTTTCTTGACCGCCTTTTTGAACATGTTCAAGGCGCCCGGGATATCTCCCATGGCATGCATACTGGCCCCGAGGTCTACGATGACATTGACGTTTCCGGAATCAATTGCCAGAGCCCGGCTGTAAGCTTCGATAGCCATACCATACACACGGCTGTCCATATACATGTTCCCCTGCTGGACGAGGCCGTCGTAGTCTTCCGGAAGGTTCGCGATCATCTGATCCAAATCGGGCATTGACCCGTGGGGCTGGGTCATATCATCGTGCTGGTGCTGTTCCTGGGCGACCGTCGGGCGTTCCGCGAATACGAAATAAGCCAGCGAAGCGACCACCAAAAAGATCACTATTATCAGACTATCCCGAAAATTGGCGGGATTACCATTCATGTTTTTTTCCTTTTCCATCTCCAAATGCTCTTTTTACGGTTAATACGCCTTTGACCTTTTTAATTTTTGATAAAACTCGCTCCAGTTGGCTTAAGCTGGATACCTCCACGATTATATATCCTTCCGTGCTGGTAGTCGTCAAATCGATATCCGCCCCCCGAACGTTGGTATCACTATCGGCAATCGATTCGGTAATATCAGCCAGGATATTTTTGCGCGGTTCCACTTTTACCTCGAGCCGAACCACGAAAGTCTGGTCCTTGGCGACATCCCAGGAAACCGGGACAGTTCTTTCCGGCTGTTTGATCAGTTCCTGGGCGGCGGGACAATCGGCCCGATGAATGGTTACGCCTCGCCCTCGTGTAATATATCCGATAATTTCTTCGCCCGGGATAGGCTGACAGCATCCCGCGAAGCGGAACATCATACTATCCAGCCCTTCCACCCGGATACCCCGCTCGGTTCTGAACTTATTCAGGACCTCATCAATTGATTGCTCTTTATCTTCTTTGGCCTCTTCAGGGGACAACCGGAAGAGGACCTGGCGGGTCGAGACGGTTCCATTGCCTATGGCACAGAACAGCCCCTCCACCGAATGCTGCGATAACCCCTCGGCTATTTCGAGAAGGGTCACATCATCCGGGGTCGGCATGCGGTGTTTTTTAAGGGCACGGTCCAGCAATTCCCGGCCCAGCTCAACGGCCTGATCGAATCCGGCCTGTTTCAGCCAGCGCCGGATTCTGGCCTTGGCATTTGATGTCGTCGCGATCTTGAGCCAGTCCTGAGAGGGATGGCGATGAGGGCTGGTCAGGATCTCCACTTTGTCGCCCGATTCCAGGCGATGACTCAACGGAACAATTCGTCCGTTAATCTTGGCTCCGCTGCAATGCAAACCGACCTCGGTATGAACGGTGAAGGCAAAATCGAGCGGTGTGGCGCCGGCGGG
>Ga0272443_10004827_pt1 | contig 14344 bp, 10 predicted proteins | sample SSMAcet12_FD_193581 | JGI IMG/M metagenome (GOLD analysis project Ga0272443, IMG submission 193581) | Marine sediment archaeal communities from Little Sippewissett salt marsh, Falmouth, MA, United States - SSM-Acet-12 | ecosystem: Environmental > Aquatic > Marine > Wetlands > Sediment ...
CGATCCCGGCGATCCTCGCGACGATCCAGGGCCCTGACTGGGCGGGGATGCTTGCGGAACCACTCCCTGTCGGCCTTGTCGCGAACGTCCTCGCGCCGGTCGCGACGGTCTTCCCGGCGATCCCGGCGGTCCTCGCGCCGATCCCGAACGTCCTCGCGCCGGTCGAATACGTCCTCGCGCCGGTCGCGGCGAATGTTGTGGCGCAGGCCCGTGATCTTCCTGTTGAGCCTGGCGACTTCCTCCTTGTCACCGGCCTCCATGGCCGCCTTGCGCTCGACCAGCAGCGACTTCATCTTCTCGGCCTTGATCTTATCGTCTTTGGCGTCGCGAAGGTCCTCGGCGCGATCACGGACGTCCTCCCTGCGGTCGCGCACGTCTTCGCGCCTGTCGCGGCGATCCTCGCGGCGGTCCCGGACGTCCTCGCGCCGGTCCATGCGGTTGCGGATAGCCTCTCGCCGGTGCCTGCGCCATCGCAGGAACGGCCGGTCCGCCCCGCGGCCTCCGGCTCCCTCACCACCTTCCCCAGCGAATGCCGCCGAGCCCAGAATTGCGGCTGCCAGCATCGCTCCTCCTGAAACAAGCCTGCCCAGTTTCATCCTTCTGTGTCTCCCAGTGCTGGCCGGTGCCCCCGCGACCGGCTCCGCCCGTCACCGAGCAACGGTCGTGCCATGCAAGCCAATGGCCGAAGCGACCTGATTGCAGCACCTTCCGATGGCAGGCCGGCGATGGCAGGTGCCGGAAAATCCCACACCTGTTGGCCGACTGCAAGGCAATCCTGGGTCGCTCGGAGCCTGTTCGACCTGCTGCCTGCAAGTGATACCGGCCCCGCCACGAGTGCGGGGCCGGTCTGACCTGGGACTTCCCGGTGATTCTCCAGCGGGCCGCTGAAGAGCCCCCCCTGCTACGGAGCGCCGGGGCAGGAGAGGATTAACCTTGCCAATGTGGTCCTTTCCGCATCAACTGCTCGACCGTTCAACTGCTCTCCTGCTCGAGCAGGGCGTTTTCAGGGGCCTGCTAGCGCCAGTGGCCGGGAACGTGCTTCCATCCGCCACGGGTCTTGACCCACCCGGCCGGAACGTAGGTCTTCTTTCCGCGCGGCCGAGTGACCCAATGGCCCTTCTTCCATACCCAGGCGTTGCCGTGGCGCTCCCAGTGGCCGCCGGCCCAGACATGCTTGCGGCTGGGCCGCCGAGGCCTGACAACGACCTTGCGCGGAGGAGGCGCGCTATTGACCACCACCACCTTGGCGTGAGGAACCGGCTTTCTGACGACCACCCTCCTGGGGGGAGGCGCCGGCTGATTCACCACCACCACCTTTGGCGGCGGAGGTGCCGGCTGATTCACCACCACCACCTTCCTGGGCGGAGGCGCCGGCTGCTTCACCACCACCACCTTTGGCGGCGGAGCCGGCTTGTGGACCACTACCGTTCTGCGGCGCGGCCGGTGTCTGCGACCGACGTTCACCGTACACCCGGCGACCAGGACCAGCGCGCCGGCACCTGCTGCGAAGAATGCGGACTTCATTGTCTGCCCTCCATCCCGAGTGCCCTTCCGGGTCGCCCCCGAGGCTGACGTGCTGCCGGGACCCTGCCGGGCTCGATTCGCACCCTAGACTAGCGCCGGGGGTTCCTTATTCAACAAGTTTCCTCCGGTCTCCGGGTTGACTCTACGGGCATAGGCCCTACAATGCCGGTCGTCCTCGGGGGGAGGAAGGAGCCTCACGCCCCGTGATTATTGGAGTTATCGACGGCCAGGACGGAGCCATCGGGGCCGGCATCACGAGGCAATTGAAGGAGAAACTGCCCGCCGACTGGGAGGTCGTCGCGCTGGGGACCAATGCGGCGGCAACCGCCGCGATGGTCGAAGCCGGCGCCGACCAGGGAGCCACGGGCGAGGGCGCGATCGTCTGGAATTCCCTGCGCTGCGCCGCGCTGGCCGGCTCGATCGGCACCGTGATGGCCAACAGCATGATGGGAGAACTCACCCCGCGCATGGCCGAAGCGGTGGCCTCCAGCCCCGCCGAGAAGTTCCTGCTGCCGCTGTCCGACGCTGAAGTCCAGATCGCCGGCGTCTCGGAGTCATCCGCGCCAGAGCTGATCGAAGACCTCGCCGAACGGATCCTGATCTGGGTCCGGGACCCCCGCGAGAACATCCTCTAGCAGGCCGTTGGAAACCGGCCTGGAAAGCAGGAGAAAGGTGAAGGCAGAAAGGAGAGCCGTGGAATCTTTCACATTGCCGGACATGGACCGCGAGATGGCGGCACCTGCCTCTCCTGCCTTTCGACTGCGCTCAAGGCTTTTCCATGGAGAGGCCCTGAGCTCGTGTCGAAGGGCGGTCTACTCTCTCCTTTCTCCTCTCTCAGGCTCGGTGCCAATGGCGCCTTTTTCAGCGGCCTGCTGACCGCCCGGCGGCCCGCCGGCACCCGTCTGCCGCGCCACGCATGATTTGGCGTTGAAAGGGTTTGCGCGGAAAGCTAGACTGCGGGCCCCGCAACCAACATCGCAAGGGAGACGTCAATGGCCAAACAGGAATACACATTCACCGTCGAGGCCATGGCCGCGGACCTCAGGTCCCTGGGGCTGGAGCAGGGCGACACCGTGGTCATGCACTCCAACGCCAGCGTGGGCCCGGCCCGGCAGATGGTCAAGGCGCCAGACACCGGCATGCGCTGGGTTCTGGACGCACTGCTGGAGGTCATCGGCCCGGAGGGCACGCTGGCGGTGCCGACCTTCACCAAGTGCTTCAAGCCCAGGGGTGGCGGTCCCTCCGGTGAAGTCTGGAACCCGGAGAAGACTCCCAGCCGGGTGGGCAGCCTCACCAACTACGTCCTGAAACAGCCGGGCCGATCGCGCAGCGACCACCCCACCCATCCCATGGCCGCCATCGGCGCGCGCGCCGAAGAGTTCTGCGCGGGACACTCCTGGCGCGACGGGGCCAGCACCTTCGACCGGGGCGGCCCCTGGGGCAAGCTGGTCGACTGGGACGGCAAGATCCTCTGGCTGGGCACCGACATGCGCACCCAGACCGCGGTGCACGCCGTCGAAGACTGGATGCAGCTGCCCTACATGTCCACCTGCGTGGCGCTGGTCGAGGACAACGGCGAAACCAGGGAAATCGAAGTGACCATGAGTCCCGCCGGCCACCGCGACTTCTACAAGCAGGACTCCAAGGTGGCCAAGGCCTGGGATGCGGCCGGGCTGTATACCAAGGGCAAGGTCTGCAAGGCCGACTCGCAGCTGATGAGCGCGCGGACCTTCATCGACTGGCTGTGGAACAAGCACATCGAGGACCCCGCGATCATCCTGGACGACGATCCCGAACACCAGTGGTCGGTCAAGGCCATCAGGATGAACAAGGAACACCTCGCGAACTTCAAGGGCGAGTGGAAGACGTGGTAAGCGCGGGCTGAGCCCGCACGGCTGTAAACTGCAGGTAGCCCCTCAGAGAGCTGACATCAACATCTTCGAGGGCGGCCGTCAGGCCGCCCTCGTCATGTTATGTATACAGCTCTTGGAGGAATTGCCTGCAGTCTACAGTCTACGGCCTACGGCCGCCGGAGAGCATATCTGCTCTCCGGCCTCGCGAGATACCAATCGAGCGAGGGGATCGTCCCTTCGTCGACGGGCTGCTGGCGGTCGGTGCGGCGCCAGGTCGAGAGCCACTCCAGGACAGGGCTGTCCAGCCCGGCGTTGTGCTCCACGACCCGGCCTGCGAGTTCCTCCACGACGGGCCGGTGGGCGGGGTCGCCGAAGAGATTCACCAGTTGTTCGGGGTCCTCGCGGCGGTCGAAGAGCACGTGCTCGCCGCAACGCGCCAGGCCCAGTTCGTAATCGGGCGTGAAGACCCCGGCATAGCCGAACCGAGAGTGGTGGATGAAGGCCTCGTCCCGCCACGCGGGGCTCTCACCGCGCAGGAAGGGCGAGGCGTCGCGGCCCTGCTCGCGGCCCGACGGCGCGATTCCCATCAGGCCCAGAACGGTCTGCTGGAAGTCGGTGCCGGTTACGAAGCGGTCGACCCGTGTTCCCGGCCGGACTCCCTTCGGCCAGCGGACGGCCAGGGGTATGCGGTAGACACCCTCGTAGACCATGTTCTTGCCGGTCAGCCCGTGCTCTCCCATGTAGTCGCCGTGGTCGGTGGTGAAGACTACGACGGTGTCGTCGGCCAGGCCACGCTCCTCGAGGCACTCGAGCAGTCGACCGACATTGTCATCGATGCACTTGACCATGCCGCAGTACAGCGCCTTGATCCGGCGAAGCTCACTGCCGCGCTCGCCGGGTTCCAGGTGCCACCAGGAACCGGCACCCACCGGTGCCTCGCGGGCCCAGGAGGGCAGTGCCGGGTCCTCCAGGCAGGAGGTCGGCAGGGGCATCTCCTGCGGGTCGAACATGGAGGCGTAGGGCTCGCGCACCGGAAACGGCGAGTGCGGGTCGGGGATGCTCACCATCAGGAAGAAGGGGTTCTCGCGCCTTGCGCTCAGAAACTCGAGAGCCTTGTCGCCCAGCCAGTCGGTCATGTACCGGCCGGCACCTGTCTCCGGCGAAAGCTCCAGGCTGCCGTCGGCGTTCTCGCCCACCGATTTGCGGTGACCACGGTTGAGCATGTAGCGGCTGTCGGCGAAGCCCATGGCCCGCCCGGGCGGGACGGTTTCGTCCGGCGGCCGGTCCTCGCCGTCGAGGTGCCACTTGCCCATGTAGGCGGTATCGTAGCCCGCTTTCGCCAGGACGCGCGCCAGCGTCACTTCGTCGCGGTTGATGTGCACCGGGTTGCGGTAGGCCCCGTGACAGTGCGGGTAGCGCCCGGTGAGCATCGAGCCCCGCGAGGGCGTGCAAACAGCACTGTTGACGAAGAAGTTGCCGAAGAGCGCGCCGCCCGAGGCGATCGCGTCGATGTTCGGCGTATCGACGAGGCTGCCGCCGTAACACCCCAGTGTCCAGAGGCTCTGCTGGTCGGTGTGGACGACGAGCAGGTTGGGCCTCTCGCTCACGCTAGCTCCACTTGTTGTAGCGGGCCCGTTGCTCGAAAGCCTTCTTCTCCTTCTGGGCGCGCTCCTCGGCGGGGACCCCGACCGGCAGGACGATGCGCACGGTCCTGTCTTCGGGGACCCCCAGCAGTTCACCGACCCGCGCGGCGCGGTTCTCGCGGCGCAGGCAACCGTCGATCCAGACCGACGCGTACCCCAGCGCGGTGATGGCCAGCAGAATGTTCTCGGTGGCGGCCGAGCAGTCCTCGATCTCGAAGCTCATCTCCGGGGCGGAAGGCGGTCTGACCTCCTGGCTCACGCAGGCGATCAGGGCCTTGGACCGCGATACCGTCTTGTTCCCGGTGATCTCCCCGATACGGGCGATCAGGTCGGCGTCGTCAACGATTACGAACTCGGTGCTCTGGAGATTGAAGCCCGAGGGCGCGCGGATCCCGGCCTCGACGATCTTCAGGAGATCCCCGCGGGGCACCGGCGCATCCGTGAAAGCACCTCGATAACTGTGGCGCTTCTCGATCGCTTCAAAGACGTTCATCATCACACCTCCTCATCTGAAGAGTGAGAACCGATGGGAGTTTGCCCAATCGCCAGATGGCAGTGACCATGAGTCGGCGAGCAAGACCTGAGAGAGGAGACCGCAGGAGAGCACCCGGCCTCGAAGGTCAGGTGTTATTCTCCATGTTGGCCGAATCCGCAGCTCTCCTTTCTCCTTTCCCCTCTCTCCTGCTCTAGCAGGCCGTCTTCGACGGCCTGCTAGACTTCCATCCACTCGGTGTGGAACCACTCGCCGCGCGGCTTGTCCACGCGCTCGTAAGTGTGCGCGCCGAAGTGATCGCGCAGGCCCTGGATCATGTTGGCGCTGACGCGCTCCGAGCGGTAGGCATCGAAGTAGGCCAGGCTCGCCGAGTAGGCGCCGGCGGGGATGCCGGCATCAACCGCGAGCTTGACGACGTCGCGCAGGTCCTGCTGCTTGCCTTCGACCTCGGACTTGAACTCCTCGTCGACAAGGAGATTGGGCAGTTCGGGATTGCGCTCGTAGGCCTCGGTGATGCGGTTGAGGAACTGGGCACGGATGATGCACCCCCCGCGCCAGATGCGCGCGCAGGCACCGAAGTCGAGGTTGTAGTCGTACTCCTCGCTGGCCAGGCGCAAGAGGGCCATGCCCTGTGCGTAGGAGCAGATCTTCGCCGCGTAGAGCGCGTTGCGCAGCTTGGCGACGAGATCCTTCTTGTCGATGCTGATCCTGGCCTCGGGGCCCTTGATCAGCTTCGACGCGGCCACGCGCTCGTCCTTGAAGGAGCTGATGATCCGCGCCTCGACCGCGGCGTTGATGGTCGGGGTCGGCGCGCCGAGGTCCAGCGCGTCCTGGCTGGTCCACTTGCCGGTTCCCTTCTGGCCGGCGGCGTCCATGATGACGTCGATCAGCGGCTTGCCGGTCTCGGGGTCGTCGTAGGCCAGAACCTTCTGCGTGATCTCCACCAGGTAAGAGAGCAACTCGCCCTTGTTCCACTCGCCGAACACGTCGGCGATCTCGTGGGCGCCCATGCCCGCGGCGTCCATCAGTGCGTAGCTCTCGCTGATCAGCTGCATGTCGCCGTACTCGATGCCGTTGTGCACCATCTTGACGTAGTGGCCGGCACCGCGCGGGCCGATGTAGGTGCAGCAGGGCTCGCCGTCGACTTGTGCGGACACTTTGCAGAGCAGGTCGCCGACCAGGCCGTAGGCCACCTTCTGGCCGCCGGGCATGATCGCCGGACCCTTGAGCGCGCCTTCTTCGCCCCCCGAGACGCCGGTGCCGATGAAGAGCAGTTCCTTCTCTGCGAGTTCCTTCGAGCGACGCTCGGTGTCCTTGAAGTAGCTGTTGCCGCCGTCGATGATGAGATCGCCGGGCTCGAGCACCGGCACCAGCTGTTCGATCATCGCGTCGGTGGCCGCCCCGGCCTTGACCATCAGCATGACCTTGCGGGGACGCTCCAGGGCGTCGGCCAGTTCCTGGGGCGTGTAGCAGCCGACGAAGTCCTTGCCCTTGGCGCGGCCGTTGATGAAGTCGGTTACCTTGCTGGTGGTCCGGTTCCAGACCGCCACGCTGAAGCCCTTGCTCTCGACGTTGAGGGCCAGGTTCTCGCCCATCACCGCCAGACCCACCAGACCGAACTGCTGTTTCTTGTCTGCCATTTCGGAAGGAACTCCTTTCGCAGAAGGCGCCGTGCTCTCGAGTCAGCAGGGCATTCTACGAAGGGCACCGGCGGCCTCAAGTGACGAAAGGTGATGCGGGACGTTCGGCACTGATACCAGAGAGGCACCGGTGGGAGCGCAGGGGCCAGGGACTTGACTCCTCGCCGGGTGCCTCCGACAATCACCCCATGATCCGCAGCCCCGACAACGACTCCCATGCCAAGATCGACGAGAAGGTCCGGACCCTGGCGTCGCAGTTCCAGAACTGGCTGGCCAGGTCGCTGGAGAATGCCGCGCTCACTCCCGGCGACGAGGGGCTGCTGGGGCTCTACACGCTCATCACCATGAAGGGCGACGAGATCATGGGCCTGGGGGGCGACGAGACCAGCCGCTGGGTGGTGGGCATGAGCGCCTTTCTGGGCGAGTGCATCCGCACGCGCTTCGGCGGGGACTACTTCCGCTCCGGGGACCAGGGCTTCGGCCTGCGCCTGCCCAACGACCGCGAGATATACCCCGTAAGATGGGTCCAGGGACAGCTCTCGGGCGGCAAGAAGGCCTCGATCCTGGTGCAGTACGAGCTGCTGGTCTCCTCGCTTATCGGCGAGGCTGGCGACGAGGGCAAGAGGCCCGGACCCAACGACTGATGCGATACCTCGCCGTGCGCTCCGGGGCCACCGACACGCGGCTGGTGTGGTTCCTGGCCGGAGTGGCGATCCTCGGGTTCCTGGCTCTCGCGCTCTGGGCCCTGCTGCGACTGTGGCGCGCCGCCCGGCGACGCAGGCTGCGGAAGGCTCCATTCCCCCCGAAGTGGCGCGATGTGCTGGGACGCAACGTGCCCATGTACAACCGCATGCCGGAACCGCTGCGCGCGGAACTCGAGCGCCACATCAACGTCTTCGTAGCCGAGAAGAGCTTCACCGGCTGCGGCGGCCTGGAGATGACCGACGAGATCCGCGTGACGGTCGCCGCGCAGGCTTGCGTGCTGCTCCTCGGCCGCCGGGCGCACTACTTCCCGGGTTTCACCACGATCTACGTCTATCCCACCGGCTACTTCGCGGACTCGCGACAGGACGGCATGATCGAGGACCAGAGCCGACTGGGCGAATCCTGGAAGGGCGGCCCGCTGGTGCTCTCCTGGTGCGACGCGCTGGGCGGCGCGCGGGACGTGCGCGACGGCGAAAACGTGGTCATGCACGAGTTCGCCCACAAGCTGGACGAAGAGGACGGCGAGGTCGACGGCGCGCCGCTGCTGGAGAGCCGCGCGCGCTACACCGCCTGGGCCCGCGCGCTTCTGCCCGAGTACGAAAAACTGGTCGAGAAGACCCGTCGCCACAAGCGCGACGTCATAGACCGGTACGGCGCCACCAACCTGCCGGAGTTCTTCGCCGAGCTCACCGTGGCCTTCTTCGAGAAGCCCCGCCAACTGAGTAAGAAGCACCCCGAGCTCTACGAAGAGGTCAGGGCCTTCTACAAGGTCGATCCCCTCGAGTGGCAGGCCCCGCACGCCCCTGGCGACGGCTGAAGCCGCCGCGCTGCGACTGGCGGCCCGCCTCGCCGCTCAGGAGCCCTCCGCAGCGGCGTCTTCCGGACCACCGCAGCCGAAGACCTCGCCGACCTTGTTCATGCCCTCTTCCCAGCGGGACGCTTCGATAAAGATCATCCTGCCGCCCCGTGAACGGTCGGCCCACTCGGGGAGTTCGGCCAATTCCGCAACGTCGATGACCTCGTAGCCCACGCCGATGGACCTCAATGTCAACGTCGCCGCGTCGATCATCTTCCGGTCGTCGAACTGCAATCCGGGCTTCATCCCCTCGGGCATGTCGACCTCGTCTCGTCAGTCGCCCTGGCTCTCTTCGCCACCCTCGGCCGGCGGGGAGGATTCGCCGGAGGCGTCGGCGGCCCTGATCGCCTCTTCGGCGGCCCTGGCGGCTTCCTCGGCTTCGCGCGCCTCCTGCTCGGCCTTCTCCCTGGCCTTGCGCTCGCGTTCCAGTTCGGCCCGGGTCTTGGGCCACTCGTCGAGGTCCTCGGCCGCGAAATGGAACTCCTCCTCGGTCTCGGGAGTGACCACGATCCTGACCGGCGCGCTGAAGCGGCGCGAGAGCAGCGCCTCGCTGAGCGGGTCCTCGAGGTAGCGCTCTATGGCCCGGCGCAGCGGGCGCGCACCGAAATCGGGGTTGAAACCCTTGTCGATCAGGAACTCGTAGGCCTCCTCGGTGAGCCCCAGCTCGAAGCCCTTCTCCTTCATGCGCTCGTCGAGCCAGGAGGTCTGGATCTTGACGATGCCCTTGAGGTCCTCTCGGTTGAGCTGGCGGAAGACGATCACGTCGTCGAGGCGGTTGATGAACTCCGGCCGGAAGGCCTTTTCCATCTCGTCGCGCAGGACCTTCTTCATCTGCTCGTAGGTCATGTCCTCCGAGCGCTTGGTGAAGCCCATGGCCCCCTGGTTCTTGATGAGCTGCGCACCGATGTTGCTGGTCATGATCAGCACGGTGTTGCGGAAGGACACGTGCCTGCCGAATGAATCGGTGAGCTTGCCCTCCTCCATGATCTGCAGCAGGAGATTGAAGACGTCGCCGTGGGCCTTCTCGATTTCGTCGAAGAGCACCACCGAGTACGGCCGGCGGCGAATACGCTCGGTGAGCTGCCCGCCCTCCTCGTAGCCCACGTAGCCCGGGGGCGCGCCGACCATCCGGCTGACGTTGTGCTTCTCCATGTACTCGGACATGTCGATCTGCACCAGGGCCTCGTCCGAACCGAACATGAACTCGGCCAGAGCCTTGGCCAGCTCGGTCTTGCCCACTCCGGTCGGCCCCAGGAATACGAAGGAGCCCACCGGCCTGCGCGGATCCTTGAGCCCCGAGCGCGAGCGCCGGATGGCCCGGGCGATGGCCTGGATGGCCTCGTCCTGGCTGACCACGCGCTTGTGGACCTCGTCCTCCATCTTCAGCAGCCGCTCGGTTTCGGCGCCGGCCATGCGCTGCAGCGGGATCCCGGTCATGCCCGAGACGACCTCGCGGATCACCTCGGGATCAACGGTGCCGCGGGTCTCGCGGGCCTTCTCGCGCCACTCGCGCTGGATGCGACGCATCTCCGCACGGCGTTCCTCGGCCTTGTCGCGGAACTTGGCGGCGGTCTCGAAGTTCTGCTCGGCGACCGCCTCCTCCTTCTCGCGCTCGAGCCTGGCGATGTCCTTCTCGATGCCCTTGAGGTCCGGCGGGCGGGTCATGGCCCGCAGCCGCACCCGGCTGCCGGCCTCGTCGAGAACGTCGATGGCCTTGTCGGGCATGAACCGCCCGGTGATATATCGATCGGCGAGCTTGACCGACTCCTCCAACGCCTCGTCGGTGTAGGTCACCAGGTGATGGGCCTCGTACTTGTCGCGCAGCCCCTTGAGGATGTCCAGGGTCTCATCCGGCGTTGGCGGGTTGACAGTAATGGTCTGGAAACGACGCTCCAGCGCCGCGTCCTTCTCGATGTGCTTGCGGTACTCGTCGAAGGTAGTCGCGCCGATGCACTGCACCTCGCCGCGGGCCAGCGCGGGCTTGAGGACGTTCGAGGCGTCGATCGAACCCTCCGCGCCCCCGGCACCCACCAGGGTGTGCAGTTCGTCGATGAAGAGAATCACGTTCGGGTTGCGGCGAACCTCGTTCATTACCGCCTTGATGCGCTCCTCGAACTGCCCGCGATATTTCGTACCGGCGACCATCATGGCCAGGTCAAGGATGATAATGCGCTTGCTGCGCAGCAGCTCCGGCACGTCGCCCTTGATTACCCGCTGGGCGAACCCCTCCACGATGGCGGTCTTGCCCACGCCGGCCTCGCCGAGCAGCACCGGGTTGTTCTTGGTGCGCCGCGCCAGGATCTGCAGGACTCGCTGGATCTCGTTGTCGCGGCCGATAATGGGATCGAGCTTGTCATCTCGGGCCAGCTGGGTGAGATCGCGCCCGAAGGAGTCCAGCGCGGGGGTCTTGCTCTCCTTGCCTTCGGGTCCGGTGGTCGGCGCTCCGCCCCCGCCCATGCCGGGCGCGCCGCCCGGCTCCATCCCGCCCGGGTTCTGCTGACCCGGCCCGGCCTGGGGCTCGGCGCCGGTGAGGAACTCCATGACCTCGTTGCGAACTTCCTCGAGGTTGAGACCGAGGTTCATGAGCACCTGCGCGGCAATGCCCTCACTCTCGCGCAGGAGACCGAGCAGCAGGTGCTCGGTCCCGACGTAGTTGTGATCGAGGTTGCGGGCCTCTTCCATGGCCAGCTCGAGGACCTTCTTGGCACGGCTGGTGTAGGGCTTGTCGCCCTTGGTCACCGTGCTGGGCCCGGTGCGCACCAGCTTCTCGACCTCCAGGCGAACCTTCTCCAGATCCACGCCCAGGTTCTCGAGCACGTTGGCGGCAACGCCGCTGCCTTCCTTGACGAGACCCAGCAGGATGTGCTCGGTTCCGACGTAGTCGTGGTTGAAACGAATGGCTTCCTTGCGGGCGTAGGTCATGACCTTGCGCGCCCGGTCGGTGAATCGATCAAACATGTGAGTTCCTTTCTGCATGCGGCCCGCCAGTGTCGACGACTCTCTCAGAAAACACTGCGGCCCGCCGCCGGGATTCCCTCCGAGTACCCCGATTATGTCAATCCGGGTCCGAATCGCAAGCACTTGCGAAATCGCGGTGCACGCGTTCGAGGCCCGTCCCCACCCCAACCAGGGATCGCCCCTGCTATTCCGGCAAACTGGACACCGCTCGCTGCACCGCCTGGCGCACACTGGAGCGCCAGACGCGCGCCGCCCTCGAGGGCCTCGGCGCGGCGCATGCCGGCGTAGCCGCGGGCGTAGCAGGCCGAAGACGATCTGCCAAGTCCCACCGCAACTTGCCCAGAAAACGAACGGCATTGCGCGCCAATCTGTCGGAGCTTTGCGGCCACAACGCTCCGTGGTGCCAACCGCACCACATGCCGGATGTCGTTCCCAGAGAGACCTGCACTGACACGTGCGTGGGCAACACACGTTGTTATGTGCTTTATGACAGGCTTCAGCTGGAAGAGGTCCGTACAAGCGAAGCTTTGGACGTCTTTGAACACCTTCAGCTGGACAAATACGAACTGGTTCAGGATGCCGCTTGTTAATATAGTGAGATTTTTTGAGATTGAAGGTCTTGACGCCGCTGGCCGATCCTACAATATATAAAGGGGGCCCGCTGGGCCCGGGGAGGGTCTCTTGAAGTCAAGCCAGGCTGTGGGACTTGTGGCTATCCCCAATGCTCTGGTAGTCTTAGCCCTTATGCCGGCAACGCGCTCCAGTACCGGCGGGCGGACGCCTCCCCAGGCGACCCGGGGTCCTTGCAGTCCGGGCATCAACAAGGTGCATAGGGATGCAAAGGCAATGCACCACGAGAGCCTCGTTGCGGATCTCTCCCGGGCAGCGGGAAGGCTGCGCAACAGGAGGCTCGCACGGCAATGAGTGAACGCCGCAACAGGCTCGCGGCCGCCCTCGGGCTGCTGCTCATCCTCCTGGCGCTGCTGTTCGGCGTGGCCGGGGGCGGGTTGCGCCGCGTCTTCCGGAACCCGTGCAGACAAGAGAACCCAGGCGACTCCCTTGCCCGTGAGGCCCGTCCCGGCAAGGAGGCGGTCAGGCCACGAGACAGTTCCACTCCGACCGTAGAACCGGCGCAGGCACCACCATCCGCAGAGCCCCGCCTGGCCGGCAGGGTAGGTGTCCGCACCGGCAGGGGCCCGGAGCGCGGCCCGGCCTTCGAGGCCAGGCCCGACTCGCGCAACCGTCTGCGCCTGGCTCCGGAACTCCCCTGGAAGTTCCTCGTCGAGCCCGACCAACCCGGCGAGCTTATCTACGAGTGGCGCCTGGACGGCGTCCCGCAACCCGAGGACGGACCGGAGTTCGTCTGGACCCCGCAGCCGCGGGACACCGGCAACCACACGCTCGAGGTTCTGGTCACCGACGGCGACAGCGAGTCCGACAGCTTCGCGTGGGAAACGGACGTGCGCATCCCCCTGGCCGTCGACATGAACGACTGGGGCAAGGTCTGCGCGATCACCATCGACAGCTCCAAGATCGACGCGAACCTCACCAACTGGACGTTCATAGTCACCGAGCAGGTTCTTCCACCGGGCATGTTCGACGCCGACGGGCCGCACCCCGCGCTGGAGGGCGGCGGCGACCTGCGCTTCACCTCGGACGCCGCGGGCACCAACCGCCTGGCCTGCGACGTGCGCTCGTTCCGCATCGACAACGACCCGGCCAACGGTTACGCGGAAATCGCCGTCAAGGTGCCCGCGGTGAGCTCCGGACCGGACAACACCACCATCTACCTGTGGTACAACAAACCGGGGGCAACCCAGCCGGCGGCGACCGACGCCTACGGGCAGTACAACGCCTACGACTCCCATTACGTCGGCGTTTGGCACGATGGCGGGGGCAACGACAGGACGATCAACCAGAACCACGGTACCGCCCAGAACGGCATTACCCTCGGTGGAGAGACCGGCGCCGCGGGCACCGCCACGCTCTTCAACGGCACCGGCCACAAGATATCCGTGAACAACGACGGCGACTTCAACTTCGCCAACGGTGTTTCCTACACCATGTCGGCGATCACCAGGACCCCCGGAGGAACCGGCGCCACGATGGTCATCGTAGGCACGAGAAACAGTGCCGACGGTGGCAAGGGGCTGGGGTTCCTCCTCGACTCGAACGGCTTCTGCAAGGGGTACATCAGGGACATCAACAACACGGTCACAAACTGGGGTTCGAACCACGACGTCGACGACAACAACTGGCACGGCGTGGCGATCACATACGAGGATAACGAGGAGGGCAAGACCTTCTTCGACGGCGGCCTGTCGAAGCTTACGAACATCGCCGAGGTGAGCCACAAGAACAGCGCTCCGACGTTCACCATCGGCTATCACAACATCGGGGCATCCGTCTGGAGCTACTACAAGGGTGTTCTCGACGAACTGCGCATCTCCAGAACCCGTCGCAGGCCCGAGTGGATAAAGGCCGACCACCTGAATCTCCTCGACCCGACGACCTTCGCGCAGAGCGCCGGGTTCACAACCAGCGCATCGACCGTCACCGTGGAAGAGGACGGGGGCACGGGCGCCTTCACCGTGGTGCTCGACAAACAACCGGCCGGCAACGTGGTGATATCCGTGACCAGCAGCGCCCCGGGCGAGGCCACGGTCTCTCCT